>Ga0105104_10000743_pt1 | contig 25206 bp, 24 predicted proteins | sample PPLLaktember2015_3_FD_87034 | JGI IMG/M metagenome (GOLD analysis project Ga0105104, IMG submission 87034) | Freshwater sediment microbial communities from Prairie Pothole Lake near Jamestown, North Dakota, USA - PPLs Lake P7 Core (6) Depth... | ecosystem: Environmental > Aquatic > Freshwater >...
CGGCCTTCAGGATTCCCAACAGCGCCGCCCAGCCTTCAATGCCTTCTTCCAGGAGCAGGGCGACCGGCTCCTCCCCGGCGCCCCGGCGGTGGAGCAGCAGGCGCGAGAGACGGTCCGAGGCGGCGTCAAGCTCGGCGAAGGAGACGGCCGCCTCGGGTGTTCGGATGGCGGGATTCCCGGGAACCCGGCAGGCCACTTCATGGAACCGCCGGCCGATGTTCCCCTCGATTTCATCCGCAAGGAACGGAATCAATGCGTCCTATCCCAATTTCTTATTGGCAAAGTCGACGAACCGCGGATCCCAAAGCGCATCCAGGGGAGCCACTTTCTCCAGTTGCCCTTGCGCGACCGCCCAGTCCTGGTAATCCATGATGGTTTCAAGGTTGATCGCGCCGTCGAGCCGCATTTCCGGCCAGCAGATCCGTTTGAGAAGTTCCGCGGGCAGCTTGGTGTATTGGGCGACGATCTCGATGTTGCGGTCGGTCTTCCCCTCCATGTACTGCCGCACGCCCTTCAGGTAGGCGGTTACAAAACGCTCGCCCAGTTCCGGTTCGTCCTTTGAGAACCGACGGCCCAAGTTCAGGAAACCTGCCTGGGAGCCGGGGACGACCTTCTGAAAACCGGTCAGGACGGCCATATGCTTGATATCTGTAAGCCGCGTTACCCATGGTTCGGCCGTGACTATGAAATCCACCGATCCGTTCTTTGCCGCCTCGATCATGCTGGGGGGCGGAATGTACTGGGCGTCCATGTCGGCGAGGGTTAATCCAAGGGTCGCGAGGAATTTATCGGTCAGGTAACCTTGGACGGAGTTGATGTCAAGGGCGATCCGTTTTCCGCGGACATTCTCCGCGGTCGGGGTCGGGTTCTGTGCCATCCAATCCGTCGAAGCCAGGAGCGCGAAGTAGTCGCAACCGCCGGCGGATAGGGATCCCCGGTCGGCGACGATCTTGATATTCCCGGTCTGGTTGATGGCGTTGAACAGGCCGGCGACAGGGACGTCGCCCGCGGCGTCCAACTGGCCCTGTTCCAGCACCGGCATGATCAGGGTGCTGTTTTCGAACGGCACCAATTCCACGTCGAGGTTCTGTTCGGAGAAGAATCCCTCCTCTTTGGCGATGAAGAACGGCGAGAAGGTGATGTATGACACAATCCCGACCTTCGTTTTCTGGAGCGCCGCCGGCGTGACGTTGGCGGCGCAGCCGGCCGAGAGCAAGCCGAGCACGGCGGCGAGGATGGAACGAAGCGCGATGGATCGACCTCTTGCTGCAATCGACATGATATTCCTCCTTGGAATTCTTTTTTTCAGGGAATTAGATTTCCAGAATGGCTTTCGTCGGCAATTCCTTCCCCCGCTCCATCTGCCAGGGGATCAGGCGCCGCGAAAGGAATTCCAGCAGTACATGGCTGGTGATCCCGAGCGTGGCTGTCGCCAGCAGGGCGACGTACAACACCTCGGTTCGCAGGGTCTGCCAGGCCATCCAGATCACCGCTCCCAATCCGGTCCGGGCGTTGATCAATTCGACGGCGACGGTGATCATCAGGGAGGTTCCCACGGCGAGCCGCAGGCCGGAGAGAACCGATGGAAGGCTGCCGGGGAAAACCACCCGCCGCAATAGGAGGCCGCGGGAGGTTCCGTAGCTGCGGGCGATCTCCAGATAATCCGGGTTGATTTGCTGGACTCCTCCCATGGTGTTGATCAGCATCGGGAAGAACGCTGCCAGCGCGATCAGCACGATCCGCGAGGAATCCCCCAGGCCGAAGAAGATCAGAAACAACGGGAACAGCGCAAGCTTGGGGAGCGAGTACAACCCGCTGACCAGCGGATCGAGTATCCGCCGCAGCCGTCCGGATAATCCCAACACCAATCCGAAGGCGAATCCTGCGGCGCCGCCTGCCGCCAACCCGGCGCCAAACCGGTACAGGGTGGCGCCAAGGTTCACCGCCAATTCGCCGCTGACGATCCAGGCCGCCAGGGTCCCGGCGATCGACGATGGAGCGGGGAAGAACAGGGTGCTGATCCACCCGGCCCGCGCGGCGAGTTCCCAGGCCGCCAATCCGGCCAGGACCAGCAGCGCCGGAGCCAGGCGTTCCGCCCAGCCCGCATGCGCAATGGATTCCCGGTTGTTTAGTCCCGCGCTTCGACTTCGGCTTGTATTTTCTTCCATATCTTCCATTTGAGGGCCACCGCATCCGGATTGGCCGCGGCGCGCAGTGTCCGCGGCCGGGAAAGCGGAACCCGGTACTCCTTGAGGATTTTCCCCGGCCGCCGGCTCATGATTAAAATCCGGTCGCCGAGCATGATCGCTTCGTCGATGTCGTGGGTCACATATACGACCGTCTGGCGCTTCTCCGCCCAATAGTGCAGCAGTTCGGTCTGCAGCAGCAGGCGGGTCTGGGCGTCCAGGGCGCTGAAGGGTTCGTCCATCAACAGCACGGGCGCGTCGGTGAGGAACGCGCGCCCCAACGCGGCGCGCTGGCGCATTCCGCCGGAAAGCTCATGCGGGAAATGGAGGGCAAAGGGTTCCAGTCCCACCGTCTGCAGCCAGCGGCCGGCCTTGCGGCGGCGCTCCTCGACCGGGATCCCCTGCGCCTCGAGCCCGAAAGCGACGTTGTCGAGGATGGTCATCCACGGGAACAGGCCATGATCCTGAAACACCATCGCGCAGCGCGGAGTGCGCTTCGGCGCCGTCGTTTTAAATCGGATGGATCCGGAGGAGGGGGATTGGATCCCGGCGATGAGTTTCAGCAGGGTGGTCTTGCCGCATCCGCTGGGACCGACCACACAAAGGAATTCGTGGATGCCCGCCTGCAAATCGAGGTTTTGCAGCGCTGTGACCCGACCGTTGGAAGACACATACGCCTTGGAAATTTGCGAACAGGTGAATTCCATCCCGGTGACTTTCCGACGACCGATGTTCGAGGGGCAATTATAGCGTATCTGCCGCGGCGGAGAGGATTCGTATTAAAGGTATCCCCAGCGTTCCATGGCCGGACCGGCGACTTCGAGTACTCCCCGGATTTCCTCTTCCGATAAGAAATTTGCGTGTTTCCCGACGCTTTCGGTGTGGACTCTCCGGGTATTGAAGCCCTCCGGATCCACGCCCAGGTAGTCCGCCATCTTCCGGAGTGCGGGCCGGGGTTCCCGGACCAGATCCTCGTATCGGATCGCCAGCAAATGCTCCTTGGTGTTTTCCATGGTTTCCACGGCGCGCACCCATTGAAGGGCGACGTCCCGGGGGGTTCGGAATTCCTTCGTCCAGTTCCTGCCTTTCCACTTCGTTCGCACCATGTTCATGAAGGAGCTGGAAACGTCGCGGGCGTCCCGGTAGATGATGATCCGCTTGAGCAGCGGCTGCCGGACGAGGGCGGGGAGCGCAAAGACGTACCCCGGATATTTATCGCCCACAACTTTTTTATGCAGGACACGCTGCAGTGTCCGCTCCACGTCCGAAACCGAGACCCTGTCGGGCGCGATCCGCTGAAGGTGCCAGCGGTATTGGGCGAGGAAGATTCCGCTTCCGACCTTGAAAATCCACGGGGCTTTAAAACCGATTCGCCAGAAGAAGCTGAAATGCCGCCAATCGGTTTGGACCCAGCGCCAATATTCAAGAAGGGGGGAATCCAACCCCTGGAAGCATTTAAACTCGCCGGTGATGCCGATCTGCGGATGGTCGCGGCAAAGCCGGAAAAGCAGCGTTGTGCCCGAGCGGGGATGCCCGCCGATGATGAATGCCATGGAACCTTCCCTGACTAGAGATACCCCAGCCGGCCCAGCGTGCCGCCGGCGACCGCCGTGACGTCGTTCATTTCTTCCGGCGTGAGGCTGGCTTTGAACTTCCCGATGCTTCGGTCGTGGATTCGATCCGTCCGGAACCCGGCCGGATCGACCCCGAGATAGGAAGCCATCGCCGCCATGATGGGTGCGGGCTGGCGGACGAAATCTTCATACCGGATGACAAAGAGCGTCGAGCGATGCCGCTCGATCGCCTCCACCGATTCCACCCAATGCCCGGCCGTTTCCCGCGCGGTTTTCAACGGGCGGAACCATTTGGGTGCCGCCCGGTCCTTCTTCAGGTAAGAACTGACGACGTCGCGCCCGTCCCGGTACAGCATCACGCGTTTCAAGTCGGGAAAAGCGCAAAGCCTGTCCAGTTGGAATACGTAGCGCGGGTATTTATCCCCGACGACGGATTTCCGCAGAAGCCTCCGCAATACGGTTTCGATCTCCGCCGGGCGAACAGGACGGACGCCCGTCCGGAGCGAAAGGAACAGCAGGTAGCGCAACAAAAAGGCGCCGCTGCGCAGTCGGAGCTTCCAAGGGGCATTCCGGCTCATATTGCGCAGGTATGGCCTTTCGAACCATGTCCATCGCAGGCCCGAGGCATAAACCGGGATCCGGGATCCGATCCGGCTGAAAGAATGGAACTCCCCTGTGATGCCGATTTGCGGATGGTCGCGGCAAAGTTGAAAGAGAAGCGTGGTGCCGGACCGCGGATGGCCGCCGATGATGAATGCCATGCTGATCCCTCCGCCTAGGAATAGCCGAGCCGCGCAAGGGTTTCGCCCGCGATCTCTTCGACCGCGGCAAGCGATTGCGGATCGAGTCCGGCGCGGTGCTTCCCGATGCTCGACCTGTGCAGGATGTGCACGGGGAAGCAGGCCGGGTCGACGTCCAGCGCCCGCCCCAGGTCCTCCGCGACGGCGCCCGGTTCCGACATGAGCCGCTCGTATCGCACGGGAACGATCTTCTCCGCGCACGCTTCCATGAGTTCGATGGATTTCACCCAGCGCACGGCGACTTTCTCCGGCGTATCGAAGGCCCGGACAAAGCTCCTGTTTTTCCATACCGTGCGCACGTTTTCCAGCGTGGAATTGACGACGTCGCGCGCATCGCGGTAAATGACGACGCAGGTGGTTTTCCCGCTTCCGGCGAAATACTTCAGGCTCCAAATATAATCGGGGAATTTATCCCCCACCCACCTCCGTCCGGGGAACAATCCGTGCAGCGCGGATTCCGCGCCCGCGAATCCCACCCGCCGGGAGGGCGTCCGCTGGATCCGCCGCAGGTAGCTGCCGATAAAAAGGAGATTCTTCCAGAGCGGGGTGAATTCGTTCCGAAAGAGGTTGAAGCGGAGACCCTTGCGGCCGATGGCGACGGTTTGGCGCAGGATGTAGGCGGAATAGAAGGCGCGCGACCGGCCAAGATGTTTCAGGTTGGCGAATTCGTGGGTGACGGCGATCTCCGGATGGCTGTTGAGGAGAATCCGGAGGATCGTCGTTCCCGAGCGTTGATGCCCGGTTACCAGGAGAAGCGGCATGGTCGGGGGTCAGCGTTCCTTTCGAAGGGATTCCATCTGTTTGGATTGCATAGTGAAGAGGGCCGCGTAGACCCCCTTCTTGCGCATCAGTTCCGGATGGGAACCCTCTTCGACGATCTTCCCGTGGTCCATGACGATGATCCGGTCGGCCATGCTGACCGTGGAAAAACGGTGGGAGATGATGATCGTCGTGCGCTGCTTGGCCAGGGTGCGGAAGAGGCGGAATATTTCGTATTCCGAGCGCGGATCGAGCGAGGAGGTCGGCTCGTCCAGGACGAGGATCGGGGAGTTCCGCGCGAACGCCCTGGCGATGGCGACCTTCTGCCATTGCCCGCCGGATAGGTCGACGTCCCCGAACATCCGCCCGAGCATCGTCTCGTATTGCTGCGGCAGCTTCTGTACCATCGGGTCCACGCCGCAGGCGCGGCCGATTTGCCGCACCCGATCCGGATCCTCCAGGAGATTTTCCCAATCGCCGTAGGCGATGTTCTCATGCACGGTTCCTTCATATTTCCCGTAGGGCTGGAAGATAAAGGAAAATTGCCGGTAGATGTATTCCGGGTCGAGGTCCGCGAGGTCGCGGCGGTCGAGCAGGATCCTCCCCTTGGTGGGGGAATACAAACCGGACAGCAATTTCACCAGCGTCGATTTCCCCGCGCCGTTTTCCCCTACCAGCGCCACGACCTCGCCGCTGCGGAGGTGCAGCGAAACCCTGTCCAGGGCCGGCTGTGGCGCGGACGGGTAATAGAAGCTGACATTCTCAAACCGGATGTCGCCGGTGACGGAAGCCGCGGGGTGTTCGCCGCCGGAACCGGATTCCGGACGGATTTGGAACAGGGACCGGATGTGGGAAATGTAGATCGTATGCTCCAAAGCCAGTCCGGCGGATCGCACCGTGATTTCGATGTTGCGCCGAAGCCGAAGGGCGGCGCTTCCGAAAATGGTCAGGTCGCCGAGGGTCAGGACCCGCTCCCGAATCTGCCGGATGATGCCGTACAGAAGCGCCGTGACCAGCCCGCTCGTGATCAGCGCATAGACCGTTTGCATGGTCAGCACGGAACTCCGGATTTTCTGGTCCTGCTGAATGAACTCCTTCAACTGGTCGTCGAACTTGCGCAGCATCAGCGGGGCCAGCCCGAGGAGCTTGACTTCCGGCAGGTTCTGCGGCGAGGTCAGGCGCCCGGTGTAATACCGGGTCCAGCGGCGTTTGGCGGACCGTAAAATCTCCAGTTCCGTTTTCCGGACGACGTGCCGCCACTCGAACCAGAGGTAAAAGGCCAGGATGGGCAGGAAGACGGGCAGGATGATGGGATCGATCTGAAACAGAAGGGCCATCAGGATGATGCTCTCGAGAATCGTCGAACCCAGGGAAATGGTGGTGGTGAGATAGCGGGTGAACGACGGGCCGAGGTTTTGTTGCGCCAGGCTGAGCGTGTCCTGGAATTGCGAATCCTCCAGCTGTTCCAGCTCCAGCTTCGCCGTATGCTCCAGAACGTCCAGGGTGATGTGGCGGCTGATCGAATCCTGGAAGGTCATGTCCACGTAGCTGCTGATAAAGGAGATCACGGCATCCGCGACGGCCGCCGCCAGTCCGACTGCCAGCCAAAGGTAGATCCGGCTTTCATCCTCCGCCGCCCCGCGGAGCACGCCCGAAACCGCGTTCACCAGCCCGCGGGTGGAGACGGCCAGCAGGGCGGGGATCGTGCTGGAGGCGGCCGCCAGCACCAGCAGGGCGATGACCAGGGCCGGTTTGTGCGAGTACGAATATTTCAAAGCCCAAATGCTGTTGCCGAGCAGGGTGCGCAGGTTGGAGCGCAATCCGCTCTTGAAAAGGCGTTTCCGGATGTCGAATCGTCTGTGCTTTTTCATAAGCGGTGAGTTTTAATCTCCGCTATTGTATTCGGTTTGCGCGATCCGGGGGATAAAAGATAAAGAAAAGCCGCCCGGAGGAACCTGCCCCAGGCCGGGAGTGCGCGGATGGTCGCCCCGGCGCGCACGGCGGCAAACAGCGCCATCGCGGCCGGGCGCCATTGCCTGCTGAAGACCGACTGCGATAAAACCGTAAGGTACAGCGTGGTGACCTCGTGCCGGTTGGCGGGGGGAACCAGCCTGACCTGCAACAGGTCGTTCCAAAGATGGGAGATGCTCTCCAAAGGATTGACCTGCGGCGCGGCCACAATCGCGGTCTGCAGGGCTTTCACGATCTCCCGGGGAGTGAGTCCGGCCAGAAAGCGGACCAGGGTCGCCGGTTCCGGCTGTTCGCCCCGCGGGTAAGCCCACCATAAAACATACAGCCAGTGCAATGTCCGCCGGATCAGGTCCGGGTCCGGATCTCCGGGAAGCGGGATCCGGCACAGGATTTCCGCCAGGTCGGCCTGCTTCTCCGCCGCGATTCCGTTTTCCATGGCGCGCCGGATAAGGTGGCTGTGCCAGGTGATGGCTATCGGTACGCCGGTTTGGACGGAAAGCGGTATTGTCCTCCTCAGGCAGTCGGCCATTTCGGCAACATTATCCTTTCGCCACAGGTCGAATGCCAGCCAAAGCAGCGTGTAAAATCGCACACCCCGCTCGAGTCCGCGGATTCTGCCGGGGAGCGTATCGAGCGAGAAAAAACTGTCGATCGCGGCCATCAGATCGCCGGCCTGACGGGCTCCGTCGCGGGTGATGTTGGTGGAATGCAGGCGGTAGCATACCGTCGGCTGCTTGAGCCAGGCCATCCGGCATCCGGCGGCGGCGAGCCGGAACATCATCTCGACGTCATCCGTCTGGAAAAGCTTTGGGTTGAAAGGTCCCGCCCTCCGGAGCCAGTCCGCCCGGATCAAGATTCCTCCCAGGAATACCGGTTTCCACATCAGCCAGGTCTTCAGGTCGAGAATGGGAGCATCCTTCCACGGTTCGACCGCTTGCAGGATAATTCCCCGCTCATCCACCGTCTGCCAGCCGCTGTGCACGGCGCCCAGTCCTGCATTCGCCTTTAGCATCCGGGCTTGCGCGGCCAGTTTATCCGGCAGATAAAAATCGTCCGAATCCAGAAATGCGACCAACCCGCCGCGGGCTTCCTTAAACCCCGCGTTGCGGGCGGCGGCCGGCCCTTGGTTTTCCTGATGGAGATACCGGACTTTTGGCGGCTTGAAGGCGCGCAGGATCTCCGCTGTCGAGTCGGTCGATCCGTCGTCGACAACGATCAATTCCAACGCCGGGTACTCCTGGGAAAGAACGCTTTCGACGGCTTGCCGGATGAAGTCCGCCCGGTTAAAGGTGGGCATGATCACGCTGATCAGCGGCGAACGAGAGTCGGCGGGCGTCCGTGCGGATCTCATTCCGTCTCCTCGTCTTCCGGCCGCGACCCGAGCAGGTAATGGCGGATCGCGCCCTTGATGAAGAGCCACCAGGGCCTGAGCGCCCGCAGGCTGCGGGTCGCGGAAAGCGCTTTCATCAGGCAGCCGGCCGCTGGATGAAGCTTGCGGGCAAAAACCGACCGGGTGAAACAGGCCAGGTACAAAGTAATCACCTTATCGCAGTCCTCGGCTGGTATCCATCCCAGCCCTGCCGCGTCGCTCCAGAAACGGTCGACCGCAACCACCGGCGCCGTATTCCTTCCGATCTGAATGCAACGTTTGGTCAGTTCCACTAGATTTAGAACGGAGGGGATTTTCCCGGACGGAAATGCGGCTGCTCCGCCGTCTTCGGATTCGACGTAGCCGCTCCAGACGTTCCACCACCACTCCATCAGCCGCGCCAGGCGGTGTTTTCCCGAATCCGATAAGGAAAAAACCGGAACGGAAAGCGAAAGGAAAGCCGCTTCCGGGATCCGTCGAAATCCCGCCCGGTCCGAATGCGCGTCGAATGACCGTCGCCATTGAATTAATTGGTTGAAGGGCCGCTCGCGGCGATGCCGACGCGCGTCCCGGAGCGCAGCGGAAGCTTCCTCCCTGAATCCCCGCGACCACAGGTACCAGGCCAGCCACTGATGAGTCGCATAACGGATCGCGCCTTCTTTGGGTTTGATGCCGTCCGGAAGCTCCGGCGAGGAGAATACACGGTCGAGCGCCAACAAAAGAAAACGGGATTGCCGGGGCGCGTTTCCCAGCATGGCGTCCGGACTTTGCCGAAGGCCGCATGTGGATTTTCGCAGCCAGCCGATCCGCGCGCCGTCGAGCAGAATCCGAAAAAAGAGATCGGTATCCATGGCGGATTCAAAGGCCGGATCGAACCCGCCCGCCTTTTCCAGAATCTCGCGCCGGAATATTTTTGCTGATGGGAAGGTGGGTTTCCAGATGAGGCAGCTTTCCAGGTCGAATTCGGGCGCGTCCTTCCAGGGAGATGTTTCCGCGAGCAACCGTCCCCGGTCGTCGACGATTTGCCAACCCGAGGAGACCGCATCCAATCCGGGGTCTTCCCGGAACCGATCGAGATAATCCCGGATCACGTCCGGATACAGATAGTAGTCGTCGGAATCCAGGAACGCGATCCATTTTCCGCGGGCGAGCGCGAGCGCGGAATTCCGGACGCGGGAAAGTCCCTGGTGCTCCAGGGAATGATAAAGGATTTTTCCGCCGTAAGCGCCCACCACCTGCGCGGTTTCATCGGTGGAGCCGTCATCGACGACGAGGATTTCCATGGAAGGATGGGTCTGCATCAGGATGCTGTCGATGCACTCGCGGAGCGTATGCGCCCGGTTGTAGGTGACGACGAGGACGCTGACGTCCGGGACGCTCATGCCGCCCGGCCGTCCGGTCTGCGCCCGCCGGTCTGCGGTGAAATCCGTTCCCATCGGTTGCCGGCGGTATGCGCCAGAATTCCCAGCCAGATCAGAATGCTTTCGCGCAGCCCCGGATTATTTTCCGCCATCGCTCCGAGCAAGGCCAGGTGGAATTGCGGCCGGCGGCGTTGGCCGATGCGCAGGGGAATTCCGTCGCGCTTCAGGTGCGCGGCCATCAGCGCGAAACCGCGCCCGTATTGGATTTGCTGCCGCAAGTACCCTGCGGCCGTGACGCAATGCGCATGATGCAGGACGGCCTCGGGCAGGTAGCCCTGGCGGAATCCCCGCGCAGCCATGCGATGGCTGAGCTCGAGATCCTCCGCGCCCGGGCGGGGGAATTCCGCGTTGAACCCGCCCAATGCCGCAAACGTCTCGCGGCGGTAAACCGCATTGTTGCTCATCACCAGGTAAAGGTCCCCGTGCGCCATCCGCGCGTAATCCCGGTAGAACTCCATGTAATATTGGTAGGCTCTTGCCGGCCACCGGTCGGGAAAAAGGTTCAGCGTCCGTCCGAGGCAGGCGTGGTACGGCGAGGATGCGATTCCGCACGCCAGCTCCCGCATCCACCCGGGATCGGCACGGCAATCGTCGTCCAAAAAGATCAGCAAATCCGCTTTGGATTCGATCGCGCCGCGATTCCGCGCGGCGGCCGGGCCGCGCGCCGCGGTGTTGATCAGCGTAAGGGAAAGCCCGGAGACTTTCGTCGCCGGCTGCGCGGCGAACGGGTCGGCTCCGCCGTCATTGACCACGACCAGCTGCCAGCGATCGCGGGGATAATCCTGGCGGGCGAGGCTTCCCAGACAAGCGGACAAAGATTCCAGGCGGTTTTTCGTTGGGACGATGACGGTTACGGATGGAGAATCCTTCATGCGATTCCCCGGCCGGCGGTCCGAAGGATTTCCTCCGCGAATACCTCCGCCACCGATTGCGCCTCGAATCGGTTGGCGATTTCCCTACCCCGTTTCGCGAATTGCGTGCGCAGGGCGCGATCGTCCAGGAGACGATCGATCCGGTTTGCCAATGCATCCGTATCGGTCGGGTCGACCACGAAGGCGTCCTCCCCGTCCTGTAAATAGGTGGAGACTCCCGCAAGGGTTGAACAAACAATCGGCACTCCGCTCGCCATCGCCTCGACCACGACCACGGCGAAGGTATCTTCCAGGGAGGGCAATACGAATAAATCGGCAAGGGCATATTCGTATGGAATGTCGGCGGGTTCCACGAATCCCCTGAAGTCCACCCGGTCCCGGATGTGGAGCTCCGCCGCTTTCTTCTCAAGTTTTTTCCGCAGCGGCCCGTCCCCCACAATCCGCAGCCGGATAGACGGACGATCCGCGGAAGCGCGCGCGAAGGCTCGCAACAACAGCCCGACTCCCTTGCGTTCGATGAGCGAGCCGACACACAGCACAAGCTCCCCGGATGGTTTTTTCTGTTCCCGGGCGCGCGTGGATTGCTCTGCGATCCATTTCACCTGATGCACCTGGGGCGCCTCGAAAACCCGTTCCGGCGGCGCTCCCAGGGCGATCAGATTCCGGCAGGCCTGCGGGCTGGTTCCGAAAAATCCCTGCGCCCGAGGGATGATGATGCGGCGCGTCCAGCGCTGGCCGCGCGTTAAGTGGCGGTCGGAGATACCGGTGCACTCCGACCAAACCAGAATCGGACGCCCGGCCATCCGGGAATACCACAGGGCGGTCATGGACGGGATGGAGAACTCATAGGCGATGATGACGTCCGGCCGGAGCCGGACCAGTTCCCAAAATAGGGTGGGGTTGATGTAGATGGAGCGTTTTTCGGAAAGGTAGGATTTTGGCGGATGCAGGCAAAAACCGGGCAGCACCCGGTGCGGGAATGTCAGCGCGCCGGGATCGACGCGCCATTTTCTCTCGCGGCTTCGGGCAGTGGAAAACAGAACGATGCTTTCCAGATCGGAGCGGCCGGCAAGCGCCTGGAAAAGCGGAATTCGATAGGGGAGGATTTCATTATTGAGGATTACCGCACGGGGTCGTCGATGCGGGGCGGGGGAATGGTTCATCCGGAGGATTCCTCGTTTTCTACCGGCCCAATCCCTGCAACGCGATCCGCAGGCGGCTTTCCGAATCGGCGGGCGCATCGGGCGGGATCCGCTGCAGCGCCGTCTGCGCTTCCACGATCGAATAGCCCAACGATGTCAGCGCGGCGATGACTTCCGTGTCGGTTTCGCTCCAGCCCGCGCCGCCCGCCCCCGCATCGGCCGCCAGTTTGTCTTTTAAATGAAAGATAATTTTTTCGGCAGTCTTTTTCCCCACGCCGGGAATGCCGGAAAGCCGCTCCGGTTTCCCGCCGCCGACCGCCTGGTGCAGCGCATCGGTTGAAAAATGCGAAAGCAGCGATAAGGCGATTTTCGGACCGATCCCGCTCACGCCGAGCAGCAGTTCGAAGAACGCCAGCTGGTCGGGGGTTTCGAACCCGAACAGTGCCAGCGCGTCCTCGCGCACCTGCAGGTGGGTGAAAAGCGCCAGCGTCTGCCCGGTGCGGGCGCGGGCGGCCAGCGGTACCGGGACCGAGACTCTAATCCCCATCCCGCCGAGCTCGATCACCACCCAGGAATCCCCGGTCTGCTGCACGGTCCCGCGAATGGATGCGATCATCCCGCCTCCGCCAAGCGAATAATCTTCTGTGAGTGGGCATGGCAAATGGCCACCGCCAGCGCATCGGCGGCGTCGTCCGGCCTGGGAAGGTCCGCCAGCCCGAGCAGCGTGCGGACCATGATCTGCACCTGCCGCTTCTCGGCGCCGCCGTAGCCGGTTACGGCCTGTTTGACCTCGAGCGGGGTGTATTCGCCCACCGGCATGCCGTATTGGGCGAGTGCCAGCAACACGGCGCCGCGCGCCTGCCCGACCGAGATCGCGGTGCGGACGTTCTTCTGGAAAAACAAACTCTCCACGGCCGCCGTATCCGGCGCATGGAGAGCAAGGAGAGCGGTCAATTGGTTGTGCAGCTCGAGCAGGCGTTCCGGCATCGGCTGCCCGGCCGGGGTGCAGATCGTCCCGAACGTCACCAGGACCAGGCGGCCGGCGGTTTCCTCTATGACGCCGTACCCTGTGGTTGCGGTTCCGGGGTCGATGCCGACGACGCGCATGCGCCGTGCGCCTAGGCGGCGGATTCCATGGCCGCCACCGCCTCGTCGGTCACCATCAGGTTGGAATACACCATGGAGACGTCGTCCAATTCCTCGAGCTGCTCGATGACCTTCATCACCTGCACGGTTTGGTCCGGCTCCAGCTCGGTCTGCTGGTTGGGTTCCATCCGCAGGGTTGATTCTTCCGGAGTGATTTTGTCTATTCGCAGCCGCTCGCTGACGCCTTTGTAGGCTTCCACCGGCGCGAAAATCTCAATCGTTTCCTTGCCGACCTGCACGTCGTCGGCCCCGGCGTCGACGGCGGCCTCGAACACCTTATCCGGGTTGAGTCCCGCGGCCGGAATCGAGAAATACGCCTTGCGGGCGAACTGCCAGGCGACCGAGCCGCCCTCTCCGAGGTTGCCGCCGGCGCGGGTGAGGATCCGCCGGATTTCCGAGACCGCGCGGTTGCGGTTGTCGGTCACCACTTCGATCAGCAGCGCAATCCCGTGCGGCGCATACCCCTCGTAGGTAACCTGCTCGATCGTGCCGCCTTCCTTGTCCTCGCCGGTCCCGCGCTTGATGGCGCGCTCGACGTTTTCCTTGGGCATGTTGTTGGCTTTGGCTTTATCGATGGCCAGACGCAATTTGAAATTGCTATCCACCTCGCCGCCGCTCTCGCGCGCGGCAAGGACGATTTCACGCGCCAATCGGGTGAACAGCTGGCCGCGTTTGGCGTCGGCGGTGCCCTTTTTTCGTTTGATCGTTGCCCACTTGGAATGGCCGGACATAGGGGATTCTCCTGGGAAAACGCGCTCTGGCGCGGGGGTTTTGAAGGTTTCAGAACGGGAGGATTATACCATCCCCCTCCTTTATCCTCCCCCGTTTAGCGCAAAGAAATTATTGGGGAGAAAAGGAAAAAGTGAGCCCCTCCCAGACTTAGGGGAGGAGCTAAACGGGGGAGGACAGAGGAGGGGGAATCCACGAAGGGTACGAAGAGAAAACCTGAAGCACACGAAGAATTATGAAAGCTGCCATTGCGAGCGACCCCTTCGCTATTCTCAGGGCAGGCTCCGGGAGCGAAGCAATCTTCCTATTCCAGGGATAATCAGCAGGTTGCTTCGCCTGCCCCGGTTGGGGTAGGCCGGGGTCGCTTCGCTCCTCGCAATGACACTCTATTTGTTTTTCAGCAGCCTGTTAATTCTTTGTACACTTCAGGTCTTCTTCGTGTCCTTCGTGGAGGAATCGGGTATCATTACCGCCCGATGGACGAGTCATCTCTCCTGCAGGAAGCGCGCAAAGGCGATTTGGATGCCTTCAACCGGCTGGTTTTGGATTACCAGAACCATGCCTACGCCTTCGCCTACCGGATGCTCGGCGAGTCGGAAGCCGCCGCGGACGCCGCCCAGCAGGCGTTTGTCTCCGCCTACCGCCATCTCGGCGAGCTGCGCGGTGAAAACTTCCGCTCCTGGCTGCTGCGGATCGTCGCCAATGCCTGCCTGGACGAACTGCGCCGCCGCAAACGGCGCCCGGCGGTTTCGCTTGAGGACCTCACCGAAGGCCCGGAGGAGGACCGCAGCGGGGAATCGCTTTCGATCCTGGCCGATCCGGCCGAGGGGCCGGAGGCGGCCGCGGTGCGCGCCGATCTCCGCCGCGCGCTCGAGGATTGCCTCGCGCTCCTGCCGCCCGACCAGCGCGCGACCATTCTCCTGGTGGATGTCCATGCCCAGGATTATGTCGAAGCCGCGCGCACGCTGCGCGTAGCGCTGGGGACGGTGAAAAGCCGCGTCGCCCGCGCCCGCGCCGATCTGCGCGATTGCCTGCGCACCAAGGGGGAACTTCCTCCGCTCCCGCACCGTCTGGAGAGTGAGGCATTAAGATGAACTCCCGCGCGCCGCTCGACCCCCGTTTGCTCGAAGCGCTCTCCGCTTACCTGGATGGACAGTTGGCGGGCGCGGAGAAGGCCGCCCTCGAAGAGCGGCTCTCGCGGGAAGAGGACCTACGCCGGCACCTTGTGGAATTGCGCGCCGTACGGGAATCGCTCCGGGCGCTGCCCCCGGTAAAGCCGCCGCGCGCGCTCACACTTTCCCGCGCCCAGGCCGGCGAGCCGGTCCGGAGATTCGAGTGGTTTTCGTCGGGCCGGTTGGCGCTCGGGTCCGCGCTGGCGGCCCTTGCGTTCGCCGTAGTTTTCTCCGCCAATCTGTTTTCCCGAGGCATCACGCTGGGCGCCGCCGCGCCCATGATGGTCGAAAATTTTGCGGCTCCGGCGATGCTCCAGGCGACCGGTCCGCTGCCCGCGCCGTCTGCTTCCGGGCCGCAAGAGAAATATGGAGGCGGCGAAAGTGCGACCCCCGAGCTCGTTTCGCCGCCCAGCAAAACGGCTTTGGACGGGTGCGGTGAGTCCTCCGGGCCGGATGCCGCCGCGGAACGTTGCGGTCTCGGCGGAGGCTTCGGGGATCAGCCGCCCCCGCAGACGTTTTCTCTGCCGGATTTCAGGACGCTGGCCCCATACCTTGAATTCCTGCTTGGATCGATCGCCGTGCTTCTGGCGGGGCTTGCAATTTTCTCCCGGCGCCGAAAATAAATGAAGTTGCTTCCGAAAAAGTCACAGAGCGCCCGCCCCCGCCTGCCCTGCGTTTTTTGCAGCGAAGGGATAGGAACGATGAGAATTCGCGAGTGGGGTAAGCGAAGGATCTGCAAACACCCTCGCTTCGCAGTCATCACCCCTCATAGGGCAGAACCGAGTGGTGATGCTTTGCGAGGGGACCGATCAGCAGACATTCTTCGACGAAATAATTAAGGAGAAATTATCCAATGCCGGTAAATTCGTCGATCGCGATTCGTCCAATGGAGTCCCGGGATTGGCCGTCTGTAAAAGCCATTTATCTGGAAGGCATCGCCACCGGAAATGCCACTTTCGAATCGGAAGCCCCGGAATGGGCGGAGTGGGATGCCAAACATTTGCCCGATGCGCGGCTTGTGGCCGAGGCGGATGGCGGCGTGGTCGGCTGGGTGGCGCTCACGCCGGTCTCCGGCCGTTGCGTCTACTCCGGCGTCGCCGAACTAAGCATTTACGTGGCTTCCGCGATGCGCGGGAGGGGCATGGGGAATGCGCTGCTGGCGGCCTTGATCTCGGAATCGGAAACCAAAGGGTACTGGACCCTTCAAACAGGCATTTTCCCCGAAAACAAGGCCAGCCTGGCGCTGCATCAAAAGCTTGGCTTCCGGATCCTGGGAACGCGCGAACGGATCGGGAAAATGGATGGCCGCTGGCGGGATGTGGTGTTGATGGAACGGCGCAGCACTACGGTCGGCCGGTGACCCTTTTTTCTCCGGCATAGACCGCAAGTACTAATCCCTCTGTTATTTTTAGCGCATTGGATAGGATATAATCTTCCCATCCGCAACGGATTGGGTGGCGCCGCATGAACTGGCTTCAACGGTTATTCTCCCAGCCGGAACAAAAACCTCCTGAACAGGCCAAAAAACCCGTGCCCGCACCAGGCGCCGTCCCGCCGTCGGCGGGACCCGTTCCCCCGTCCGGATTGGATTCTTCGGCGGTCGCTGATTCGCGGACCGAAGCCGAACATCACGTCCGGGACGTGCAGGAAAAAACCAACAAACTGGCGGAGGATTTCGCGCGCGGCGAGGTCAACCGCGCCACCTTCATCCACCTCTACCAGCATTATCAGCAGCAGCGGCAGGCCATCGAACGGATGCTCGAGATCTCGCCCGAACAATGGCGCCAGGCGGTGAGCCAGGGGCAAAGCATCGCCATCCGCCGCGAGCACCACGCCAAGGCGCTGGGTTTTTCCATCTACGAGAATTCCTCGGGAATGCCGCTCACGACCCTCGGGCAGTTCGACCTGGACCCGGCGCTGATGGTGCCGATGCTCTCGTCCTACCGCGAGGCGACCCGCGAGATCTTCGGGTCGCGCATGCGATCGACCCAGATCGAAAGCGGGCGCTGGGTGTGTTTCGTGTCGGGCAATATCACCACGCTGATCGCGCTGTATAACACCGAGCCGGCCGCGCGGCAGTTGCAGCTGCTGGAGGAAACTCACCTCTTCTTCGAACGGGCCAACAAACCGCGGCTGCAGCAATCCCCGATCTCGGTTGAGGGCCTGGTTTTTCCGCACGAGGTTTACCTGACATAACGCGAGTTGCCCGGCCGGAAAGCGGCCGAAGGAGCGATGGGCATGTCCGATATTCCTCTCTATAAAGTATCGGTGGGCGGGGACGAAGCGGTCGGCAAGACCTCGCTGATCCGCCGGTATTGCGAGGGCAAGTTTGAAACCTCGCGCGTTGCCACGATCGGGGTGGATTTCCAGACCAAGATCGTCGAGCTGCCCTCCGGCGCGGTCAAACTTTCGATTTGGGATATGGCCGGGCAGGCGCGCTTTGAAATCGTCCGGACCGGGATGTACCGCGGCAGCCGGGCGGTCGCGCTCGTGTTCGATCTTTCCAATCCGGAGACGCTGGCGCACCTTCCCGCCTGGCACACCGAGGCGGTGACCAACGCCAAGGGCACGAAAATCCTTGTGGTCGGCAACAAACTGGATCTGGCTCCGGCGCGCGGCGCCGGAAAATCCTTCGCGGATTCGGTCGGCGCGCCGTATGTCGAAACCAGCGCGCAGTCCGGCGAGGGCGTCGCGGAAATGTTCCTGGCGCTGGCCACGCTCGCCGGGGGGGATGCCTGACCGTCCCTTACATTATTCTCTTTCTTCATATACTTGCCTAATCCTCAGTGTGTTCATGGTGAAATTAAGGGGATTGCCACAAAGTACACAAAGGACACAAAGAAATTCTAAATAATTTTTGTGTCCTTTGTGTACTTTGTGGCAATCGCTCTTTTCACTCGTCCTATTCGGTTTCTAATATGCTTTAGGCAGGACGGTATTCATGCCCCAATCCCCCGCCTTCTATTTCGATATCCTCGAGAACCTGGCCCAGGGCCGCTGCCCGGCGTGCGAGCTCGTCCGGCAGAAGCCGGCACATTACATCGACCACGCGCTGTACGGGCTGGTCACCGACCCTTCCGCGCAGAACCTCTTCGCGGAGACGGGCGGGTACTGCCGCCGGCATGCCGGGATGCTGCTTGCGATCCCCTGGGGTTCGGCGCTGGGCGTCGCCATTCTCTACAACCGGCTGGTCGAGGATGCGGCGGCGCGCCTTCAAGCGGAACAGAGGGAAGGCGCCCCTCACGCGAAGCGCGGTGGAATTTCCTTCAACCTGTTTTCTCAAAGGGGGCGGAAGGATTCCCCGGCCCGCGAGGAGAACCCCGACTGTCTGGCGTGCAAGGTGGAACGCGAGACCGAGCAGGGGGTGCTTCATACGCTGGTGGATACGCTGCGGGCGGGCGACGGCCGCATGACCGAGGCGGTCGAGGGGAACGAGGGCTTCTGCCTTTACCACCTGGGACTTGCGCTGGCAATGGACGCCGGCGAAAAAGGGAACTCGGTCTTGCGCTCGCACGGGCTGCGCCGGGCGGAGCGGCTGCTTGCCGAGCTCGCGGAGTTCATCCGCAAGAGCGATTACCGGTTCACCCGCGAGCAGATGGGCGGCGAGGGCGACAGTTGGATGCGGGCGGTGGCATGGGTGACGGGGGTGAGTCTGGAGAAGGAGGACCGCGCTTTTTCTCCGGGCGAATTAAAAAGGAAATTGCGCGGGGAAGGATGAGGCTCGTACGAACGGATCGTTGAAAAGGCCAAGATGGGTGTCCTTGCGGGCGGCCCCTTCCCCTTCCCTCGCTTTACTTGGGACAGGCTTGGGAGTCCTGGTGAGCTTCGCGGGGAGCCGGGGCGGGGTAATGACTTTTTCTACACCCGGTTAATATGAGAGCGCATCGCGGACGGCGTAATACGCCGGTTTGGGCGCGAACGCCTCGTCGAACATCAGGGGATCGGCGTTCGGTTCCCGCATCGAGCCGTCTGCTTCCACGACGGCCAGCCAAGAGGTCGAATCCGAAATTCCCCAAGTCGTAAAACTGTCGCACACGCCGGATTCCCAGCACGCCCGCACCATATCGCGGTACAGCTGCGCCTCGTACTCCCACCTTGCGGCTCGGGTTCCCGTCTGCCGTATTAATTGGACGTCGAATTCGGTGATATAAACGCGGACTCCCAAAGAGGCGAACCGCCGCATGGTGGCGATCACCTCGCTTTTTACCGGGGGGATGGGGGAGCTCCATTGGAAGAAGATGTGCATTTGCATCCCCACCGCATCGATCGGGACCCCCCCGGCTTTCATTTCCCTGACCCTTTCAACCATCGCATCGATCACGCGGCGGGTGTCCGGATCGCGCGGGCTTTCGTTGTTGAAATCATTGAAGATCAGGATTCCATCGGGATCCGCCTCTCTCGCCCAGCGGAAAGCCATTTCGACGTAATCGGGACCGATTTTCTCGTTCCAAAAATCCGCGCCCGCGAACGATCGGGACGTCGCCTCGTTGGCCACGCTCCATTCCCCGACCCGCCCCTTGTACCTGCCCGCGACGGTTTGAATATGCTGTTTCAGGATTTGCATATATTCGTCGCGAGTGAACCGGCCGTTGACGAGCCAATCGGGGATCGCGCCGGATTCCACCGCTCCCCAGACCAGGTGCGAAGCCCGAATACGCCAACCGTGCCGCTCGGCGTATTCGACGGCCCTGTCCATGGGATGAAAATCGTATTGCCCCGGGCCCAGCCATAGGTTTTTCCATGAGAACTCGCTAAGGGCCGCCAGGTTGAAATCCCTTTTCATGATCCGGCAGTACCGGGCATCCACCGCTGAAAACACTGAAAACTCCGTTCCGAAGGATATTCTTTTCGTTTCAGCCAATTCGGCCAAACCGCGGCCGGCTTCGGGCAGATCGGCCCAACGCCCGTCGGGAATCGTTCCCAGCCGGAAAGCCGTCAGGATCAAATCGGAGCGGGGGGCCGTGCTCGTTCCAAAGTAAACCTTTCCCTGCGGAAACAACCCGCTTGGCAGGCGCACTTCCGGATGCTGCGCCAGGTCGATTTGCTCGATCGGGTCGCCCGACTTGTCCAGCACCCGGACGCTTCGGCCTTCCACCTGGTCGAAATCCAAGCCGATCGGTTCGTCGGTTCTTATGGGCAAATCCCAAGAATGGGACGCCGATGGTGCGGAGCCGTCGTAGACGCTGATCCGGTAATTTCCGTTCCAACCGGATATATCCAACCGGGTCATCCCCTTCCAATATTGGGCGGATTTCGCTTCCGGAACGCCGAGGATCTTTACCGATCCGTACATTGCCCCCCGGACGGCAAGGCTTCCGATCCTGACCCGCAAGGGACGGATAAGTGAAAAAGCTTTGGACTCGGTGTCGGAATATCCGTCGCCGGGATTGGAAAAAATCACCGAACCGGACACGGCGTCGTAATTGCCGCCCGAACACTCCGGCAGAAAGAACGGCGTCAGAGGCACAGCGTCCGGAGCAAGTTCGGGAATTTCGAAATCGAAGGGACCGATCAGTTTTTTACGGATGAAACCGCGGGCCGGATCGCTCCCCGGCGTTTCCACTAGGTAAAAATCGCCGTAGGATCCCAGGACAAGGACGGAATTACCCGCCGGCAGGGTCGCCAACGGGTCAAAATCGGCGTTGCCAGGCCCCGCATACACAACCGCTTCCCGAACGACAGCGGTTTTCGGGCGTTCCGTCGGCCGAAGAATCGTGGCGGAAGAAACGGATGCGACCGTTGAAACCGGAGTGTATCCGGCGGGCGGAGTGGTGCAGGCCGCAAGAAAACTCATACAACATACAAAAGACGCAAATTTTGCCATCGTATGGATACCTTTTGAAACGGCGTTCTCAGGATTTTCCCCAACCCTCGGCCCGGCTTCCGAAGGCGGGCTCTCCTTTTTTTGGCGGCCTTTTTATTTTTACCATAAAGTCACAAAGGCATGAAGAGTTATCTCCAGGGATATGGGTCGCATTTCCTTTTGCGGAAAAACCTGGAAAAACCCCTTGGAGAGGCTTCCCTTGCTTGACGAAACGGGAAATCCGCCTATAATTCACGCGGCATGAAGAATCCACCTGCCCTGAAATTCTCGAGCGCCCGAATGGGGATCGTCCCCCGCGCGGGCGTTTTGTTTTTTCTGACCTGACAAGAGAGCCGACGGGCTCTCTTTTTTCTTTCCGCGGGAATACCGACATGCTGCTTACCCTTCCGGGATTGATCGATCCGCACGTCCACATGCGCGAGCCGGGCCAAACCCACAAAGAGGATTGGCACAGCGGCACCTCCGCCGCGCTCGCCGGCGGGTTCACCTGCATCCTCGCGATGCCCAACACCCAGCCGCCCCTGGTGGATGTTCCGGGCCTCGAGGCGGCCGAGGAGTGCGCGCGGAAAAAAGCGGTATGCGATTACGGGCTCTTCCTCGGTGCCGGTACGGAGAATGTGGAGACGGCCGCGCCGCTTGCGCCCAAGACCGCCGGCTTGAAGATGTACCTGGACCTGACCTTCGGCCCGTTGCAGTTGAACGACAAAGCCGCGATCGCCGCCCATATGACGAATTGGCCCGCCGCGAAGCCGATCGTCGTGCACGCGGAGGGGCGTAAAATCGCGCTGGCGATCCAGATCGCCGCGCGGCTGAAGCGCAGCCTGCACATCGCGCATGTCTCGCGAAAATCGGAAATTCTGCTGATCAAAGCCGCCAAGGAAAAAGGGCTCGCGGTCACCTGTGAGGTCACCCCGCATCATCTGACGCTAACCGAGGAGGACATTCCGCGCATCGGTGCCGGCCGCAGCGAAGTGCGGCCCCGGCTCGCCGCCAAGGCGGATCGGGAGGCGCTCTGGGAGAATCTGGCGGTGATCGACTGTTTCGCGACCGACCATGCGCCGCATACGACCGCCGAGAAGGACGGGGAAAATCCGCCGCCGGGATTTCCCGGCCTGGAGACGGCTTTGCCGGTGATGCTGGGGGCGGTCCGCGACGGCCGGCTGACGATCGAAGATCTGCTCATACGGATGCACGACAATCCCAAGCGCATTTTCGGCATCCCCGAGCAGGTGGTGACGATGATCGAAGTCGATCTCGACGCCCGCTGGACGATCCGCGGCCAGTATCTGAAAACCCTTTGTGCCTGGACTCCCTTCGAGGGCATGAGCGTCCGCGGCCTGGTGACGAAGGTGGATCTGCGCGGGAACACGGTCTATGAAGCGCCGCATGTAATCGTGGAACCCGGGTACGGGAGGAATATCTCCGGCGGCTCGCTCGCCCCGGATCCGGTCCGGCCCATTCCAATGTAAATCCGGTTCGGCACCGCCCCCGAGCCCCGGTGTTCGAGGGCGAAAAAAGAAAGGAAGCGACAATGTCCGCCTACATTCCCCCCACCCAGCGGCGCGAAAAGAGTCCGCACCTTCCCTTCGGCGACATGCGCCAGACCCCGTATTACGGGAAAGATATCATCTCCGTCTCCCAGTTCGACGCCGCCGGTCTGGAATATGTGTTCGGCGTAGCCGAGGAGATGCGTTCGATGGTCGAGCACGTGGGTACGTTCGACCTGCTCAAAGGCAAGATCCTGGCCAACCTTTTCTACGAGCCCTCGACCCGCACCTCCTCCTCCTTTATGGCCGCGATGCAACGCCTCGGCGGAAGCGTGATCCCGATCAACGAGGTGCGCTACTCCTCGGTCGCCAAGGGCGAATCCCTGCCCGATACCGTGCGCACGCTCGAATCCTATGCCGACGTGATCGTCATCCGCCATCCGGAAGTCGGCGCCGCGGCCACCGCCGCGCAGTACTGCCGCAAGCCGGTCATCAACGCCGGCGACGGGGTGGGCGAGCATCCCACCCAGGCGCTCCTGGACCTGTTCACGATCCGCGAGGAACTCGGCCGCACCGACGGCCTTACCGTGACGATGCTCGGGGACCTGAAGTACGGCCGCACGGTGCATTCGCTCTCGCGGCTGCTGTCCCTCTTCAAAACCAGGGTCCACTGCGTCTCGCCGGACATTTTGCGCATGCCGCCTGATCTGGTGGCCGAGCTGAAGGCACGCGGGATGTCGATCCAGGAGCATTCGACCCTTGAAAAAGTGCTGCCGGAAACCGACGTGCTGTACGTCACCCGCGTCCAGAAGGAGCGCTTCGAGGATCCGGCAGTGTATGAATCCGTCAAGGGCGCGTTCGTGATCACGCCCGAAACGATGAAATCCGCCAAGGACCAGATGGTCGTGATGCACCCGCTCCCTCGCGTCGGGGAGATCGCGATGGAAATGGACTCCGATCCGCGCGCGGCGTATTTCCGCCAGATGGAGTACGGCCTCTACACCCGCATGGCGCTGCTGGCGATGGTGCTCGGAAAAGCGTAATCCGACCGTTGACCATCGACCAGCGACGATCGAAGGACGGTCCCGCAGAATCGGTAAAACGATGGTCGATGGTCTATCGTCGATGGTCTGGAAAAAGGAGAAAAACCCCGCATGACCACCTTCACCGAATTGCTCAACACCCGCGCCCGCTCGGCTCAATCGTTGCTCTGCGTCGGCCTGGATCCGCACCCGGATCTGCTTTCCGCTCCGACCCCGGCCGCGGCGAAGGAATTCAGCCTGCGCATCATCCGCGAGACGGCGGACCTGGCGCTGGCCTTCAAGCCCAATATTGCCTTTTTCGAGGCGTTCGGCGCCGCGGGGTATAGCGCGCTGGTGGATGTGATCGGCGAGTGCCGCGCGCAAAGTGTGCCGGTGATCCTCGACGCCAAGCGCGGCGACATCGGCGACACGTCGAAGGCGTATGCGCGCATGGCGTTCGAGGCGCTCGGGGCGGATGCGATCACGGTTAATCCGTATCTGGGCGGGGACGCGGTCGCGCCGTTTCTGGAAAAAGAGGAGCGCGGGGCGTTCATCCTGTGCCGCACTTCCAATCCGGGTGCGGCAGATCTGCAGTTACGCCGCCTGGACGGCGTGCCGCTCTTCGAGCGGGTGGTGGAACTGGCGCAGGGATGGAACAAGCGCGGGAACGTCGGGCTGGTCGTCGGTGCGACCGACCCGGCCGCGATCGGGCGCGTGCGCTCGCTCGCGCCGAACCTGTGGCTGCTCGTGCCGGGCGTGGGCGCGCAGGGCGGTGATCTGCGCGCCGCGCTCGATGCGGGCTTGCGCGCGGACGGTTTGGGGATGCTGATCAATGTCTCGCGGTCCCTGGCCAAAGCGGCCAGTCCGCGGGCGGAAGCGGAAGCACTGGTGGCGGTCATGCGCGAGGCGATGAAGGCGGCCAGGAGCGGGAAAACCGGGCCGTCGCCGGTGCACCTCGAGGTGGCGGAAATTCTGAGCGCATCCGGATGCGTCAAGTTCGGAAACTTCACGCTCAAATCCGGCAAGCAGTCGCCGATCTACCTGGATCTGCGGCGGTTTGTATCCTATCCGGAACTCCTGGCGCGCGCGGCGGCGGTCTACACGCCGCTCCTGCGCGATCTGTCCTTCGATAGGATCGCCGGGCTGCCCTACGCCGCGCTGCCGATCGCGACCGCGATCAGCCTGCAGACCGGCTGGCCGATGATCTACCCGCGCAAGGAGGTCAAGGAGTACGGCACCAAGGCGCAGATCGAGGGCGAGCACAACGAGGGCGAACGCATTGCGATGATCGACGACGTGGTCACGACCGGCGGGGCGAAACTCGAGGCGCTGGAAAAATTACGCGGCGCGGGGCTGGTGGTCGAGGATCTGGTGGTGCTGGTCGACCGCGAGAGCGGCGGGACGGAAAGCTTGAAGGAGATGGGCGTGAAGCTGCATGCCGCCGCGCGCCTGCGCGATCTGCTCCCGATCTGGCAATCCCAGAACAAGCTCACCGCCGAGCAGGTGAAGCAGATGATGGAGTAGGGTGAACGGAAATTGGCGCAATCGTCGATCGCGCGGGCATGAATGCCCGCGCTCATACACGATGCCCCTTCGGGGCATTAACCAGCCCGCGAAAGCGGGCTTTGTGTACTAGCGCCGGGATTTATCCCGGCGTGGGGTGGATAGGTAAATGGAAAAATTGTCGGCGTGCTCGTCGATCGCGCGGGCATGAATGCCCGCGCTCATACAC
>Ga0105104_10000745_pt1 | contig 25187 bp, 21 predicted proteins | sample PPLLaktember2015_3_FD_87034 | JGI IMG/M metagenome (GOLD analysis project Ga0105104, IMG submission 87034) | Freshwater sediment microbial communities from Prairie Pothole Lake near Jamestown, North Dakota, USA - PPLs Lake P7 Core (6) Depth... | ecosystem: Environmental > Aquatic > Freshwater >...
ACAATATTTATGCTGGCGGTTGGTCTTGGCGTGGATGCGTTTTCCGTGGCCATCGGGATCGGCGCGGCGAATAAAACCAGGTCATGGCTTCCGGTTATCCGATTATCATTTGCTTTCGGTATTTTTCAGTTTGTCATGCCGCTGATCGGCTGGCTGGCCGGTTCAACAGTTGTCGGGCTGATTGAAAATTTCGATCACTGGATTGCCTTTGGACTTCTGGTTTTGGTCGGTGGAAAAATGATCCGGGAAGGATTCGAAGAAGAAAGCAACGGGGAAAGAGAAGATCAGACGCGCGGCTGGCCGTTGCTGCTGCTTTCTATTGCAACAAGCATTGATGCGCTGGCCGTCGGGTTCAGTATCTCATTATTAAAAACGCCCGTTTTGTTTCCGGCAGTGATTATCGGTTTTGTCTGTTTTATCATGACGGCAGTCGGTATGATTTTCGGCAAAGGTCTGGCAAAAATCTTCGGCAGGAAAGTCGAAATCCTGGGAGGTCTGGTTTTGATTGCGATCGGCGTAAAGATACTGATTGAACATATAGGATAAAGGCAAAAGGCAAAAGGTAAAAGGTAAAAGGTAAAAGGTAAAAGGAAAGGAACGACTGCTATGTTTTATCAAATTATCAAAGCCGGGAAAGATGAAATCGGTTTGGTATGGAGCAGGACCGGTGGCAAACCGCAAATAGAGGCTGTTTATTTGCCAGGCAAAGAAAAGATGGCAAGAAGAATAGTCAGGGATTATCCTGCCATACACCAAACGCCTCGCGTCATTTCCGGCGGCATTGATCAGGCCATCATGGATTTATATGAAGGCAAAAAAAAGAAGTTTGATTTGACCCGTCTGAATTTGAAACGTCTTACGAAGTTTTCAGCCGGCGTATTAAAGCAGGCTTTTAAAATACCTCGCGGGAAGGTGGCTACGTATTCCGGTCTGGCGGCAAGCACCGGACATCCCGGTGCGGCCAGGGCAGTCGGTACGGTTATGGCGAACAATCCCTTTCCCATCATCATTCCCTGCCATCGTGTGATCAGGGCCGACGGAAAGATCGGGCAGTACGGCGGCGGCACGCAAATGAAAAGGGAACTTCTTGAAAGGGAAGGGGTTATATTTGGCCCACAGTGGATTGTTCCTGAAAAATACATCCGGTTTTGAACCGTCGATAACGATTGATTTTCATTTTTATAGTCATTATACTGCCACCCACGATAACATATTAATGAAACGCCTGAAACGCAGCACGGTACCTTGCAATATGAGCTGATAATAACGATCAAACGGAAGGATGTTCAGAACTTTTCATGAACCCACGTGTTTTCAAACCGCATGGTGCTATTACGATCATCAAATTTCTGTTCCTGGGGATGGTCACAGGTGTTTTCCTGTTTGCGGTGGCGGATGCGCGGGCCGAGACGACCGCTGCGGAAGGCTGTCCGCGCATCGGTCTGGTCTTGAGCGGTGGCGGCGCGCGTGGCATGGCTCATGTAGGTGTGATCCAGGTTCTGGAAGAAATGAAGATACCCATTTCCTTTATTGCCGGGACCAGCATGGGGGCGATTGTTGGCGGTCTTTATGCGGCAGGTATGTCGCCTGCCGAGATGGAAAAAGTTGTCACCAGCATGGAATGGAACGAGGCGTTCAAGGATAAGCCTCCTCCCAGCGAACTGACCTTCCGCCGGAAAAAAGATGCGGTCGAATACCTGATCGACATTGATCTCGGCTTTAAAAATGGAAAGTTTCAGATTCCCAAGGGCCTCCTTCAGGGACAGAATCTGAATCTGATATTAAAATCTCTCCTTTTTCATACAGAGGGAATTGACGACTTTAATAAGCTGAATATTCCCTTTCGGGCTGTCGCCACGGATATTGAAACCGGTGAAGCTGTCGTTTTAGACAAGGGAGAACTGGTGAAAGCGATCCGGGCAAGTATGTCCATTCCCGCCCTTTTTGCCCCTGTTGAAATTGACGGCAAGATGCTGGTGGACGGCGGCATCGCTAATAATATGCCAATTGACATTGCCAGGCAAATGGGCGCGGATATTGTGATTGCCGTCGATATCAGTACGAAGCTGAGCAGCCGCGATCAACTGACATCCTCGATTGAAATTACCGACCAGCTTACAAACATTTTAGTTCAACGCAATACCACCAGGCAAATCAAGACACTGCGCGACGGGGATATCCTGATTACTCCGGATATGGAAAACATCAGCAGCGGTAATTTTTTCAAGGCCGTCGAGGCGGTCAGGGTCGGCCGGAAAAAAGCCGAAGAGATGAAGCTGCATCTTGCCCGTTTTACAGCGGCAGATGCTGATTACCTGGCCTATTTGAAGGTCCAGAGAAACAAAGACAGGGAAATGCCGGTTATTGACAGTGTAGAAGTGGTCAATAAGACATCACTGCCTACCGGCCTGATTGATGCACAAATTGATATAAAACCGGGCACGAAACTCGACTTGTCTCAGCTGAAAAGAAACATTGATCGTATCTATGGCATTGATACGTTTGAGCGAGTCGATTTCCGTTTGATGAAGAAAGACAAATCCACCGGAATCATCTTTGAGCCGCTGGAAAAATCATGGGGACCGAATTATTTTCGCTTTGGTCTGGGGATGGAAGATAGTTTCAAGGGATCGAGCAAATACGCTCTGACTACAAAATTTACAAAAACAGCCATTAATCGTTTGGCAGGGGAGTGGAGCACGGAAGTGCGCATTGGCGAAAACGCCAGAATTCTGACCGAATTTTATCAACCGATTGATGAATCACTCAGTTACTTTGTTGCCGTCAACGCTGGATACCGCGTCAGAGACTTTAATGACTACAATGAAGACGGCGATGTCACCACGCAATACCGGGCGCACTCCGTTCATGCAGGTCTGGACGTGGGGAGGCAATTCGGCAATTGGGGCGAACTGCGTCTGGGTATTAACAGGGAATACGGCGTTGTCAAGGTTCTGGTTGGCGATTACACGGGGACGGCCGATTATTATAACAGGGGAAGCATTTATGCCTCTGCTGCATACAGCACACTGGATAATTATGTTTTCCCTCTGTCAGGCACGGATGCCTATCTAACTTGGAATTACAATCTGAAAATGCTTGGCTCGGACATTGAAGTTCAGGCATTGGCATTCAAGTGGATGACGGCCTTGACCTGGAGGAAATTTACTTTTCTTCCGTCCATCGAAATTAAAACTACCCTTGATAATGATGATATGGAAGTTCAGGATTCGTTTCCCCTTGGCGGGTTTCTTAATTTGTCAGGTTTTGGCGCAAATGAACTTTATGGCCGTCATACCGGTCTGGCCCGTCTTGTGGTTTACAGGGAAATCGGCTCTGCCGGACTTGGTGCGCTCACCATGCCGTTGTATATCGGCATGTCAGCGGAGACAGGAAATGTCTGGAATAAAAGAGCGGATATTAATTTCGATTCTTTGATTCTGGCAGGCAGCGTTTTTATCGGAACAAAAACCTTCCTTGGCCCGATTTATCTTGCCTATGGCCAGGCCCAGCGCAGCCATTCCTCGGTTTATCTTTATCTTGGCCAGCGTTTTTAATCCCGCTCACGCGGGACGAGCGTTAATTCTTTACAGATTGCTGCGATATAATAACGTTCATTTCATACCTCGACAGCTTGCTGCGAGGTGGCTGATTGTGTCCCGCATGAACCGGCATTTCTGGAAGAAAGACAGGTTGATCTGAAGAAACGCCCCCGTAAGTCCTTGTAATCTTAATAGGATACAAGCATGAACGATCATTTCCCGGAAATTGTAAAACAATCGGGAACTTTTTGTTGTTTTCATTTGTCTAAACACTAAAATCATAAAAAGCGATGTATTCGCGAGGGAGGTTTCTTATGAAAAGAGCAGGATTTTGGCTGCTGGCATTTTGTGCTTTGCTGTCTATTTTGTTTGCGCAGCAATCATTTGCGCAACAGCAAGAGGGGGAAGACAGAACGTTGTCCCCGTATTTCTTTGTTAACAGTGGCAATCCGGATGCGGACAGACTGCCATTGAAATCCACAAAAGCGTCGGTCATCATTTCCGGGGTTATCGCGGACGTGCTGGTAACACAGGTTTATAAAAATGATGGCCGCAAGCCACTGGAAGCCATTTATATCTTTCCGGCATCAACACGTGCTGCCGTTTACGGTATGAAAATGACCATCGGAAAGAGAGTCATTGAGGCAAAGATCAAAAAGCGTGATGAAGCGCGCCGGGAGTATGAGCAGGCACGCGACGCGGGGAAAAACGCTTCACTTTTGGAGCAGCAGCGTCCCAATGTCTTTCAGATGAATGTTGCCAACATCATGCCGGGTGATGAGATCAAGGTGGAGCTCCGTTACACGGAACTGCTTGTGCCGACAGATCACGTGTATGAATTTATGTATCCCACTGTCGTGGGTCCGCGCTATTCCAATCAAAAGGCTGCTAGCGCGTCGCCTTCTGAACACTGGGTGGAAAATCCTTACCTTCATCAGGGTGAGTTGTCCGCAACCACTTTCGATATCGATGTGGCGATCAATGCCGGAATGCCCATTAAAGATTTATTCTGTTCTTCGCACAAAGTGAAGGCTGTTTATGAGAATCAAACATTGGCAAACGTTTCTCTGGATAAGGCCGAAGTCCATGGGGGCAACCGTGATTACATCCTGCGCTATCGGCTTGATGGCGATAAGATTCAGACGGGCCTTTTGCTTTTTCAGGGCGCCCGCGAAAACTTCTTTGTTCTCATGACGCAGCCGCCAAAAAGAATAACAAATGCCGGAATCCCGGGGCGAGAGTATATTTTTATCGTGGATGTGTCGGGTTCAATGCACGGATTTCCGCTCAACATTTCCAAAAAGCTGCTGTCCGATCTGATCGGCAATCTGCGGGCGACGGACAGATTCAATGTTCTGCTCTTTTCCGGCGGCTCCTCCTTGATGGCCGAGGAGTCCCTTCCGGCAACGAGGGAAAACATTCAAAGAGCCGTCGATACAATTGAACGCCAGCAGGGTGGCGGCGGAACGGAACTGCTGCCAGCGCTCAAGCGCGCCTTGTCGCTTAAAAAGAAAGACGGTTTTGCAAGGACGGTTGTTATTGTGACCGACGGGTATGTCAGCGTCGAAGAGGAAGCATTCGACCTGATCCGCAACAATCTGAATAACGCCAATATGTTTGCCTTTGGCATCGGATCCAGTGTCAACCGTCATCTCATTGAAGGGATGGCACATGTCGGCATGGGTGAACCTTTCATTATTACCAAGCAGGAAACAGCGCCTGTTCAGGCGGAGCGTTTCCGTAAAATGATCCAGTCCCCTGTTTTGACACAGGTCAAGGTCAGGTTTAGTGGTTTCAGCGCTTACGATGTAGAGCCGCCATCCATTCCCGATGTGCTGGCTGAACGGCCGGTGCTGGTTTTCGGTAAATGGCGAGGCAATGCCCGTGGTACGGTTACAATAAGCGGCGTGGCAGGAGGAGGCAGATATTCAGAGTCGATAAAAGTGGAAAATTACAAAGCATCCAATGACAATGCCGCGCTGAAATACCTTTGGGCACGCCACCGCATCACGCTGCTTTCTGATTACAACAAACTTCGTAATGATGACAAGCGGGTTAAGGAAATCACCGAACTGGGCCTGAATTATAACCTGCTGACCGCTTACACATCCTTTGTCGCCGTCGATAACGAAGTGCGCAATGTAAATGGAAAATGGACAACGGTAAAGCAGCCGTTGCCTTTGCCCGAAGGCGTTTCGGATTACGCGGTCGGATCTCCCCGACCTTATCCCGCCGCGCCGGTTGCTCAAAGAGGCTGGGGGATGGGTGTGACGATGAAAAGCCGAATGAGCGAAGATAAGCTGACGGTGCGGGAGTCGGAGGTTTCTGGAGAAAAAGACAAGGCGCAAAAAATCAGCTTTACGGATGTTGTGTCCGAAAAAGGTTTGACAAGCGATGAAATTTCCAATGTTTTACAGGCGCAGACGGGTGACATCAAAAACTGCCTGGCCGGTCTCAAAACGCACGGAACGATAAAGCTCCGTTTCACCATCAATCCTGACGGTACGGTGAAAAAGGCGGAGATAATTTCCCGCGATATCTCCAATGCCGGATTCCAGAAGTGTTTGATTGACCGGGTGAAAAAATGGGTTTTCCCGGTAACAAAAAACGCAAAAGAAGTCACCGTGACCCTGTCGATTGTCCTTTCATGATGGTGGTGTTCGGGATTGTCCTTAAGGGGACACGACGGCGGATGAATCCGTTACGGTGACAAAACGTAAGGAATGGTTCTTCAGCCGGGGATTGGTGGATGTTACCTCCCCGGCTGAAACGGTTTTCAGACATTTTTGCCTTTTTTCAAACGGGCAAAAAAAATTTCTTTAATGTCTCTCCTGGTTAACCCGCTCACAAAAACCTGAGCCAGCTGAAGTGCTTTCGGTATTTCAGGTAAGATCTGTCGTGATCATGATTGTATGCCTCTCTTTCAAAAGAGATGTTCCGATAAGAACTCCCCTTGCGGAATAGTCGAATCAACCATTCGAAAAAATACCATAAATAAAAGAAAATATAGAGCATTTCCTTCATTTGCGCGGTGTGGATGGCCTCATGAATCACTGTTTGGCGATTGAGTTTCAGGCCTTTGGGAACAATCAAAATCCCGAACAGGTTGATTGCGTCAATTTTTTTCAGTGGAACAAGCTTAGTGGTTATGATGATCATGTTTCCTTTCCCTGGATATTCATCGAGAGAGTGCCGACATGTGTAGCATGACCCGCTATTGAAATCAACGACCTCGCTGTAAACTGTCGAGGTATAAAATGAACGTTATCCAAGCTATGGAGAATTGATGCTCGTCGGGCGTGAGCGGGATCCAACTCCTTATCACATGGGTAAATAGCCCTTGTCATCAGGGATGTATTTCCTGTATAAATCACGAACGTTGCTTTATGATTTGTTCAAACAACAGGGATTAAAACATGAGGGATATTCTCGAGTACATCAGCACGTGGTCGGTTCTCAAATGGGTGGTTCTGGTTCTGGTTGCCGGGTTTATCGGCCAGTTCGGCAGAATGCTGGCCGAATCCATGATCGCGAGAGTGCGCCTGCGCCGCACCAAACGGGATTCCTCCCTGCCACCGGACGATCAACAGAAACACGAAGCTACCGCAGTTATACCTATTGAAACCGCTGTGCCGGAGCTGACCGACAAACCGGGTGCTCCTGTGGAAGTCCCGGATAAGAAGTTGCTGAAGGCAATGGCCAAGGTACGCAAGAAAGAGGCGAAAAAGAAGTCGCCCTAGTCGTGCACGGATGGCAGCGCAGACGGTTCCTCCGGGTCGGAGTGTTTTTTGCTCCCTGCATAGAGCTCGTATTCAAGCAGGCGGCACTCAATTTCACCGTTATAAAATGTCATTCTTCTTTTTGTGCGTAGCCCCACTTTTTTGATCATTTCCAGATTGCCGGTGAAAATATAGCCACGGTAGCCCCGGCTGATGCTTTTGAACCAGTCGCCGCAGCCCTCATAGAGCGCCTCAAGACGTTGCAGAGTGCTTGGGCCGCCGCTTTTATGAATTTGATCAGCGGCTTTGCGGAGAATGACTTTCTGTCCCGGTGCGATCTCTTTCCGGCGGGGTGTATGCTGTGATCGGATTTTTAAAGGCTCCATACGTTCGCCATAAGGAGGGTTCATCATGATGATGCCGCCTCCTCCCGGTATCGGTGTTTTTTCAAACGGGCATGTTATAAATTCAATCAAGTGGTCCACACCTGCCGTCTTGGCATTAAGGCCTGCCGCGTGCACAGCTGCCGCATCAATATCCGTGGCGATAATCTTTGACTGTAATTGTTTTGAAGCTCTGTTGCGGGCTTTTTTGCGAAATTCCTGCCAGAGTTCAAAGGGGAAATCTTTAAGGTACATGAATCCGTAATTGTTGCGCCCGAGTCCCGATGCACGATTGAGAGCGATCAGCGCCGCTTCGATGGCCAGAGTGCCGCTGCCGCACATCGGGTTGACAAAGGGCGTCTTGCCCTGCCATCCTGTGGCCAGGATCAGGGATGCGGCCAGGGTTTCCTGCATCGGTGCCGTCAGAGGAATCTTACGATAACCCCTGAGTGATAGGCGATCACCGGAGGTGTCGATATAAACCATTGCCTGATCATTCCGCCAATAGACGTGAATGACGGCCTTGTCCTTTTCCGGTCCAGAGTCGGGCCTGATTCCGCATTTGTCCCGGATCCGATCGACAATCGCGTCCTTGGCCTTGAGGTTGGCAAATCGCGAATCGGTCACCAGTGGATTATCGACAACAGATGTCACGCAGACATAAGCGTTCGGACCTGAGTCGTGCAGAAGCGTTTCCCAGGGAATCGCGTTGATGCGTTCATATAGAGCGCCGGGAGAGATGACTTTGAATATTTGCAGTTGATACAGGACACGCTGAGCCGTGCGCAAATGAAGGTTGAGCAGCATCGTATCTTCCAGGGTTCCTTCCGTCGACACGGCGGTGTCAATTTCGTGCAAAACCGGAAAACCCAGCGCCTCGATTTCCGTCTTCAAATAGGGCGCAACACCTTTCGGACAGGTTACCAGTATCCTGTTTTTCTTTTTCCAGATGGACATGGCCGGGCTTTAACACAGACCGGATGACTTGGCAATCACAATAAAGTTTGTTTGTGAAACTCCATTTCAAATGAGGGCTGATGATTCGGATTTGACTAGGCGGCATCCTCTTCGGGAGGGGCTTCTAAAAACGGCGGCAACGGACATTGCAGGGCCAGTGCAATGACCCGCAGAAGCTCTCTTTCTTCCACGGTAACGGTATGATCCGTGAAGGCGCAGTGGGCGCAGGCATCGATGACCGACTCCCTGATTTTGAAAGATGCTTCGATAAGACGGTTCAGTGCGTTGTTTACCCTTGCATAGGACACAATTTCCTCAAAATCAAAAACGGGCTTGCGTGCGGCCAGCTCCGGAATCCTGTCAAGACCCGCGTGAAATGCTTCCTCCGCTTTTACTTTGTCAGCGGCATGTCCGGTGCAGGCCAGTACCTGAAGCAGAACGACAATGTCCAAACCAACCCTGGAAACGGAGAAGATCGAAACGCTTCGAAAAAGCTCTTCGGAGGGGTTCAGATATTTCTCGAGAATCCACAAAACGGATAATTCAAAGAGGCTGACATGCCCATCGGCGTTTGCACAGGAATGAAGGATAAGCAGGAAGTTTCTTTTTTCCATGCTTGTCAAGCCCTTGAGCGCCGGCATGGCCAGTTCGATTAGAGGCAGTCTGAGATTTTGCTGAAGGCCTGATAATTGTCCCGCTATTTTCAGGATGTTGTCCGTCTGACCCCGTACGACCATCGCCCTTGCCAGTGAGGGCAATTGCGAGCTGAGCAGCGCCGCGTCGTTATCCATCAGGAGGGCGTAAATAACGCAGGCGGCGCCCTGCGGGCTTTTGACGGTTTCGGAGATTTCTTCCGGTATGGAATTAAGAAATGTCCGGCTCTGCTCGATGTTTTCTTTTGAAGGATGGCCGACATGGTTGATCACTTCCGCGGGGAGAATGGCCAGAAGCGGCGATCCGGGTGGAATTTGCAGGTCGGCACCCCAGCGGTGGGTGCCCCAGAACGGGGTTTTGTATCGGGCGTCAGCGACAGGTCCGTGATCCCCGATTTGGGGAAACTGACCGTCGAAAGAAGGGTCCAGAAGCCGGATTCGTTGGGCAAGCGGCGGGTGCGTTGCGAGAAAAGCAAACAGTTTATCGGGATGACTCTCGCTGAAGAACAAATGGCTGGCCTGCCTGGCACCGGGTGAGTTAATTTGAGAGCCGAAGGAGGAACCGCCTATTTTTTTCAGGGCACCCGCCAAACCCAGAGGGTTACGCGTGAATTGCACGGCGGATGCGTCCGCCAGAAATTCCTTCTGTCTCGATATGGCGCACTGCATCAGCCTTCCCATAAACGTTCCAATATAACCGATGACAATCAGGCAAACCCCTCCCGCTATAACCGGCAAACCTAACCTGATAGATAGGCGTCCCTTTGAGATAATTTCCCGGCCGACGATGCCCATGAACATGATGCCGAAAAGGATGCCGATCAGTTGCACGTTGAGCCGGGAGTCCCCGTTTAAAAGATGACTGAACTCGTGGCCGATCACGCCCTGCAGCTCCTCCCTGTTAAGTTTTGTCAAAGCCCCGCGGGTGACGGCCACTGCTGAGTCGCCGATCTCAAGCCCTGCGGCAAACGCGTTGATATTATTTTCCGAATCGATTACATAGACTTGAGGGACGGGAATGCCTGACGCAATGGCCATTTCTTCCACAACATTCATCAGACGCCTTTCGTCCTGATCGGTTGTTGCGGCGCTGATTTCCCGCCCGCCGAGCATTTCAGCCACGGCGCCGCCGCCTTTCTGCAGAGTGTTCATTTTGATCAGACTGGCGGCGAGAATGACGATGACAATGGCCATGGACATAAAAATAAAAAACGCCGGGTCAAAGAATGCGAAAGCGGACAGCTTTTGCTGGTATCTTTGAGCCGCCTCGTAATTGATCAGCGTGTGAGCCTGGGTGGTGACATACAAATACCACGCAAAACGGATGGCCATGGTAGTGACTAAAACAATAACAAACACAGCAATAGCAAAAAGAATCAATTGATTCCGGCAGCTCTTGCGGGCATCGCGCTGTCTGGCGAAGAAATTGGTCGAACGGTTAGCGGTCATGGATTAAACCATCGCGTTGTCTTGTGAAGCCTCAGGTGAAAGACACTTTAGGCGCTGTCCGCTCTTCGGCCTTTTCCACGGCTTCCAGGAGGGCCGCCGTTTTAAAATTAAAGGTGGATGATATTGCGTTGTCGGGGAACTGTTCCCGACTCGTGTTGTAAACGGTTACGGCGTCATTATAGGCCTGGCGCGCGAAGCTGATTTTGTTTTCCGTAGACGTCAGTTCTTCCATTAACTCGCTGATGGTTTTGTTGGCTTTTAAATCGGGATAAGATTCCACAACCGCGATCAGTTTGGAAAGTAAACCGGAAAGAGCGCCTTCCGCCTGATTTAAGCCCGACATGGCCGCAGCGTTTCCGGGAGAAGCCGCGGCAGCCTTGCTGGCGTCAAACGCCGAGTTTCGCGCTTTGATCACAGCCTCCAGGGTTCCGCGTTCATGTGCCAGATAACCTTTGGTTGCTTCCACCAGGTTGGGAATCAGGTCATATCGGCGTTTTAACTGGATGTCGATCTGGGTGTAGGCATTCAGGTAAAGATTGCGCAGCGCAATCAGTTTATTGTATATCCCGACGAAATAAAATGCGACGACAGCGATAATAACAACAAGAACGATAAATGGAATCATGGTTACCCTCCTCGATTTCAGGCGCTCTGAAGCGCCGGTTAGATGGATCAAATACTGCTGAGACAGTTCAGTTTTTATTTTTCTTCGTGACGCAGGTAATCACCAGGTTGTCGCGATGAATCACTTCATCATAATCCTTGTGTCCCAGAACGGAATAAATCTGCGATGTTTTCAAACCTAGAATGCTGTGGATGTCGCCCGAGGAGTAATTGACAAGCCCTTTGCCGAGAAGATTGCCTTCGCTGTCAACGCAATTGACCGGATCACCCGTAGTGAACTCGCCTTCCACGGCGGTAATTCCCGAGGGCAGGAGGCTCTTGCCTTTATCCAGAATGGCTTTTTTTGCGCCGTCATCGATGATCAACCGCCCCCTTGGCCGCAGGGTGAAAGCGATCCAGTATTTCTTGCTGTTGAGATGAGAAACCTGCGGCAGAAAAAGAGTGCCTATGTCACGCCCCGCCATAATATCCGAAAGCACTTTTTTTCTTTTGCCCGGCGCGATAATGCAGGGGATACCTATGGAAGTGACCTTCCGGGCCGCCAGAATCTTGCTTTTCATGCCGCCTGTGCCCACGGAAGAGGTTTCCGAAGTGGCGGCTGTTTCGATTTCATCGGTGATCTCTCGGACGAGGCCAATGAGTTTTGCTTTTCTGGTGAGCGACGGATTGCAGTCGTAAAGCCCGTCGGTTGCCGTCAGATTGATGAACAGATCCGCCTCGATGACATTGGCGATCATCGCGGCCAGATTGTCGTTGTCGCCGAATTTGATTTCATCGACAGCTACAGAGTCATTCTCATTGATAATCGGTGTTACATGCCAGTCCATCAGCGTAGAGAGCGTATTGCGGATATTGAGGTATCTCTGACGGTCGGTCAAATCCGACAGGGTCAGCAGAATCTGCGCAACATAGAGGTTGTTTTTCTCGAATGCCTTGGAGTAGACACGCATGAGCCTGCCCTGTCCGACAGCCGCCGCAGCCTGCTTTTCAGGAATGCTCTTGAGTTTGCCTTCAATGTTCAAACGATGTTTGCCCGATGCGATGGCGCCGGATGTGACCAGGACGATCGAAAAACCGCGTCGCGTTAAGTCGCACATTTCCTGTGTCAGGGCTTCGATGATTTTCAAATCCAGGCCATCTGTGCCGGTAAGGACCGCGGATCCGATTTTAATAAGGATTTTTTTGACGGATGCGATCGTTGTCAGGCGAATATCATTCATGGCTAATCAGGTTCAGTATGGGTTAAGAGGGTTACAATCTTTTCTAAAATGTCCTGCAACCCTTCACCGGTTGCAGCGGAAAACGGATAAAGCATTATCCCTTTTTTCGCGAATTGCGCAACTGATTTTTTGGCTTTTTCCCGCACCACGGGCAGATCAATTTTGTTGAGCGCGACGACCTGTTTTTTTTCGAGCAATTGCGGATTATAGCTTTCCAGTTCCTGATTGATGGCCGTATAATTTTTCCAGGCATTCGTATTGGGTTCTTCGGATATGTCAATCAGATGCAGCAGCACGCTTGTTCGTTCCACATGCCGGAGGAACTGAATCCCCATTCCCAGGCCTTCATGCGCCCCGGCAATCAGTCCGGGAATATCCGCCACGACGAAGCTTCTGCTGTCCTTGTATTTTACCACACCCAGATGCGGCGTGAGTGTCGTGAAAGGATAGTCGGCAATTTTAGGCCGGGCTGCCGAGACTCGCGAGATGAAGGTGGATTTTCCTGCGTTGGGAAACCCGATCAGGCCAACATCGGCCAGCAGTTTGAGCTCCATTTTGAGTTGCCGTTCCTCACCCTCCATGCCTTCCTGGGCGAAACGAGGCGTCTGATGTGTGGACGTCTTAAAGTGAGCGTTGCCCTTGCCGCCGATGCCGCCTTTGGCCACAACAAAGGTTTGTCCCGGTTTGGACAGATCGGCCAGGATCTCGCCTGTTTCAAAATCTTTCACAACGGTTCCAGGCGGAACAATGACGATCAAGTCTTCCGAGCTGCGTCCGGTGCGGTTATTGCCGGAGCCGTGTCCGCCGTTTTTGGCGAACTGATGCTGCTGATATTTCAAGTCCAGCAGCGTATGATGGCTTCTGTCTGCACGAAAAATCACGTCACCGCCCTTGCCGCCGTCGCCGCCGTCAGGTCCGCCTCTGGGAACAAACTTCTCCCGCCGGAAACTCACACAGCCTGCTCCGCCATGTCCGCCCTTCACATATATCTTTGCTTCGTCAACAAACTTCATAAGGAGAACGCCTTTTTTCTTGAACTATATGACAGATGTAAAAAATTTTCTAGACAAAGTACGAAGCGGCGTCAGCGAGTTACCCCCGCAGGGGTATCTGATAGATACGTTGAGAAAGGCAACAGAGCTGACAACAAAGTCACGCAAAGGAGAGGAAATTTACATAAAAAATAAAAAGGCGCTTATCAGGTAAGCGCCTTAAAATCCTGTATTCACCCGTCTGTTTTATGCGGCGTATACGCTGACTTTTTTCCGGGTTTTGTCCAGTCTTTCATATTTCACAACGCCGTTGATGAGTGCAAAAAGGGTGTAATCCTTTCCCAAACCGACATTGTTGCCCGGATGAATCTTGGTGCCTACCTGCCGCACGATAATGGATCCCGCGTGAATTTTTTCACCGCCATATACTTTGACGCCGCGTCGCTGCGCATTGGAGTCTCTACCGTTGCGGGAGCTTCCCTGACCTTTTTTATGTGCCATGATGTCCTCCGCCTATATCGAAATCTTCTTTATTTTCATGCTGGTCAATTCCTGACGGTGCCCGGTCTTTTTTCGGAATCCCTTGCGGCGCTTCATTTTGCCGATAATCACTTTGGGACCTTTTGTCTGGATCACAACTTCGCCGACTACTTTCGCGCCTTCCACAAAAGGTTTTCCGATTTTAACATTGTTGTCGTCAGAAACCATCAGAACTTCATCAAAAACAACCTCGGTTCCCTTGTCACCAGCCAGTTTTTCAACCAGCAGGACATCGCCTTCACTGACCTTGTGTTGTTTTGCTCCCGTTTTTATGATTGCATACATATACTTATCCTCGATTAATGTTAAGATTGGAGCTTATAGACAAATTATACCTGTTTGTCAATGTATTTTAGTCATCTGATAAATATTTTTATCAGATGACATGAAATATTCTTAAGATATTGATAATATGTATATTATTAACTTTACCATGGATCAATGAAAGAATGACAGGTGTTACTGGATTTCCGGGCAGGCGCGGATTTGAGCCCCTGCATGATCCACCTGCGGGTGTCCGCCGGATCGATCACCGCGTCAATCTCCAGGTAAGAGGCCATGTTAATGGCCTTGCCCCTTTCGTAGAGCTGGGCGACAAGGAACTCGTAAAATTCTTCCCGTTTTTGGGGATCTTCAATAGCCGCGAGTTCTTTCTTGAATCCGGCCTTGACGGCTCCTTCCAGCCCCATTCCGCCGAATTCGCCGGTCGGCCAGGCCGCCGTGAAGAAAGACTCATGGAATCCTCCTCTGGCCATGGCCATGGCGCCCAGGCCGTATCCCCTGCGCAATACAATTGTGAAATAGGGGATCGTGAGGTGGGAACCGTTGACAAACATCCGGCAGACATGGCGCACCTGCGCACGCTTTTCGATCTCCGGACCGACCATGAAACCCGGTGTGTCGCATAATGACAAAATCGGCAGGCCATGGGCGTTGCAAATCTGCATTAAGCGGGCGACTTTGTCCGCGCCTTCGGCTTCAATCGCGCCGGCCATGTGCATGGAGTTGTTGGCGATGACGCCAAAGGGCCGGCCCTCGATGCGAAGCAGTCCCGTTACCATGCTGCACCCGAATTTCGGCCTGATCTCCAGAAATGAGTCTGTGTCCGCAATTGCTTTGACAACGGTCCGGACATTGTAAGCCCGTTTGCGGCTCTCCGGGACCAGGCTGCGCAGTTTGAGCTGGTCACCTGCTTCCCATGATGTTGTTGACCCCTGAAAATAGGAAAGATATTTTTTGGCCAGCGAAACGGCTTCCGCATCGTCTGCTGCTTCAATATCCACCACACCGTTTTGCGTTTGCACATTCATCGGACCGACTTCCTCCGGTTTGAAAACACCCAGTCCGCCGCCTTCAATCATAACCGGGCCACCCATACCGATGCTGGAATTCGTCGTGGCGATAATCACGTCGCAGCAGCCCAAGAGCGCAGCGTTTCCGGCAAAGCAATATCCTGACACAACACCGACGATCGGCACGGACCCGCTCAGAGAGGCAAATGCGCCAAACGTTGATAAATCCAGTCCCGCCACCATGACTCCCTGCGCGTCAACATCACCGGGCCTTCCGCCCCCGCCTTCCGCGAAGAAAACGAGGGGCAGACGCTGTTCATGAGCCAGATGCAGCATCCGGTCCATTTTCTTGTGATTGAAAAAACCCTGGGTTCCGGCCAGGACCGTGTAATCATAGGACATCACCATGCAGCGGGCCCTATCTTCGCTGAATAATGAGCCGTTGACGGATCCGATGCCGGCGATAAGTCCGTCGGCCGGTGTTTTGCTGATGAGATCATCCACGGATCGTCGTCCGCGTTGCGCTGCGATGGCCAGAGCCCCGTATTCAATGAAACAACCGGGATCACACAGGGCCTCCACGTTGGCACGCGCCATGCGCTGGTTCTTCTGCTGTCTTTTTGCCACTGCATCGGGGCGATTTTTATCCAGGCCGAAGGAGAGTCTGCGGATGACTTCAGCAAGGTCAGGGCGTATCGGTTTATTTTCTTCTTGCCCGGTTTGGGCCGTTTTGGATTTTGACGCGTCTTCGTTATCTTGGGATGTTTTCATGTGAAGGATGCTCCTGTATATTTTCAATATTAATCACACCGGCCCTTTTTCACTTTTGGGGAGGACCTTTTATAAGCGATAATAATAAATGTTATTTCTTGTTTCTATATATATTCCTCTATTAGGATTGACAAAACAAACATCTTGCCAATATAGTAATGTTGAAAAATCATCTAACAAGTGTTAGATAAGCCACTCAAAGATCTAAGTCAAGGATAAAAAATGACCATGAAACAGGATAAGACAAAAAAAAGAAATCTGGAATCCGATTCCCGTCGGCAGATACTTGACGTAGCTCTCAAATTATTTGCCCACAAGGGATATGCCGCCGCCACAGTGCGTGAAATTGTTGATGCCTCGGGAATTACGGCGCCCTCTCTTTATTATTACTTCGGGAACAAGGAAGGTCTCTACATGGAGTTGATGCAAACCCATTGCGCCCGGATCGACCAAGCGCTGGAATCACACATCCATACATCCTCCAGCACCAAAGACAGGTTGAAAGATCTTGTTGATAAAATTTTTCTTCACGTCGCAAATGACAGGGATTTTTTCCGGCTTATGTTCACCATCTACTATGGCCCTTCTCAAGGCGCGCCCTATTGTGATTTCATATCCTACCATGTGAAATTTCATGCGGCGATTAAGAAGATTATTGAAGACGGAATTGCCTCCGGGGAATTTCAGTCGGGCAACTCGGGGCACATGACCTGGGTGATTCGCGGAGTGGTCCAATTGGCTATGGAAGAACAGATCAAGGAAGACAGGAAAATCATTGACCGGCAGGGTCTGCAGAAGATTCTGGATATGATTCTAGACCGCTTTGAAAGACCACCGTTTGTGGACGGTAAATAATCAAAAGGACAGGGGCCGACGTTATCCGACGTGCAATTTCAACCCGTGGGATGAAAAACAAAATAATCCGGAGAGGCTGAGAATTTATGGACCTGAAGATTAAAGATAAGGTTGCCATCGTAACAGGCGGGGGCGGAGGCATTGGCAAAGCCATTGCGATGCGCCTGGCCGAAGAGGGTGTAAAAGTGATCGTGGCCGACTTGAATGCAGAAGCCGCTCGAAATGCTATTGACGAAATTAAAGCCGTGGGCGGAGATGGTTTGGCTGTTTCATGCGATGCGACAAAACCGGAAGATGCTGATGCTATGGTTCAAAAGACAATCAGCGCTTACGGGGTTATTGATATTCTGGTCAACAATGTAGGTGGGGGGACAGGAATTAATCTGGTGGTTCAATCGCAGGTTGAAGACTGGGACAAGACTATCGAGATGAATCTGAGAAGCGTCTATCTCAGTTGCCGTGCTGTGGCTAAAGAAATGATTTCAAGGAAACAGGGACGGATCATTAATATTTCCTCCATTGCCGGAAAGTCAGGAGAGCCGCTCCTGGGCCCATACTGCGCGTCCAAGTTCGGTGTCATTGGATTTACACAGGTGTTGGCCAGGGAACTGGCGCGCTACAATATCACGGTCAATGCCGTTTGTCCGGGATATGTTTATACGCCGGGATGGGAAAAGCTGGCACAGGCACTCAAGGACACACAGCCGGCTCTGGCGGATAAAAGTCTGCAGGAGATATTCGAGGCCCGAGTCAAAGCGGTGACGCCTTTGCGGCGTCCTCAGCCGCCCGAAGACATCGCTGATATGGTGGCCTATCTGGCCTCGGAGCGAGCCCGCAATATTACCGGGCAGGCCATTAATGTAGATGGCGGCGCGGTGATGGGTTAAGGATGGTCTGAACCGGAAATTAAAATAATACCTTCTTTTGAGAGCGCCTCAATTTCTCTCTGAGCGTATCCGACTTCTTCCAGAATGGATTTAGTGTCTTCTCCCAGTGCAGGAGACGGTCCGCATGGTTCGGTCCTGGTCGCAGAAAATTTGAGCGGTACACCGATCTCCATCATCCTGCCGCAGACCGGATGCACCTGCTCGTAAACCATCTGCCGTGCCTGCAGATGAGGGTCTGTTTCAACTTCTGAGATGTCCAGAACCGGTGTAATGCAGATGTCCAGTTTTTTTGCGACGGCAGCCCACTCGTCCCTCGTCTTTGTGCGGAAAAGGGCGGCGATTTCCCTGCGCAGATTTTCAGCTTCTTCTCCCATCACCAGATGCTTGTCAATCCATTCCGTGTGACCGGCCATTTCACAGAACGTTTTCCAGAACTTGCTTTCCAGCATGCCCAGCGCCACATATTTATCATCAGCGCATGGATAAACACCGTAACAGGCCAGCCCTCCGGAAAGTGGTAATTCTCCCGGTGCAAGATTGATTTTAGTGGCCTGATAATGTGCCATCTGCAGAGTCATCAGCGGCAGAACGCTATCCAGCATCGATACGTCAACATGCTGGCCCTTGCCGGTTTTTTCTCTTGCCCAGAGTGCGCAGAGACAGGCAATCATGGACATATAAGCGCCTCCCGCCACATCCGCGAGCTGCGGTCCGGGAATGAGGGGACCGGTTTCTCTGCTGCCGGCTGACGAGAGGATACCGGCATACCCGATATAATTAATGTCGTGTCCGGCATCTTGCGCATAAGGACCATTCTGACCGTATCCGGTGATGGAAACGTAAATGATGCTGTCTTTGACATGCCGGGCCTGTTCATATCCGATGCCCAGTTCAGTAAGCACGCCCGGCCGAAACTGCTCAACGACAATATCGGCGGTTTTGACAAGAGATAAAAAAATGCCGACACCTTTCGGGGTTTTAAGATTCAAAGCCAGACTGCGCTTGGACCGGTTGACGGCAACAAAGCCCGCGGATTCGGATGCGATATAGGGAGGATAAAAACGCATGTAGTCGGGAGAGTTTACGTCCTCAATCTTGATGACATCGGCTCCCATATCGGCAAGCATCATCGTACCCAGCGGTCCGGGATATAGACGGGTAAGATCAAGAATGCGAATGCCCTGCAAAGGACCTTCCTGCGGCTTTTTTCCCATGATTCTATGTCTCCGGCCATGACGGGGATCGTTGGGTTTCGGGAAATTCCAGCCATGGCCTTTCTGGTTTAAACCGCTTCGATCGTGGATGTCGGTTTAGATGTGATGTTATAGGTGACACTCACAACTTCCGGGATTTCTCTGGTAATCTTTGCGGCGATTTTTTCAAGGACATCAAAAGAAAGACGGGTTGGGCTGGCCATGCGCGCGTCTTTGCTGTTCCAGCAGCGGATTTCAATCTGGTTACCGAAAACACGTTTGTTGTTTCGCATGCCGGTCACCCGGTCTTCATGCAGAATGGCCAGATACTGAAAGGCCTTGACATCTTTTAAAGCGGCTTCGGTGATTGCAGTCGCTTTTCTGACAAGCGCGATCCTGGCGGGTGTGACTTCACCGATCACGCGGGCGGCCAGCGCCGGTCCGGGGAAGGGTATCCGTTCGAACATGCCGGCCGGCAGGCCCAGCCCCGCTCCAACCTTGCGTACGCCATCCTTGCGCAGTTCGATGAGCGGTTCCAGAATTTTATAGCCGAAGGTTTTTTGCGGATCGATGCCCAGTTGTTCAAACACGTTATGCTGTCTTTTGATTCCGGCGACAGTTTCATCCACATCGGTCAGGATAGTGCCCTGCAGGAGGTATTTTGCCTTGCTTTTCACCACAAGTTTGCCGAAAATATTCTTATAAAAGGTTTGCGTGATGGCTTCTCTTTTTTCTTCGGGATCCGTAAGGCCTTTCATGGCGGCAAAAAACGCCTTCGAGGCGTCTACCACTTCAACTTTGATTCCCAGTTTTTTGAAGGCGGCAGCCACCTTCGCCGGTTCATTCTCGCGCATGATGCCGTTGTCGATCATGTATGTTCTGAGACGATTGCCCAGCGCCCTGTGGCCCAGCGCGGTGACAACGCAGGAGTCCACGCCGCCGGACAGGGCGTTGACAGCCAGGCCGTCGCCTACAGCCTGCCGTATGGCCTCGACTTTGTCATCAATAAATTTATCTACATTCATATTGCCTGCTTTAATTTCTTTCATCTTGATCATGAAGGCTCCTTTTATGATGGAATTATATGCAAAATGATTTAAACGATATTGACCGGGGTTTCAAGCATTAAAGAAAAAAAAGAGCACAATGGCTGCCTTTATTTTAGATATTTGAATATTTTAGTTGTAAAATTGACAGGTTCGGTTTAAAAAATCAGTGGCGCTGTGGTACAGCCGGTCAAATTATTTATTCTGAAGGGAGTTTGCTATGGAACCGATTAAAATCATGCCATGTCTGGATATGAAAAACGGGCGGGTGGTGAAGGGTGTTCATTTTGTTGATATTAAGGAAGCGGGTGATCCGGTGGAGAATGCCGCCTTTTATCAGGCCGAAGGTGCGGATGAGCTGGCCATGCTGGATATTGCGGCCACACTGGAAAACCGTAAAACGCGTCTGGAATGGGTCAGGAAGGTTTCGTCAGTGATCAGCATTCCGTTGACGGTCGGTGGTGGCATTTCCTCGATTGAAGATATTGAAATGGTGCTGGGCGCCGGGGCAAACAAGGTCTCCATGAACAGTGCCGCGGTAAAAAATCCTGACTTGGTTCGTGAGGCGTCGAAGAAATTCGGATCGGATAAAATAACGGTAGCAATTGATGCAAAAAGAAATGCGGCCATGACTTCCGGATTTGAACTGGTGGTCTCCGGCGGTACGCTGCCCATCGCCAAAGACGCGGTGGCCTGGGCGAAAACCTGCCAGGAACTGGGTGCGGGTGTGATTCTACCCACCAGCATGGACGGAGATGGAACAAAGGCTGGTTATGATATTCCCTTTACCAGGGCTATCTCTTCTGCCGTGACTCTCCCTGTGGTGGCCTCCGGCGGTGCGGGTAAACTGGAAGATTTTTATGAAGTGGTAGTCAAAGGCGGCGCCAGTGTTTTACTGGCCGCATCAGTCTTTCATTTCCGCATGCTTAAAATCAGGGACGTAAAAGATTATCTGAAGGGCAAGGGACTGACCGTTGCCTGATACCAAGTTGCATTCTTTGGCTAACTTTGTTGGCATTAATCGCGTGCCCCCAAGCATGGGGGTCGGCTTCCTCAACGTATAACCTAAAGGTCACGCGTCAATAATACACCTGCGGAGCCTCCTCCTTGCCGCAGCGTTATCCTTTGAATGCAACTCGGTATGAACAACAAAGAACGGTTGCGGGTAGCCCCCATGATGATGATTGGCGGACGTGGCAAGCAAAACAGGTCATTGAAGATGGCCTGCAGCTTATGGTTCCAAAGGAAAATATAATGAGCAAAATAGGCGATCTCCTGTTTATGAGAAAACACCATGTTTGCCCCCGCTGGCTGTGCTTTACTTTTGATAACAGGATTCGCAGGCTTTTACAGGATCCCGATCGAATCATGAATTCCTTCATCCAGCCCGGCGATACCGTCGTGGATGTGGGCCCCGGCATCGGTTTTTTTACCATTCCGATGGCTCGCCTCGTAGGAGACGGTGGACGGGTCATTGCCGTGGATATTCAGGAAAAGATGCTTAAAGCCTTATTGGAGCGGGCCCATAAAGCCGGCGTGTCAAACCGGATCAGGACGGTTCTGGCCGGTCCGGTGTCTCTGAATGTTACGGTTTCGGCCGATTTTATGCTGGCTTTCTGGATGGCGCATGAAGTGCCGGATCAGGAGAGATTCTTTGCCGAGCTGCATGCTATATTGAAAGAAGGCGGCAGATTTCTGCTGGCGGAACCTAAACTGCATGTAGTCAAAACTCAATTCGACAGGTCTGTGAGTCTGGCGCAGACGTCCGGTTTTGAGCTACTGGACAGGCCGGCGATTTCTTTGAGTCATGCCGCTTTGTTTATAAAACAATCAACCACCTAGCAGCAAGCTGCGGAGAATTAATGCTCGTCCCGCGTGAGCGGGATTAAAGGCGACAGAGAAGAGAGCATCTCTTAAACCATGACCCATCCCTTGATTGTTTAATCCGGCATCTTGTAATGCTTTTCGCGGAACAGCCTTATGCAGGCTTCAGCAGCCACGTTGTCATAGAGAATTCCCTTGTTTTTTTCAATTTCCTCCAGAGCTGCATGGATTCCAACGGCCGGCCGGTAGGGACGATTGGATGAGATGGCTTCCACAACATCGGCAATGGCGATGATTTTTGATTCCAGCAGAAGCTCGTCTGCTTTCAGTTTGTTTGGATAACCCGAACCATTTATACGTTCGTGGTGTTCCAGTACGATTCGGGCAATCGGCCACGGAAATTCAATGTCTTTCAGAATGCTGTATCCCGCCTCCGAATGGGTCCTGATTAATTCAAATTCCAGGTTGGAAAGACGGGTCGGCTTGGTGAGGATTTCAGACGGAACGGAAATCTTCCCCAGGTCATGGATCATGCCGGCCAGACGAATGCAATCAATCTGGTCCCTGGAAAGCTTCATTTCCGTGGCGATGGAGCGGCCCAGATCGGAAACCCGCCGCTGATGTCCGGCCGTATAGGGATCTCTGGCTTCCACGGTAGCGGACATGGCTTTTATGGTAGCGCCCAGTGACTTGCGCAGGCTTTGTAAACTGGCCTGGCGTTCCTGCTCCAGCTTCTTTTTAGGGGTGATATCTTCCACGATGCCGTGATAAACCACACTGCCTTTATTATCCTTGACCGCATTTATGCTCATGCTTACCCAGATGAGGCTTTTATCCTTGCGGTATAGCTGCGTTTCGTAACTTTTAATGCTGCCATCCCGTCGGAGAATATCACGCACCTTCAGGAATTCCTCGGGATCCACGGCAACCCGTTTGGCGAGTTCGATGATGCGACCGTGAACGTCTTGTGGTGAATCGTATCCAAGCATGGCGGCAAATGCGTTGTTCATGGATATTTTTTGAGTATCGGGCGATGCCTGAAAGATGCCTTCCTGTGCGTTTTCAACGATGGAACGGTATTTCTGTTCACTTTCCAGGATTTCATCTTCCATTCGTTTACGGTCGGTGATGTCTTGAATCGTACCGATCATGGTAATTGCATTGCCGTCCTGATCGTACGTGAGCTCGCCCTTGGCCTGGACCCAGCGTTCCTGTCCGTCATTTTGCCTGATAATTCTTAATGCAGTATCAAAGAGGCGTTTCCTGTGAATTTTAATTGTTTCGTACATGAATCGTTTTATGTCTTGTCGTTCATCGGGACGGATGATGTTGAACCAGCCTTGCGGAGTTCTCTGATAGTTTTCATCAATCCCGAGGATGTTGTCGAGGACATGAGAGCTGATCCACCGGCCGGTCCTGGAATCGACCTGATAAGAGCCGATCTGGGCAACTTCCTGAGATTTGATCAGAAAGTATTGATTTTGTCTGAGCTCCTCCTCTGCATGTTTGCGTTCGGTTATGTCGCGAACAATCCCCATGAAGCCTATTTTATTGCCAGCCGAATCCTTTCGAAGTGCAACGGAAGCTTCTATATATACGATGTTCCCGTCCTTTCTTCTAACCTGCCAATCGAAGGCCTTGGTGGGTATTTCCGTCCGGTAAACTTTATTGAACGTTTCATAAAGTTTTCTGGCATTTTCTTCATCTGCATACTGCCGGTTGTTCATTCCCATCAGTTCTTCCCTGGGATATCCCCAGATCCGGCACATGGAATCATTGAAAAAGGTCAGGTTACCGGCCAGGTCCACTTCATAATAGCCGTTTTCAATGCTTTCCAGGATGGTTTTGTATTTTTCTTCTCTTTCACGAAGATCAGCCTCCATTTGCTTTCGTCGGGAGACGTCGAGAGAAATACCCCGGAAGCCGATGGGATTGCCTCTTGCATCATTGATGATAGAGGCAGAAACCTCGCAGTAATGTTTATCCCCGTTTTTCTTGATGTACTCAATTTCATATCTGGCGGGTTGTCCGGTCTTATAGATATTCGCATAGATATCCCGGACTTTTTCTATCATGGATTCGCTGGTGTAGCGCCGGAAACTTATGCCGATTGCTTCTTCACGTGTATAGCCAAGTGTCCGGCAATGAGCATCATTAACAAAAGTAACCTTGCCTTTCAGGTCAAGTTCAAAATAACCTTCGTCTATATTTTCCATCAAAATGCGGTATCGCTCTTCTTCCTTTTTCTGCTCGGTGACATCCCGCGAGATTACGCTGAAACCGATCGGCTTGCCGTCGCCATTCAGCATGAGAGCGCCTGAAATCTCTGTGTGCCGTATTGAGCCGTCTTTAGCGATCAATGAAACTTCAACATTTTTAAAGGGGGTCCCTGTTTGATAAACCTCCTTGAAGAGCTGATTTATTTTCTGTCCGGATTCTTTATCGCAGTACTTCTGAACGTTCATTCCGATCACGTTCGTTTTAGGATATCCAAGATAGTGGACCAGCGAATCATTGACAAAAACAAAGTTACCGGCCAGATCAAGTTCAAAATATTCATCGTCAATATCTTCCAGGACAGTGCGGTATCTTTCCTCTCTTTTTTCCAGTGCTTCTTCTGCGGCTTTTCGGTCGGTGATGTCGCGCACGATGCCCTGAAATCCGATTTTGCTGCCTTTGCGGTCTTTTCTTAACGTAATGGAGGTTTCAACGAATTTTAAATCGCTTTTTTTCGTATAAAGCTCATGTACGAATCTTTTTATGCCCCGACCGGTTGTATAAACTTTATGGTAGATGGCGTGCATTTCTTTTGCCGTTTTTTCGCTTACATATTGCCGGTAGTTCAGGCCCATGATTTCTTTCTTGTTGCGGCCTGCAATACGGCATAAAGAATCGTTAAAAAAAGTGATGCTGCCGGCTAGGTCTGATTCATAATACCCGTCTTCAATATTGTTCAGGATCGCTTGAAATTTTTCTTCATTGGTGTGCAGAGCCGTTTTCAGCTTTTTGATTTCCTCACGTGCTTTACTGTCGGTATCCGGATTTTTTCCTTTTTGTGCCGGCTTGGTTTTTTTTAGTGGCGAGACGGATTTTTTCAGGCTCTTTTTTTCAGGTGGCGTTTTGGATTTCATGCATTGTCTCCATTTTGAAACTGCAGCCGATTCCTGCTGTCACGAATAAATCCAATTTCTGAACATCCTGAACCGCAAACAAAAATTACGGTGGATATCGGCATCATCA
>Ga0105104_10000746_pt1 | contig 25180 bp, 34 predicted proteins | sample PPLLaktember2015_3_FD_87034 | JGI IMG/M metagenome (GOLD analysis project Ga0105104, IMG submission 87034) | Freshwater sediment microbial communities from Prairie Pothole Lake near Jamestown, North Dakota, USA - PPLs Lake P7 Core (6) Depth... | ecosystem: Environmental > Aquatic > Freshwater >...
GCCGCGCGTGCATTTTCGGAGAAATTCATGTTTTTGTTAGGGAATTCGCACGGAAACCGCTCGATTTTGCTAAGGAAACGTGCGTATTTGGTAGACCAACGAACCGTCGTGCATAGGTATGCAGATGCCCGGTAACTGGAACAGCGGCCGCCGTCCGCAACCGACGAAGCTGCGCATCCTGCGCGGCAATCCGAGCAAAACGAAAATCAATCCGCACGAACCGGAGCCGCCGACCGTCGACGAGTCGTTCGACATTCCGCCGGCGGAACTCGACGGCGATGTCCTCGCGATTGCCGAATGGAAACGAGTCGCGCCGATCCTGCGCGTCTGCGGGCTCGTCTCGCAAGCGGAACGGCCGGCGATCATCGCGCTCTGTCAGCAGTGGAGCCGGTACCTCGACGCGCAAGCCAAGGTGCGGTCGCTCGGCATGGTCGTGCAGGATCGCAACCGGGAGCCGATGACGAACCCGTACCTTGACGTAGCCGACAAGGCCCTGTCGCACTGCCATCGGCTCTGGTCTGAAATGGGGTTAACCCCCAGTGGCCGCGCGCGGGTCTCGCGCCTGCCGACGGGTCGCGTCCCGCCGGTCACGCCGGCGAGTAAATGGGGGTCGCTGATATGAGCAAACTGAGCGTGATGAAACACGGAATCGGTTACGACCTCGTGATCGATGAGTCGGTCGGCCGCCTAGTCCTCGGCATCCGTTGCCACACCTGCGGCCGCGTGTCGTTCAATCCGACCGACATCACGGAGCGGTACTGCGGCGCGTGTCATGTCTTCCACGAAGAACGGCTGCTGAACCAGCAAGCATGAAGAACACGAAACGCGCGAATGGCTCGACGCCGACGGCACTCGCCGACCTGATCCAGGACCCGGAGAACCGCCGACTCCATCCGGAACGCAACCTAGACATGCTCGTCGCCTCGCTCGAATCTGTCGGCGCCGCGCGGTCCATCGTGATCGACGAATCGAACAGCATCCTCGCCGGCAACGGCGTGACGACGGCGGCCGCGCGCGCCGGCCTGACGAAGGTCCGCATCATCGACGCCGCGCGCGACGAGCTCGTCGCCGTCCGTCGGCGTGATCTGAGTCCGGAAGAAAAGCGGCTACTGGCGATCTACGACAACCGCACCGCGGAACTCGCCGAATGGAACCTCGAGCAACTGCAGCTCGACCAGGCGGCCGGCCTTGACCTGCAACCGTGGTGGACCGACGGCGAACTCAAGCATCTATTCGCGAGTGCCTATCAGACGGATCGCAAGGACCCCGACGACATGCCGGCGGAACGTCCGACCGACATCCAGGTCGGCGACGTGTTCCAGCTCGGCGCGCATCGCGTGATCTGCGGCGACTGCGGCGATGCCGAGACCGTCGCGAAGCTCTGCGGAGAGGACCGGCCCGCGCTCGCGTTCACGTCGCCGCCGTACGCCGAGCAACGCAAAAAAGATTACGGCGGCACGAAGGCCGACAAGTACGTCGCGTGGTTCCTCCCGCTGGTCGCGACCTGGCGCCCGTTCATCCTGCCGCGCGGCCATTTCGTCCTGAACATCAAACCGCACGCGGAAGGCCTGTCGCGGCAGCTCTACGTCTTCGACCTAGTGACGGCGCTCGTCCGCGATGCCGGTTGGATCTTCGTCGACGAATTTACGTGGCTGCGGATCGGACTGCCGGGTCGGTACCCGTATCGGTTCAAGAACGCATTTGAGCCGCTGTACTGGTTCGCGAACTCCGACGCGTTCGGGTTCTATCCGACCGCCGTGCAGCATCCGAGCACCGGCGTGCCGCGCGCGCTCGGCAAAGGGAAAGCCGGCGACACGAACGCCGCGAAGCGCCAAGGGAAAGGCGGCGGCGCCATCCAGGGCAACACGGTCGCGCCGGGTATGGCGTACCCGTCGAACGTCCTGGACTTCCGCGAAGCCGCGCCGGCTATCGGACATCCGGCCGCGTTTCCCGTGCGGCTGCCGTCGTTCTTCATCGCGTGTCTGACCGAGACCGACGACGCCGTGATCGATCCGTTTGTCGGGTCCGGCACGCTGATCATCGCGTGCGAAACCCTGAAGCGGCGCGGCCTCGGCATCGACCTGGCGCCGCGTTACGTGCAACTCACTATCGACCGTTGGGAACAATTCACCGGACTAAAAGCGACCAAGCTCGGCGAAGTAGTCCACACGCGGAAACGTCCGACGAAACGAAAGCAGGTGTCACATGCCGCCCATGCGTCCCGAACTCGCGCCGCTGCCGCCGCGCCTCGCGCTGCTCGCGATTGACGAGCGCGGGTATCCGGTCCCGTGGTTTGTCGCGTGGGTCGACGGGAAACCGGAATTCCGCGCGGCCGACGCCGCGAAGTGGACCCGCGCGGTCCGGGATCGGTTGTGCTGGATGTGCGGCGCGCCCCTCGGCAAATGGCTGACCTTCGTCCTTGGTCCGATGTGCGCGGTCAACCGAACGACGGCCGAGCCGCCGTGCCATACCGAGTGCGCGCGGTACGCGGCCGCGAATTGTCCGTTCCTCACGCGGCCGCAGATGACGCGGCGCGAAGACGAGTGCTTCAACCCACAAGTCCACGCCAGCGAAGGCCCCGGAGATCCGATTCTCCGCAATCCGGGCGTTACGCTGCTCTGGACGACGCAACGGTACCGCGTATTCTTCGACGCGAAACGACGACCGCTGATCAGCATCGGCGATGCCGCGAGCGTCGAATGGTACGCGGCCGGGCGGGTCGCGACCCGCCTGGAAGTCGACGCGTCAATCGAAAGCGGCTTGCCGCTGTTGCGTGCAGCGGCCGAACTCGACGGCATGCCGGCGTTGCTCGAGCTGGCGACCCGCGCGGCCGCCGTGCGCGATCTGTATCCGGAATAAAGGAAAGGTGCTCACATGACGCTGATCGCAATCCTGCATCTGCTGGCGTTCCTCTGTTTCGTGTTCGCCGCGATCCCGATCCCGTCGCGGATCAACCTGGTCGCGGCCGGCCTCGCGTTCTGGATGTTGTCGCTGCTCGTCGCGCACGCGATCTGATCGGATGCCGCGCGCGCTCTCGGTCCCGTCGGAGAAAGTGAAGCTGATCAACCAGCTCACGCACACGTCCGGCCCGTTCGCCGGCCAGCCGTTCAACCTGCGACGGTGGCAAGAAACGAAAATCATTCGGCCGTTGTTCTCGGTGAACCGGCAGACCGGCCGGCGCCAGTACCGGACGTGTCTGCTGATGATGCCGCGCAAGAACGGGAAGACCGAACTCGCGGCCGCGCTCGCGCTCGACGGGTTGCTCTTCGACGGCGAAATCGGCGGCCAGGTGTACTCGGCCGCGAGTGACAAGGAACAAGCGGCGCTCTGTTTCAACGTCGCCGCGCAGATGATCCGGAACGATTCGGAGCTGTATGCCGCCTGCGAAATTCTCGATAGTCAAAAGCGGATCGTCCATCGGAAGTCGGGCAGCTTCTACCGCGCGATTTCGGCAGAGGCCTACACGAAGCACGGCTACAACGCGTCCCGGGTCATCTACGACGAGCTGCACGCGGCGCCCACGCGTGAACTGTGGGACGTGCTGGCCTCGAGCATGGGCGCCCGCGCGCAGCCGTTGCTGATCGCGATCAGTACCGCCGGCTACGACCGCCACTCGATCCTGTGGGAGCTGTATCAACACGCGCTGAAGGTCCGGGAGAACCCCGCGCTCGATCCGTCGTTCCTGCCGGTGATTTACGAAGCGCCCATCGACGCCGATTGGACCGACGAAAAAATCTGGCGGAACGCGAACCCGGCGCTCGGTGATTTTCGGTCCCTCGACGAACTCCGATCCGCCTGCGCACGCGCGCAAGAAATCCCGGCGCAAGAAAACGCGTTCCGCCGGCTGTACCTGAATCAGTGGACCGAGCAGGCCTCGCGCTGGATCGCGCTCACGTCCTGGGACGCGTGCCGCGTGGCCATCGACCCCGCGCGCCTGGCCGGCCGGCGCTGTTATGTCGGCCTCGACTTGTCGACGACGACCGACTTGACGGCGACCGTCGCCATCTTTCCGGATGACGACGGCATCGGGTTCGATGTCCTCCCGCAGTTCTTCGTGCCACAGGATCGGATCAAGACGCGCGTCACGCGCGATCACGTCCCGTACGACGAATGGGTCCGGCGCGGCTTCATCACCGCGACACCGGGGCCCGTCGTCGACTACGAGCTCGTCCGCGCGCATCTGCACGACTGGCGGGAGCGCTTCGACCTGCGGTTGATTGCGTTCGACCCGTGGAACGCGACCGACCTGGTCTCGCGCCTGGAGCAGGTCGACGGGTTCGTCTGCGTGAAGGTCCGCCAGGGCAAGGCCTCGTTGTCGGCGCCGTCGAAAGCGTTTGAGAAAGCGATTCTTGAGCGGACGTTGCGCCACGACGGCCATCCGGTGCTGCGCTGGAACGTCGCGAACGCCGCGACCGACATCGACAACGCCGGGAACATCCAGCCGTCGAAAGCGAAATCGACCGAACGGATTGACGGCGTGTCCGCGCTGGTGATGGCCCTGGACGCGTCGACGCGCGACACCGCGAAGCCGCCGCCGACCTACGACATGCTTATACTGGGCGGACCATGAAAGCGCGGATCGGCCGGCCGCCGCTCGATGCGTCTGACCCCTCCGTGCGCGTCTGCGTGCGGGTTCCCTCGAAACATTACGATCAGCTCTACACGAAGGCCGGCGCCAGCCGCGTGTCCGTGCCTGAACTGATTCGACAGTCGATAGACTTCCGCTATCTAAAGCAGACAAGCAAACCGCGCCGGCCGTAAGGTCTGTCGCGTGGAACGCGCGTACGCCGTCCTGGACCTCAAGCGCGCGGCCGCCGAGTCGCGCACGTTCAGCGGCATCGCCTCGACTCCGACCCCGGACCGATCCGGCGACATCTTCGAACCCCTCGGCGCGACCTTCACGAACCCGATCCCGCTGTTGCTGCATCACGACCGCGAACGCCCCGTCGGCCTCGCGACGTTGACCGCGACCCGCGACGGGATTCGGTTCAGCGCGACGATCCCGGACGTGCCGAACGCTGGCGCGCTGCGCGACCGCGTCAAGGAAGCGTGCGACCTGATCGACGCCGGTCTCTTGCGGGCCGTGTCCGTCGGCTATCGCATCCTCGGCGACGGCGTGAAGTACCTCCAGGCCGGCGGCCGACATTTACTCCGCACCGAAATCTGCGAACTCTCGCTGGTCACCGTCCCGGCGAACGCCGCGACGACGATTCAGGCGATCAAATCGTTCGACGCTCTGCATGTGGCCGCGTCAGGCCGAACCCCGCCCGGCGTCTCGGGCCGTCCGAAAATTGGAACGACCATGGGAAAACAAACCACTGCTGAAGCGATTACGGGCTGGGAAAACAAACGCGCCGCGCTCGCCGCGCGCATGTCGGAGCTGATGACGAAAGCGAACGAGGCCGGCACGACACTCGACGCCGACGCCGCGACCGAACACGACGACCTCGAAGTCCAGGTCAAGGACATCGACGCGCATCTGACCCGGCTGCGCCTGGAAGAAAAGCGGAACGCGAACGCCGCGCAACCGATCATCCCGGCCCACGGCAACGGCAACGGGAACATCCCGCGCATCCTCTCGATCAAAGCGAACGTACCCGCCGGGACCTCGTTCGTCCGGACGGCGTGCGCGATCTTGACCTGCAACGGGAACAAGCGCGAAGCGGCCGAGTACGCGAAACGCTGGGACGACTCGACGCCGGAAGTCGGGCTGTACCTGAAAGCGGCCGTCGCGCCGGGCACGACGACCGATCCAGCCTGGGCGGGCGCGCTGGTGAATCAGGGCATCGCGAACGACTTCCTCGAGCTGCTGCGCCCCGCGACGATTCTCGGCAAGATCCAAAACCTGCGCGAAGTGCCGTTCAATACGAAAGTGCCGATGCAGACGGCCGGCGGCACCTACGGCTGGGTCGGAGAATCGAAGCCGAAGCCGGTCACGAAGCTCGCGTTCAGTTCCGATAGTCTCGGCATCGCGAAAGCGGCCGGCATTATCGTGCTGACCGAAGAGCTGGTGCGGCTGTCCAATCCGTCGGCCGAAGCGCTCTGTCGGCGCGATATGGTCGCCGGCATCGCGCAGTTCCTCGACCAGCAGTTCATCGACCCCGCCGTCGCGGCGGTCGCGGGCGTCAATCCCGCGTCGATCACGAACGGCGCGCCGACGGCGGCCGCCACGACCAACCCCCTCGCCGACATCATGGCGTTGATCAACCACTTCGTGACGAACAACATCCCGGTTGACGGGCTCACGTTCATCATGTCGGCGGCCAACGCGCTCGGCTTGTCGTTCCGGACGAACCTCGACGGCTCGTCGCAGTTTCCCGGCATCGGCATCAACGGCGGCGAGTACAAGGGCCTGAAGTTCATCACGAGTCAGGCGGCGGGCCAGCTGGTGATCGGCCTCCAACCGGATCTGATCCTGTATGCGGACGACGGCGGCGTGTCGATTGACGCGTCCCGCGAAGCGTCGTTGCAGATGGATTCGGCGCCGGCCTCGCCGGCGGACGCGACGACCGTCATGGTCTCGCTCTGGCAGACGAACAACGTCGGCCTGCGCGCCGAGCGCTTCATCAACTGGAAGCGCGTCAACGCGAACGCCGTCAAGTACCTCACGGCGACCGCCTGGCCGGCGCCGACGGGTACCGCCGACGCGCCGGAAGGCCTCACGCGCAACGGGAAGCACTAAACGCCGATGCGGCTCTTCGGATACGACATCACACGACGACGCACGCCGGCGACGAGTCTGTCGCCGGCGGCGTCGTCTGGTGGGTGGTTCCCGATCATCCGCGAACCCTACACCGGCGCCTGGCAAAAGAACGACGAGATCACCGCGCCGACGGCACTCTCGTACTTCGCGGTCTATGCGTGCGTCACGCTGATCGCGACCGACATCGGCAAGCTGCGGTTGCGCCTGGTTCGCCAGGACGACGCCGGCATCTGGACCGAAACCGAAAACTCCGCCTATTCGCCGGTCCTCCGGAAGCCGAACCGGTACCAGACGATCCACAAGTTCGTCGAGCAGTGGATCACGTCGAAGCTGAAAGCCGGGAACGCCTACGCCCTCAAGCAACGCGACGGCCGGGGCGTCGTCACCGCGCTCTATGTCCTCGACCCGGCGCGCGTGACGCCGCTCGTCGCGCCCGACGGCGCCGTCTACTACCAGCTGAACCGCGACGAGCTGACCGGCGTCCCGCCCGACCTGGAGTCGGGCCGCTCCGTCGTCGTGCCGTCGCGCGAAATCATTCACGACCCGATGGTGACGCTCTTCCATCCGCTGATCGGGGTCTCGCCGCTCTATGCGTGCGGGTTGTCGGCCACCGCTGGCCTGACGATGCAGCAGCAGAGCGAACTATTCTTCCGGAACGGCAGCAACCCGGGCGGCGTGCTGACCGCGCCCGGCCCCATCGCGCAAGTCACGGCCGACCGGTTGAAGAGCGACTGGGAAACGAAATTTTCCGGGAACAACGTCGGCAAGGTCGCGATCCTCGGCGACGGTCTGAAGTACGAACCGATGGCCGTGACCGCGAACGACGCGCAGCTGATCGACCAATTGAAGTACACCGCGCAAACGATCTGCAGTTGCTTCCACGTCCCGCCGGCGCTCCTGGACCTCGGCGGCGATGCCGCGAACGTGACGGACCTCGAAGCGCTGTTGCAGAAGTACCACTCGCAGTGCATCCAGTCGCTGTTGACGAACTTCGAAGCGTCCCTCGACGAAGGCCTGGAGCTCGCGACCCCGTTCGGGACCGAGTTCGACATCGACGATCTGATCTGGATGGTGACCGCGACGAAAACGAAAGCGGCCGCGGACTCCATCGGCGCCGGCGCGCTGTCGCCGAACGAAGCCCGCCGGAAGTATTTCGGGGTCGGGCCGACCAAAGGCGGCGACTCGCCCATGCTCCAGCAGCAGAACTATTCCCTCGCGGCCCTGGCCGAGCGCGATGCCGATCAGCCGTTCTCGAAACCCACGCCAGCGCCGGCCGCACTGCCGCCGCCGTCGGCCGACGACGACGAGCAGGACGAACAAAAATTCTTCGCATCGCTGACGAAAGCAGTTGAGGACCTTTATGCGGCCTGACGTCCTAGCGGAACATCTGGCGACGACGATCAAAGGGTTACTGACCCCGATGTCGGCGCGGGTCGTCGCGCTCGAAACACTCGGCGCCCGCCTGGAGTCCGACCGACCGGTCCTCGCGACCCTGACCGCGACCCTCGAAACCCTGACCGCCCGGATCGGCGCCGTGGAAGCGCGGCCGCCGGAACCGGGGCCACCGGGTCCACCAGGTCCGCCAGGGCGTGACGGGAACGACGGGAAGGCTGGCGTTCCAGGCCTACGGTATTGCGGTGTCTACGTGTCCGGGAAGACCTACGACACGGGCGATCTGGTGACGGCCGGCGGGTCGGCCTGGTACTGCAACCGGACGACGACAACCGGACCCGGCGACGGCCGGCCCGACTGGACCCTGATGGTCAAACACGGCCGCGACCTCCGCGACCCGGGTCGGCGGTCCGCATGACCCCGCTCGTCTCGTTGGCGGACGCGAAAGCGCATCTGCATGTCACCGATCCCGCGCGCGATGCTGAAGTGCAATCGAAAATCGACCAGGCGTCGGATGCGATTGCGAAGTACATCGACGTGCGCTTCGATGACACCTGGACTGAAACAACGGCGCCGCCGGTGGTCCAAGCCGCCGTGCTCGAGCTGCTCGCGCTGATGTGGCGGGATCGCGGCGACGTGGACGACGACAGCGATGCGAAGACCTGGCGCCATATTGAAATCTTGTTGAAGCAGACGCGCGACCCCGTGGTCTCGTAACTGGAGAGGACCCCATGAACAACGAACGACCGACCCCGACCCCGGCGGGACCGTCGACCCCGACCCCGCACGCGCCGCCGCCCGAACAACCGGAGCAACCGCCGCGCGCGCCGATCACCGAACCGGACACGAACGACGATCAACCGCCGCCACCGCGTCCGCAGACGCCGCGCCGGTCCTCGGCGGCCTGATGCCGCGCGGCGCCTATCAGCATCGCGTGCGCTTCGACGCGCCGGGGCTGCCGGTGCCGGACGGCGACGGCGGCTATACGCAAGGCTTCACGCCGCTGGACCCGCCGGAGTGGTTCGCCTCGATCCGGCCGGCCACCGCGCGCGACCTCGAACAAGTCGCCGGCGGGACTGTCGTCGGGACCGCGACGCATATCGTCGAGTGTGATTACCACGGCGGGGTCACGGTGCTGTCGCGCGTCGTCAAGCTCGACGAGCTCCGGATGTTCACCGTCGACGGCGTGCGGAACCACGATGAACGCGACGTCACGATGTCGCTCTTCTGTCGGGAACAACTCTGATGCCGAATCGGTTACTGCTGCAGCTCGACGACTGGAAAGAGAACCTGCGGGACGAACCCGTCGCCCTGGCGCGCGGCGCCGCGCCGGCGGTGCAGTCCGCCGCTGAAGCCGCCGCCGACGAGCTGCGGGCGGCGTATCCCGTCGGCCCGACCGGGAACTTGCGCGCGCGCGTGCGCGTCGACCGCGATCCGGACACCGACCCCGCGATTGCGGCCGCTGTCGTCGTCAGTGGCGCGCCGCACGCGCATCTGTACGAAGACGGCACGCGGTACGCCCGCGCGCATCCGACCTTCTATCCGATCACGAATCGCGGCGCGAAGACGGCCGAGTGCCAGGTGTCGACGATGGCCGCCGATCAGAATTACACCGTCAGCGGAGCGATTGACTGATGCCGCCCACGATGCCGGATGTTCGGGTTATCGACCAAGCGGTCCTCGCGATCCTGACCGGCGATGCGATCCTCGCGGCGCTGTTGCCCGGCGGCGTGCACTGGGACATCGCGCCGGCGGGCCTCTCGCAGTTTGTGATCGTCTCGTTGCAGGACTTCACGACCGACGCCGTGTTCGGTGACGACGACGGCGGGACCGAGACCGTCGGGTACCTGGTGAAAGCGGTCACGCGCACCGGCGCGGCCGACACGGCCCTGGACGCGGCCGCGCGCATCCATGATTTGCTCGAACGGCAGCCGTTGAACTTGTCCGGGACCGGCTACGAACTGATGGTGATGCAGCGGACGCGCCGGGTCCGCTATTCCGAATTCGATGCGAACAACGCCGAGTGGCAGCACGTCGGCGGCGTCTACTCCGTGATGGTGTCGCGCGGGACAGTGCCCGCGCCGTAACAACGAAAGGGTCCGATCATGCCTGCGAATCTACGACGGCACGGCTACAAGGGGTCCATCAACATGGACGAAACCGGCGCGTTGACGACCTTCACGCCGGTCGCGTCGACGAATAAATGGTCGATTTCGATGAAGCGCGAACGGGTCGACGTGACCTGCTTCCTTGACCCGAACCGCGTCTGGGTCCAGGGCCTCATGGACGTGTCGGGCGACCTCGCCGGCATGTGGGAAGCGGCGGCCTCGCGTCCGCTGCTCGACGTGATGATGGGCGACCTGGCGGTCGGCCTGAAGCTCGTCCCGTCGGAACTCGACCCGACGGCGTTCTTCTCCGGCCTCGCGTACCTCGACGGCGGGATGGATGTCGCGGTCGATGGCGCGATCACGATCAACGGGTCGTACGTCGCGGCGGGCCCGTGGACGCTCGAGCCGCCGGCCTCCGGTGTCCTCGCGACGGGCGGGCCGGATCGGATCGCGCGGCTCGAAGCCGAACTCGCGCGGCTGCGTCAGGCGGCGTAAGCGATGGCCGGTCCGCTGCCGTTGCGCAGTGCGCCCGGCGCGCTCGGCCTGCTGCGCTGGTCGTACCAAATCGCGGCGGGCGTGATCGACTTCGTGATCCTGTACGACCAGACCCGCCGCGAGTGGACCTTGCGCGGCGGGCTGGTCGCCCCGGATGCGTTCAAGCTCACGCGCACGCCGCTGGAGTTCGTTCAGCCGGCGCCGAAAGGCAGCATCGGCCAGCGCTGGCGCGTCGTCTCGCTCACGGTCCAGGACAATCGGCTATCCGCCACCGTGACCCCGCTCTAGGAGAGTGTCCACATGAGTCGCTTTGTGAAACCCGACACCGCGCTGCTGACCCTGGCGAACGGTGACACGCTCGTCGTGAAAGTCCGGCTGAACACCGGCGAGACCCGCGCACTGCGCGCGGCGATCCTCGCCGGCACGGAACAGAGTCACGCGGATCGCGCGGCGTTTCCCGTCGTCCTCGCGTACCTGCTCGACTGGACGATCACCGACGACGGCCGACCCGTCGTCATCCGGGAACAGCCGGCGGATGTCGTGCGCGCGGTCCTTGACGCCCTGGACTACGACGACTTCATCGAAATCGCGAACGCCATCGGCGATCACGTCCAGCGCGAGACCGTGCGCCGCGCCGAAGAAAAAAAAACCCCGACTGGCGCGACCGTATCGTCGGCGACCTCGGCATCGCCATCCGTTGCGGCTGGCGTTACGAGTGGGTCACCGAGTTAGATCCCGATGTCCACGCGATCCTCTGTGAGGAACTGACGAAATAAAGCCATGGCGCTGCGCGCGAAATATGAAGCGGATTTCTCGGAGTTCTACAGCGCCACCGCGCAGGCGGTGACCTCGCTCGACTCCTGGGAAAACAAGGGCCAAGCCGTCGAGAAGCAGATGGACCAGGTCGCGCACTCGATGACCGGCGCGCCGGTCGTGTCGGACATCAAAGGGATGTCGACGAGCATGGACGAATTCGGCGTGCAGACGGTCCGCACGTCGGCGACGGTCAACACGGAAGCGTCGGGCCTGTCGGCGTCGTTCCAGTCCATCGGCACGTCCATCGCGGCCGCGTTCACGGTCCAGCAGATCAGCGCGTTTGTCGTCGGCGTTATGGATGCCGCGTCGAAGGTCGGCGACCTCTCCGTGAAGATGGGCATTTCGACCGATGCCGTCCAGCGGTTCAAGTTCGCGGCGGAACAATCGGGCACGACCATCGACAGCGTGGGCCGCTCGATTCAGACGATGAACAACAAGCTGTCGGAAGGCGGCAAGGGCACTATCGCCGCGCTCGACGAACTCGGTCTGAAACTCAGCAGCTTGCGCGATGCCGGTCCGGAGCAGGCCTTCATCGCCATCGCGGACGCTATCGCCGGCATCGACGATCCGATGGAGCGGACACGGCTCGCGATGGAGATCTTCGGCAAGTCGGGCGTCGAGAACATGCAGATGTTCCAGGAAGGCGTCCGCAAAGTCGGCGAGCAGACGGCGGTCATGTCGGAAGAAACGATCCGCCGGTTGAAAGCGGCGCAGGATTCCTGGTCGGCGTTTTCGAATAGCGTCACGGTCTACAGCGGCGAAGCGCTGGGCGCGATTAGTAAATTCTTTTCCGCCTGGCAAAAGGCCTCCGAAGGCATCACGGCCGTGATGCATCCCATCGACTCGTTTAAGAAATCGGTCGCCGACTTAGGACTGACGGCCGACGGCGCCGCGCAGAACGCATCCGACCTGGGGATGCAGATCGCGCAGGTCGAGAAACCGGCGTTCGCCGTCGGCGAAGCCTTGAAACCGGTCGCGCTGAACGCCGAACAAGTCGACGCCGCCATCGGGTACCTGAACGTCACGCTCGTCAAAGCGAAAGACAACCTGACGTTGGTCGAACCAAAACTCGGCAGCTTGTCAGAGGCCACGCGCAACATGGCGCGCGGGACGGACTCGCTCGATGCCGTGATGAAAGCGGCCGCGCAAAGCACCGAAGTCTGGAATAGCGGCCTCCGGTTCACGTCCGAAGTCGTCGGCGAACTCCCGGACAAAGTGAACGCCGCGACCGACGCGATCCAGCAACTGACGACCGCGCAAGCGCAAGCGACGGCCGGCCCGCAGATGGGCACGAGCTCGCCCGGCGGGACGGTCAACACCGCCGGGATTACGGTCGGCGGTCCGGGTTTGAGTATGGAAAGCGTGTTCGACCAGTACACGAAACGCTTCGGCGGGAATAGTTCACTCGGCATGATCGGCGGCGGCCCGCCGCCTGACTTCCTGTCCTGGGCGCTGTCGATGGGGCTCGCGTCCCGCAACGCGCCGACCATTCCCGCCGGCGGCAACGTCGGCGCGCCGATGAATCAGACCATCAACATGAACGGGCTGCTCGGCACGAACGATCCGGCCACGCGCGAGCTGATCAAGACCATGGTCGGCGATGCGTTCGCCGAGTCGATGCGCGGCCAGCGCCTCTTGAGCAGCGCATAACCGATGGCGCCCGTCGTCGCTCCACGGGTCGTGTCGGCGCCGGCGATCTATCCGACGATCATCTTCATCGCCGGAATTCAGGCGACGACGCTGGTCCGCGTGCGCAATCTAACGATCACCGACGTGCTGAACGAACAGCCGAACACGGCCGCGCTGACCGTGAATCTGCTGCCGCATGTGCTGCCGTCGCCGCCGTTCCATCCGCCGTCATTTGATAACGTCGCGTTCAATACGACGCCGTCCCCGTCGATTTATCCGGATGTCCGCCGCGGGCAACCCATCGAAATTTATTCCGGCGGCCTGTCGCCCGATCAGCTCGTCTTCGGCGGCGAGATCGTGTCGGTCCAGCAAATCTATGAAGCCGATGTGCCGAAGCACGTCGCGCTGCACCTGTCGTGCATCGACTACACGCGCGCGCTGAATCGGCGGAAGGTGACGAAAAGTTATCTGACGCAATCGGTCACGGCCATCGTCCTCGACCTGATGGCGTCCCGCCTGGCCGATGGGTTTACGACGACCTTCGTCCAGGCGAACTTGCCGCCCATCGCGATTGATTTCACGTTTGAAGATATGAACCGCGCGCTCACGCGCCTCGCGAATCGGATCGGCGCGTACTGGTACATCGACTATTCGAAAGCGCTGCATTTTTTCACCGACGAACCCGCCGAGCCGCCGGCGCCGCTCGTGCCTGGCGAACGGTTTGACGACTTGCGGTTCGAGACGGACCTCTCACAAGTGCGGACGCGTGTCGTCGTCGAAGGGGCGGGGTCCGTCGTCAGCACGCAGATCGCGGTCGGGGAAACGATGATCCCGGTCCGCGACCCGGTGATGTTTCAACCCGCCGGCGGGCTCGCGATTATCGGCCAGCAGCGGATCTCCTACACCGGCGTGCAGACCGGCGACCAGGGCGCGCTCGTCGGCCCTGGCGCGCAACCGGGCGCGGCGCCTGTCGCGACGGCCATCGTCGGCGCCGGCATCGAAGTCGGGACGCACAACTACGCCGTGACCTACGTGTCGGCCTCCGGTGAATCGCTGCCATCGCCGATGGCGTCCGTGGTCCTCGGCAAAACGGATCCGCCGCCGACCGCGCCGACCCCGAACCCGCCGACGGCCGGCACCGGTCCCGATCCCGGCGTGCATGAATACGCCGTGTCGTTCGTCACCGCGAACGGCGAGACGACGCCGAGTCCGACGAACAGCATCACGACGACGCAAGTCGGCGGCGTGGCGGCGCCAGGTGTGACGAACGCCGTGCTGCGGAACGTTGTCGGCAATCTTGCTGGTGGGAGTTCGTTTCGCTATAAGACGACCGTGACGACGGCGGCAGGGGAAACCATACCGGGCGCGGTTGGGAATACGATTACGACGCTCCCGCCAACGGCGCCGGGAAATTTCACGACCCAGATGCCGACGACGCTATATCAACCGGGTTCCGGATTATTGGAAGGCCAATATCTCTACAACGCCGCGTACGTGAGCGGCGCCTACGAAACCGCATTAGGGTCGCAGCTCAACGTCATCGCGAGTAGTCCGATTCCACAGGTACCGCCGAATCCGTTGGCGAGCCTGTATGCGATCAACACGGCGACCGGTGGCAGTATCGGGCCTGGGAATTATTACTACGGCATCGCGTACGTGTACGGCGCCTACGAATCCGCAATCGAAAACGTCTTAGGCCAAAATTACATCACCGTCGGCCCGACCACGAACGCCGTCGCCATGACGCTGAATGGCTTCAGCGATCCACGGTGTACCGGCATCAAAATCTATCGCACGAAGGCGAACGTCTACACCGCCTATTACCTGGCCGCGACGTTATCGCCGTCGTCGACGTACCAGAACTACACCGACACGAAGGCCGACGCGGCCCTCGGCGCCATGCGTCCGGATAACAATCCCATCGGGACCCCGCCGGCGCTGGGTGTCGCGATTAAATTTCTCTCGTTCGTGCCGTCGACGAATCCGAAGGTCACCGGCATCCGCCTCTATCGGTGGGTCCCGAATTCGGCGGCCTGGCGCGTCGTGACGACCTTAGCGAACGCGGAAACCGCATACACCGACGCCGCTGCCGACGGCGCGCTCGGCGCGGCGCGCGCGACGAGCGGTCCCATCGGCACGCCGCCCGGCGACCAGGCGACGGTCACGATCCCGACGTCCGGCGATGCGCGCGCCGTCGGCCGCAAGGTGTATCGCAGCGACAACAGCGCGCCGTTTCGGTTCCTGGCGACCATCGCGAATAACACGGCCACGCAGTACATCGACAACATCGCGTCGGTCTCGAGCAACGCCGACGCGCCGACAACCGACACGACCGGCGGCGCGCAGACGTGCGTCGTCGCGTTGACGAATATTCCGCTCGGTCCTGGTGCGGTCACGGCGCGGCGGCTCTATCGCACGCCGGCGAACAGCACGCAACTGCTACTCCTGGCGACGATCAGCAACAACACCGCGACGACCTACAGCGACAACAAGAACGATTCCACGCTCGGCGCCGCGCCGCCGGCCACGAACACGACCGACACGCGCCAGGTGGCGCTGTCGAAGATTCCCGTCGGGTCCTCCGGGGTCACCGCGCGCAAGGTCTATCGCACGGCCGCGAACGCGGCGCAGTTGAAACTGCTCGGCACCGTCGCCGACAACACGACGACGGGCTTCACCGATAACAATGCCGATGCCACGCTCGGCGCGAACGTCCCGACGGTGGACACGTCGAACTTGCAGCAGCCGCAAGGCCAGGTGAACGCCGGCGCGACGGTGATGCCGGTCTCGGCGACGGCGGGCTTCGCGGCGGCGGGCGGGTTCGCGGTGGTCGGGAATGGTGAACAGGTGATTCGGTACAGCGGGATCACCGCGACGACCCTGACCGGGATTCCGGCCAGCGGTCCCGGATCGTTGACCGCGACCGTCCCGTACAACTCCAGCGTGACGAACGCGCCGGCGCTGATCGGCGTGCCGGCCGCTGGACCCGGCGCGATTGCGGCGCGCGGGCTCGTCGATGGGGAAGAAATCCATTTGCTGATCGAACGGAACGACACGGCCGCCCAAGCCGAGCTCGCGGCCATCGAAGGCGGCGACGGCGTCATCGAGCACTACATTCAGGATCGCCGGCTGTCGGCCGCCGGCGCGACGACGACGGCCGACGCCGAGCTCGCGTTGTTCAGTCGCGCCGAAGTGCGCGTGACCTACACGACGCGCGACACGAAGACCCGGACCGGGAAGACCATCGTCGCGAACTTGCCGAGTCCGACGAACCTGGTCGGCGAGTTCCTGATTCAACGCGTCCAGCTCACGCAGTTTGATATTCCCGGCGTGCCGCCGTTGCGCACCGTCGCGGCGTCCTCGACGCGGTTCAGTTTCGATGATGTTCTTCGGCGGCTGGAATTAGAGGTCTACGCATGACTGACGTACTCAAACACCGTTTCACCAGTCCGAAGCTCGACGGCGCCGACACGCAACAGGTGCAGCCGTCACACTGGAACGACGGCCATAAATTTCAGGGCGGGAACGCCGGCGAAGTCCTCACGCGTGATCCGGCCGACCTGTCGTTCGGGGCGAAGTGGACGCCGATCACGATTCCGCCGGCGGTGCAGGAAGTGCCCGGCGGCGGCATCAATGGCGACGTGCTCCGGCGCGATCTCGCGATCCCGACGTTTCAATCGAAATGGGCGGCGCCCTTCGCGTTTATTGATGCCGCGTTTCCCGGCACCGTGAACGATTACCTACCAGGACTCGCGCCCGGCGCGCTCACGACGATCATGTGGGACGCCGGCGGGACGACACCGGCCACGCTCACGGGCATCGCGGGCGGGACGCCGGGACAAATCCTAACAGTCCGCAATCGCGGCGCCGGCCTGCTCACGTTGCCTTTCTTCAGTAGTGGATCACTGCAAGCGAATCGGTTCGCCAATGTCGTGAGTAGCGGCCCGACGATTCTCGCGGGAGGCGGATGGGCGCAGTTCGTGTATCGCGCCTGGTGGGAAATGATCGGGTACGAGCAAGGGCAATGGATCACGCCGGCGTACAGCGCCGCGGACTATTTCGCAGATAGCGGGATGACGTGGACGGTTGAAGCTGGCGATGTCGTGCTGGCGAAATATCGACTGGCCGGCCGCACGATGAACTGGGCGGTATGGATCTACTTATCCGCGCTCTCGATCACCACGGCGAATCAGCTAGTCAAACGCAAACTGTTCGGCGGGTTGACCTCGACCGGCGAATTCCCGTTCATCGCCACACTGAGCGATAACGGTGTGGTGGCCACGGGGCTCGGTTCGACCTCCGGAACGAATATCAATTTCTATCACGACGCCGGCGGCGCGTCGCTATGGGTGGCCGGCAACGTCAATTTGAACGCGTCTGGAGTCTGCGAAGTCACCTGAACCCGTTTTATTAGAACAGAGGGAGCGAACTTATGAGCGTTGGACTACCCGCCACGAAAGGCGAAATTGATTCGCGCGCCGGCGACATCGCGCGCAACTTTCAATCGCTGTTCGGTGATGTCGTGACGATGCAGCAATACCTGGTCGCCACGCCGAACGCGGACCTCGAAACCCTGGGCTACACGCCCGATGAAGTCGCGACATTAAAAACGGCGTTCGCCGACCTGAAGCAGCTCGGCGAAATCTGGACCGGGGCGCAGCCGCTGCCGACCGCGAAGGACTTCCGGATCTTCGTGTCGCGGCTGTGGGGCGTGGGCGCGTTCTAAAATCACTGCCGTAGCCGATGCGTCTCGTCGTCGAGCGGGTCGCGCGCAATCCCGCGTGCGGTCCGTTCGGCGACTCGTCAGTCCTCAATCGGCAACGGCTGCACGCCGGCGCATTGCAGGCAGATGCGCGGCCGGTCCAGGTGCAGCCCCTTCGGGTTAAACGCGATGAACTCCTGACACTGCGCGCACGGTTGCAGCTTCGCGCCGTTCGGCGGGCGGCCGTCCGGGAAGTCGTCGACGCGCCGGCAGATGACGTGATCGGGTTTCCGCGCGACATCGCCGAGCAGCACCAGACGGCCGTCGTAGGTTCGGCCGTAGTAGTTCCCGGCATCGACGGGGGTCGGCTTCTTCGGCATCGCCGCAGGATACGACGCGTCGAGCCGCTAGACAAGCGTGGACCGGAATACGCGCGAATCAGTGTCTGAGTGCCTGCGTCGAGTGTCTGCGTAGAAAATATAGCCTTTAGAATCAAGCACTTAAGATATTGAATCCCGGTTTCCTAAACCGGGGGTCGCAGGTTCGAGACCTGCCGGGCGCACCATTAGAATCAACAACTTACAGAGAATTACGCGACCGAGACGCAGACACTGCCTTGGACATCGCTGGACAAAAACATTAGGAAATACGCGAGTTTCAAAATCGAGTGTCTGCGTGCAGTGTCTGCGTTTTTCTGGTGCGGTTCGAGTGTCTGCGTTGCGACCCCGTCGCAGACACTGGCGTCGACTCTGGCAGGGGTTCGGGGGTCGGGAAGGGGTTAGGACAGGCCCGCGTCGTTCGCCTGTCCTGGTGCATCCTGGCGGGTCAGGCGCCGGTCTTCGGGACTAGGCGCAGCACGTCGGCCTTCGGGAGTGTCTCCGGCGCCCAATGCGCCCGCATGATCGCCATCGCCGACGCGACCCGCTTCGGGACGGCGCCCTTCGTATATCGGTTCAACATTTTTTCCGTCTTCAGATTACCGAGCTGCATCGTCCCGGTTCGGTCGCCGGTCCGCGCGAGTGTCTCGGTCAGGAAACTATGCCGGCAGTCGTACGGATGAAAGTTCAGCGGCACGGTCGCCTGGAAGTGTTCCCACACGGCGCGCTGGGCGTCCGTCGCGTCCGATGCCTCCGCCGCCGCCTTCAACTTCGCGCGGACGCGATCCCGCGCGCCGGTAAAGGCTTTGTGCATCGACGACCGCGAAAACGTCTGGCCCCATAATTTCGCCGCGTCGTACTGACGCAGCCACACAAAGGCCTGCGGCAGGGCTTCGACCCAGACGGCCGCGGCGCCCTTGCCTTTCTTTCTCGCCGGCAGTCGGATCAGTTCCTTCGCAAAGTTCACGTCCTCGCGTCGGAGTCGGATCAGCGACTTATGCGACAAGCCGGTCCACAGGATGATGCCGATCCGAATCTTCGTCAGACTGATCGGCGCCCGCTTTCCACCTTTCTCGGCGCGGCCCCGGTCGGGCATGGCCGCCAGGATCATCAACACGAAGTCGATGTCGATGCCGCGCGCTTCGAGTTCCTTCGGCGGAACATCCGGGATCAGATCGGTCGGCACGATGACATCGTCGTCGTCTTGTCCTTTCGCACGCCGCTTCAGTTGTTCTTTCTCGAGTTCGACCCGCAGCACGTCGCCGAGTGCACGCTTCCGCGAGTTCACGGTCGACGGTGCGCGGCCGGCGTTCGTCCAGGCGTTCAAGACGTCCGCGACCAGGCGCCGCCGGATCGCCAGGACCGGCATCGCGCCGAGCGGCGATTCGGTCCAGTGCTTGAGGACGTTGTGATAGTCGGCGTTTTTCTGCGACTCGTCGCCCTTGATGACTGGATGCTTTTCCAGGAACGCCGCAATCGCGAACGCCAGTGTTCCCGGTGCGCCGCGTTCGCCGCCGATCCGACCGGTGCGATAGTCTTCGAGCAGCTGCATCCGTCGGATGACGAGCTCGCTGTTATGGCGCTTCGAGTACGCGATCCCGTTCGCGTCGACGAGTGGCCAGCGTTCGCGAATCGGTTTCTCTGATCCCTTCGGTCGGAACAGGATCGTAATCCCGTGGGGGTCGGCGTAGATTCCTTCGGCGAGTACGTCGGTCGGTCGTTTCACTTTCCGCATCTGCACAATCCTTTGGTCCCGCGCGCCGGAATAGCGCGCATTCTGGTCCAACTATGTCCAGTTTTTGTCGGATTGTCATTGACCCCGCGCAATTAGTGATTGTAGATAGGAATAGTTTGATGTCTAAAGGGAAGTTTTTGTTGCTGCGTACCGACCGGCACAGTTGTGAAACGTACGCCGGTCTTCGTGTCAGGAAACGAGACAGGAGAACATCCCGGCCCGCGCCCCTCACGATTTGTTGTGACGGCGTCTCGAATAGTTGGGACGGACAGAAGCGGACACAGTGCGGCGCGGACGGTTCCAGTACGGCGATTTACATTTCGGACAGACGGCCGGCGCGAATCCTTCCCGTTTTGGAATCCATTCGTGGCTGCACCGCTCGCACTTCCAACCCCATTTGGTAACGGGCACTCTCACACGCCGGGATTGTTTCACGGGGGTCACCGGCTGAACAATATTCCGTGAAAGGAACATACGTCAACGGTTCTCTTATTGCAGTGCGGCCCGGTCAACCCCCAGCCGGCCCCTCTCGTCGTCGCGGCGCAGCCCGTCACATAAGGAGATTGTTCAATGGCGACCCGACAACCGGCTCCCGTGAAGAACTTCAACGACCTGCCCGTCACGCTCACGATTGACGACCTCGCCGCGATCTATCGGATCAGTACGAAGACCATCCGCCGGAACCTGTACGCCAAAACCTTTCGGCCGCTCCCGTTTCGAAAATTTCCGTATCTCTGGCGCCGCGACGACGTGGTCCGCGAATTCAACGCGCCGACCCGGACGTTCGCGACCCGCAAGCCGCAGGGCTTCGCGGTGACGCGGGCGCGCGCGCGCCAGCATCCCGAATACCAGGCCACGAAGTAGACGCCACGATGTCCGGTCGTGTCGTCTCGCTCGTCCTGGAGTCCGCCTTGCCGGCGTGGCTGAAGATCTACGCGGCCGCGTTCGCGTCGTTCGCGTCCGACGATGGCTCGAAGGTCTTCCCGACCCTGAAGCGGATCGCGCGGATGGTCGGGAAGTCCGAACGGCAGGCGCAACGCGCGACCACGGAGCTGCGGCGCTTGGCGATCCTGGAAGTTCTCACGCCGAGCGGCCGCGCGACGGCGACCCGGTATCACTTCCACGTCGAGCGCTTGCCGCTGCCCGGCGCCGGAGAAAGTCGGCCGCTTTTCCACGGCGTTGCGATGTTTCCACAGCGAAAGATGGCTAAAGCTGGTTTAGAAAAACGTTTTCCACAGCTTCAACAGCAATTAACAGGACACCGGTGTCGGATAGATCCGTCAAGTACTCTTCGTACAAATACAGCGCGCGCGCTTCGCGCGAGAAAAACCGGAACCGCAGGCGAGTGACCTTATGCCGTTTACCGAACGACTGACGCCGGCCAAAGTGATCTGCATGGTCTGCCGCACGGTGAACGGCCACGATGCCGCGTGTCCGCTCGTCGCGCTCGACGTGCAGGTAAAGGACATGACGGGCCACGTCGGCACGTTCGTCGCGTCGATGCACGAAACCTTGGAACGGATCGGCCACATTTTGCGAGACGAAGATCAGGAGTCGTGATGTACGCCAAGGCCACGAAGGTGCCGGTGATCCAGTCGCGCGGGGAAATTGAGCGGCTACTAAGCAAGCACAAGTGCTCGCAATTCATGTGCGGGACCGACTACGACCACGGGATCGCGCGCGTGCAGTTCAAGGCGCACAACCGGTACGTCCGCTTCATCGTGCAGCTGCCGCCGCGTCCGACCTACAACAGCCGGCCGAACGCGGCGAAATGGGAACAGGCCGAGCGGCAGAAATGGCGCGCGCTGCTGCTCGTCATCAAAGCCAAGCTCGAATGCGTGGAGAACAAGATCGCGACGTTCGAAGAAGAATTTCTCGCGCAGATCATCATGCCCGGCGACAAGACCGTCGCCGAAATGATCCTGCCGCAAATCGAAGGGGCGTATGCCAGCGGCCGCGTGCAACCGTTGCTCGAGCAACGCATCGACGTGGAACCGTGAAGGAGTCCGACATGCTGAGACGAACGCTCGTCACTCTCGCGGCGCTGGTCCTCCTGGCGGGCTGCGATATTCGGCTAGACCTCGACGACGGGACGCCGGCGTCGCCGATTGGGCCGACGAATATCACGAACACGAACACGAACACGTCGACCAACAACAACGACCGATCCGACACGGCGGCGACGAACGCGCCGCCGAGTACGCCAACCGATCCGGCGCCGCTGCCGTTGCCGAGCTACGGCGAGACGGTGACGCGCGACCTGGCCTCCCGGAACCCCGCGCTCGTCACGAATTCGTGTCAGGACACGAGCGGGCCGACCGCCTGGGCGTTTCTCGATCAGCTCGTCCAGGCCTTGCGCGCGCACGCGCACGATCAGCGATGGGGTTATCTGTGCAAGGACGCGAGCTGCACCGCCGTCGGGCGTGACGTCATCGCCTATCGCGCGTCGAGTGCCGAGACCGGGATCTGGATCGTCGACGTGATCGGGAACCACTGCCCGCTGCCGAACGAGCGGGCCGAAGTTCGATGGGGCGCGCTGCCCTTCGAAACGACGCGCCGCTGGACGGCCGTCAGACCGTAACTCTCACACGGAAAGGATCAACACGATGAACTCACGCATTGCTCTGATCACCTACATGGACGGCAGCGGCGGCGCTGGTCCGGACAATTCGCTACCGGGGTCACCGGCGTATCCGTCGCACGGCTTGCCGCCCGGCGCCGTGCAGCTGCCGGTCTTCCCGTTCGACCCGACGATCCCGGACAACAGTCTGCCGGGATCGCAACCCGGCATCGACAACTCGTTGCCCGGTGGCCGGCCGGAACGTCCCGACAATTCGTTGCCGCCAGTCCTCGGCGCCGGCCGACCCGATCAGGGCTTGCCGCCGTCGCCAGGGCGTCCGGACAATTCGTTGCCGCCGGCGCCCGCGCGTCCGGTGCAGCCGATTGCGCCAGGTGGCCGCTTCGTCGTGAAGTGGCTGGCGTGTCACGGCTTGATCCTCGTCCCGGATAACTCGCTGCCGCCAGCGCCCGAACCGAAGTAGACCGCCGCTGCCGGCGCGTGGGCGATACGCGCCGGCAGCAGATTCGGAGTGGCCGTGATGACACTGCCGGAACCGACACAAGAACTGCTGACGAAACTTCGACGCGCGGCGGTGCTGCTCGACGCGGTCGCCGCTGATGCGAAAACGGATCGGATTTACGCGGTCGCGCACGACTGCGCGAACGCGATCTGGGTGGCCATACAACGCATCGACGAACTCGCAACGGCGCTGGAGGACCTGGCGCCGCCGGAACCCGTGGACGTGATCGACCTGCAGCTATGAACGCGAATCGCGACGACTGGACGGCGTACGCCGAGCGCCACGGCCTGGTCCGAACGGATGATCCGTTGTCGCCGACGAGCTCGTCGCCGCCGATCCCGCAGAACAAGTACGGCGCGAAGCCGTACACGGTCGACGGGATTCGGTTCGCCTCGACGAAAGAGGCGGCGCGGTTCCTCGAGCTGCGCCTGATGGAAAAGGCCGGCGCCATCGCCGACCTAGAAGTGCAGCCCGTATTCCCGTTGCACGTCCTGGAAGTCTGGCGGTCGCAGATGCCGATTCGCATCACGACGGTCGGCAAGTACACCGCGGACTTCCGGTATACGGACCTGACGACGGGCGAGATCGTCGTCGAAGACACGAAGAGCGACCCGACGAAGACGACGGCCTACCGCCTCCGCAAGCGCCTGGCGGAATGTATTCACGGGATGACCGTGACGGAGCTGTAAATGGTCAAAGCGACCGCGAAAATGTCTGACGGCCGCGTGCTGATCGTGATGGGAATCAGTCAGGGAAACGTGGCGCGACTGAAGCACGGCGATCCGATTTATTTCGATCCGGCGGCTCTACGCATCGATCCAGGGACCACCATCGGCGGCATCACGTTGTTCTACGGCGAGACCGAAGCGGAACTAGAACGCACGCTGCGCACGTTGATCGGGCCGCAGACGGAAGTAATCGTCGTGCCTCGTGGCGACTCGAAACCGATATGACGAGTGTCCGCTGTCCGTACTGCGGTGAAGACCGACTAATTGAACGGGTCGGCCGCATCTGGTACTGCAACGTCTGCGGTCGCCAGTTCTCCCGGAGTGGTCGATGCCGCTGACGTTCTGCGCGGAACCCGGCTGCGGCGCGCTCGTCACGCGCGGCCGCTGTCCCGCGCACCTGGCGCAGCCGCGCGATGTCTGCGCGTCGATGACCGACACCATCGTGCACGCGTGGTACCGGTCGAAGCGCTGGCAGGACCTCCGCGCCAGCATCCTCCGCGAACAGCCGTTCTGCCGCACCTGCAGTGCGGAAGGTCGGCGCGTGCTGACGGTGGACATCGATCACGTTCAGAAGCACAACGGCGATCCAGATCGGTTTTGGAGTCGGGACAACTTGCAAGGACTCTGTAAGCCATGCCACACGCGAAAAACCGTACGCGGCGAGTAACGCCGTTGCTGGAGCATCCGCTCTTCGCGCTGATCGCGCCCTGGATTCGCATCGAAGACTACATGCCCGACGGCGGTCCGGTGCGGCCGCGTCATCGGCTCGAAATGAACGCGCCGAGCGATCCGGCGTTCCGGAAGTGCGTGCTCGATCTAGTCGTCCTCTGCGACGTGTGCGACGACCTGATCCATCCGATCCGCTCGTCGCCGTGGCACGGTCGGAAGCGGCTGTACATCACGGTCACCTGTCCGCTCGACGTGAAGATTGCGTGTTCCCGTGCACGACCAACAACGGCCTACGACCAGATCGTCGCAGCGGTCCGCGCGCTGCGCCAGGACCAGCCGAGCGGAAGAACGGATCAACTGCCGCTATGGACACGATGACGAGAAACCAGTTCACGGACGTGGATTCGGAAGACCGGTCGAGCGCTCACCGATCCGCACGCGCCTATCGTCCCGTGTCGCTGCGGCGACGTGAACTGCAAAGGCTGGCGCTTCGATGTTCGACCCGTTCACTCGGTGCGTGCGGACTGCGAACAAGTGGGCGACTCTGGCGGTCACGCTCCAGGGTCGTTTGCTGGCAGCCCTTGCAGGTCCTCACGCGCCGAGTGAACGGGTCGTTATGCAGGCAGGTGCATGAACAGTCAGACTCGGTGAAGTGCCCAAACTGCCCCGACTCCATTACGCGGAATTGCGTAACTGCAACTGATGGGGGGGTAAGGCTTTATGGCGTTTCGAAAGAGTCGGCGGAC
>Ga0105104_10000747_pt1 | contig 25174 bp, 30 predicted proteins | sample PPLLaktember2015_3_FD_87034 | JGI IMG/M metagenome (GOLD analysis project Ga0105104, IMG submission 87034) | Freshwater sediment microbial communities from Prairie Pothole Lake near Jamestown, North Dakota, USA - PPLs Lake P7 Core (6) Depth... | ecosystem: Environmental > Aquatic > Freshwater >...
GATTGGCCCGCCATCGAACTCAGCCCGGACGAGGTGGAGGATGTGCGCCACGGCCACCGCGTAAAAGCTGAAGAAGAAACTCCACTTGGGAATCGCGTCCGTGGTGTCAGTACGCAAGGGGAACTGGTTGCACTCATGGAAGCTGTGGAAGGCGAAGATGGCAAGCCTGCCTGGCAGCCCAAGAAAGTATTCTTCACTTCGGAATAAATCGAGTTAAAATGCTCTAAGCCGCCGTCCCGGTGGCGTATTCCAGCGCCGTGACGGCGCTGGGAGCATTTATGAATATGCAACATTATCGTTCTCTCGATGAAGTTAACCTGCAAAATTCCTGGTTGACCGTTGGTGTCTTTGATGGCGTCCACCGTGGTCACCAGCAGATTATCCAGGAACTTACAACAGGCGCTCATGCAAATGAGGCGCCTGCTGTCGTTTTAACCTTCGACCCGCATCCTGCCACGGTATTAACCGGGCGTGAACTCAAATGTCTGACGCTGCCGGACGAACGTGCCGATCTGTTCGGGCAATTGGGCGTGGATGTCGTCATCACTGAGCGTTTCACCCGGGAGCTTTCCACGGTCAGCGCCCACGATTTTATGAGGCGCCTGGCGCGTCAGCTTGGACTGCAACACCTGCTGATCGGTTATGACTTTGCCCTGGGGAAGGGCCGCGAAGGCAATGCGGCGCGCTTGACGGAGATCGGCTCGGAGCTGGGATACACCGTCGAGGTGGTGCCAGCCTTGAGTGATGAAAGCGGCGTGATCTCCTCCACCGAGATCCGCAAATTGATCGAGGTTGGGAACGTCGCCGAGGCAAGACGCCTGCTCGGGCACCCCTATAGCCTGCACGGACCCGTGATCCACGGCGATGGGCGCGGCAAAACGATCCAGGTGCCGACTGCGAATATCGATTATCCAAAGGAGAAAATGATCCCCCCAAAAGGGATCTACGCCTGCTGGGCTTATTTGGATGATCAAAAATATCAGGCGGCGATCAACATTGGGACCAACCCGACCTTCACTCCGGATAAACAAACCCCGAATGTGGAAGTCCACCTGCTTGATTTTCACCGGGGCGATATTTACGGAGAAGACTTGCGGCTGGAGTTCGTTGCGCGTCTGCGGGACGAGTTGAAATTCAATTCGGTGGATGTGCTACTTGAACAGATTTGGAAAGATGTTGAGAGCACACGTACGATCCTGGGAACGGTGTAGCCGTTCCCTTTTTGTTTTGCGGGGTTTTAAAGAGCATAGTCCAGTTTATTGTTGATCCATTTATTGGAGGAAATATGCCGCAAGCTGGTGTTCATGCAATTATCGGTACTGTGGCGCGCAGGTGGATGCCGCAGAAGGAATGGCTGCTGCTCGGGGTTGTGCTGGGCAATGTGTTTCCGGATCTCGATAACCTTATGGTGGCTTACGCCACATTAACGGGGACGGATGCACATGGCTTGCATCGCACATTTACTCACAGCATTTTCACGATCCTGGCGGTCATCCTTTTGTTTGCTCTGATCGCCGTGCTCACGAAAAAACGGAAATGGAACAATTTTGGGATGGGTTTCGGCCTGGGTATTCTCATGCACATCCTGCTCGATCTGATCCTGTGGTTCAACGGTGTCGAACTGTTGTGGCCCATCCGGTATGAATTGAACTTCTGGCGTTGGTTCGTGACGCCTGAGTGGCTGAAAATTATTCTGGATACAGGTGAGTTTCTGGCACTTGGTTTGTACCTGCTTTTGTTGACCTCGCTTGCCCGGCAACAAAATACAGATACGGAACGTCAGGTCTCAGCCAGGACATGGGCGTATATTGAAATTGTCCTGTTCATTGTGTTCACTGCTTTGTTCTTTAGCATCGGTGCAGAAGGATTGCCGTATACGATCTACGGTGTGTTGTATCTTCTCTCGATCATCATCGCAATCGTTGTAACGATACAGATGAGTAAAACAGTCGAGACTCTGTCGCAGCAGGGAGGATTTCTGTGAGTACATCAAAGTCATCTTACGCGCGTTTCTCGGATCATACCAATTCAATAGAGTCAGTGCTCGTTGGTTTTCTATGGGGATTTGCGGAAGGCACCGTTTTTTTTATCGTCCCGGATGTTTACCTGGGATTGGTCGCATTATTCAACTGGAAGCGGGGCTTATGGGCGATGGCCGCTGCAGTCGTCGGCGCGATGGTGGGCGGCTCGGTCATGTACAGTCTTGCGATGAAGGATCTGTCTGCTGTAAATCTCTTTCTCACTCGAATCCCTCTGATCAATGCAGAGATGGTTGCGGACATTGCAAATAAAATGCAGGCAGATGGACTGCTCACGATGGTTAATGGCCCGTTGCGAGGCGTTCCATACAAGATTTATGCAGTGCAGGCAGGTGGACAGTCCCTTCCGTACCCGCCATTCCTGTTTATGACCATCCTTGCGCGGCTCGAAAGGTTGTTACCTGTAACACTCCTGGCCGGTGGAGTGGGGAAATGGCTTTCAAACTTTGTTGGAAAGCATACGAGGCTTGTAGTAGCTGCCTACGTTTTGATATGGGGAATCATTTATTTTCTATACTATCTGCGTTTCCGTTGAAAACATCTTGCTGGTTCAGTATCTCATAACGATATAAGCAAAGTAATATGCCAGGGGAATGACCACGACCATGCTGTTGGCGCGATCCAACAAGCCGCCATGTCCGGGAATTATTTGTCCCCAATCCTTTACATCCGCGACGCGTTTGAGCATGGAACTGATCAGGTCACCCCAGGCTGACCCCAGTCCAATCAGAATAGCCAGAATGACTTGATGCACAACGGTAAACTCCGCCGGCAGGGCAAAGCGAAGCAGGTAGACCGCCATCCCTGCCCCGAGCAGGTCGCCGATCAATCCCTCCCAGGCTTTGCGCGGATTTACTTCCGGCGCGATGATATGTTTCCCGATCAATTTGCCAATGGTGTATTGCATTACATCGCTTAAAGCCACACCGATGGCGGTGATCATAATCAGCCCTGTTCCTGCCAGGTGTTGTATCAATATCAAATGACCAACTGACCAGACCAAATATAGATACCCGCGCCCGGCAAATGAAAGCTGAATATATAAATCGTCAATATGATGGGTGAGAATGGGAACAAGCGTAAGTGTGAGAATGGCTGCAGCTGGCAGGACAGCATAAAGTTCGGGAAAATATTGGGCCGTAAAGAATGTGATGGGAACAAAGATATAAAGGTGAATGACGTAAGGCCGCTGTACACCAACGACTCTGGTATATTCTGCCAACACAAGATAGAAGAAAACAAAGAGAATGAGCGCGGCGACCACTCCCTTTACAAAGCTGCCAATCAGAAAGACCGGCGCAATAATCAGCCAGCCGATGTATCGTTTCCCCAGTTCACCTTTCAGACCGGCCTTTAGATCCTTGCGTGCAAAGAACAACACTAGCCCGAAGCCGAAGAGGAACAAAATACCTGTGATTCGAAGTATGGGCCAGAAGAGAGGATTCTCCAGTGGATTATGCGCGATGATGATTTCCATAAATGATCCTGAGCCGTTGAATAATTGTGATAAGTGCTGCTATACTCGCGAAGATAAGATAATAGTTATAGCTGGCTAAATTTCCGCTCAAGGCAGGATAAAGAGTAAAAATTGCCAAAGAGATCATGCGGTCGCCTTTGCCGAACAACCCTCTGTAGACGCGCTGACCGCCCAGGGCTTTCCCGAGAATGCCGAGATAGGAGACCAGCAGGATCAGTGTCAGAGCGACCAGTACTAACCTTGTTTCTGCGTATCCACTTAATCCGATCGCAATAAAAATCAGCGCGTCCGCGATCCGATCCCCGAATTCGTTTTTTACCTCTCCCCACTCATCTGCAAGATTGAGCGCGCGTGCCACCTGTCCATCCATCAGGTTGAGCAGGAGACGAACTAAGATGCAAGGCAGGACAACCCACAGCCAGCTCTTATTTGTGCTTGCTAAATAAAAAGCCAGTGCCGCAATCAGCGACAAGGCTAAAGCGCTGTATGTAAACGCGTTTGGATGGATACGCCGCGCCACGCAGAAATCTACGATAGGTTGCAATGCTCTTTGCCATTTGGATTTGGTTGTGTAAATGCCCACTGATGCTGCTCCATCAAGTTCTAAGATAAGTACGGTTAATTGCTTAAGCAGTTTAGCATAATAGGAATCAAAATACAATCATTTGTCTTTGCTTTTTACTTTATAATCTGCCAGACTTTTCCAAAGGAGATCACCCATGCCTAAACGTGAAATTTACCTGCTCTCGCCACGCTCGCTCAGTCCCGAAACCATCGCGGTTGCCTTTGCCAAAACCTCGCGCTCACCTGAATCGTTCCGGGCGATCGCCGCGGAGTTGAGCGACGAAAAATCCGCGCAGTTCCATGAGAAGTGGGTGGTGGGATATGGGCATGCCTCGGTGGCGGAACATGCGGTGTTACATATCGCCTTCGAGAACGTCTCACGTTTGGCAATCGAGAGCATCGAGGGGAACCGTCTCGCTTCGTACACGGAAAAGTCGACCCGCTATCAGAGGTGGGAACTTGCTGATTTTACCGTTCCACCTGAATTGGATGGACATCCGCTTTGCAGCGAATACATGGAGACCCTCCGTTTCCTGTTCAAGACCTATGCCGACTCGCTCGGCCCCGTGCGAAATCTCATCGTTGAGCGTTTTCCGCCTCGCGAGAACGAAAAGGAGGAAGCCTGGGACCGCCGCATCCGTTCGAGGTATGTGGATGTCTGCCGGTTCATCCTGCCGGCCGCCTCGCTGGCAAACGTCGGCATGACCGCCAACGCGCGTGTGCTCGAAAACATGATCCGCAAGATGCTCTCGCATGAGTTGCTGGAAGTACGGCAGATCGGCGAGAGGGTCAGGGAAGTGGCGCTGGGCGAAACGCCCACGCTGGTCAAGTATGCGGATGCTGTGCCGTATTTGGTGGAGACGATGCGAGATTTTCACCACCGAGAACACGGAGATCACGGAGAAAATAAAAAAGAAAACTCTGTGAACTCTGTGCGCTCCGTGGTAAATGATAGCTGGTGCAACTTGATTGGTTATGACAAGGATGGCGAGAAAAAGGTCCTTGCTGCGGCGTTGTATCGCTTCGGGGAAATGAGCTATGCAGATGCGCTCACTCACGTCAAATCGCTGAAAAAGGCCGAGCAGATAAAAGTAGCCGAGGCCCTCCTTGGGCGCCTGGGTAAGTACGACATTCCTCTGCGCGAGTTGGAGTATTCGTCCTACACATTCGACCTCCTCATGGACCAGGGCGCGTATGCCGAGTTCAAACGTCACCGCATGATGACGCAGACGCCGCAGAAGCTGACCACACGGCTGGGATACTCGATCCCGCGCCTGATCACGGAAGCAGGCTTCGTGTCTGAGTATGAGGAGGCGATGGAGTCCGCGACGAAGATGTACGAGAAGTTATATGAGGTCAACCCGGGTGTCGCGCAATATGTCGTCCCCAATGGATTTAATCGCCGCGTGCTGGCTCAGTTCAACCTGCGGGAAGCCTACGCGTTTTGCCAGCTGCGTTCCGCGGCGAACGCCCATTTCTCGATACGACGGATCGCGCAGCGAGTGTATGAAGAGCTGGCACGCGTCCACCCGTTGCTGACAAAATACATGAAATTGCCTGAAGAGACCTGGCAAAGGGTGGAAGAGGATTTTTTTACGAAGGTTTGATTTCATCGCGCTGAGCGGAGAGAGGACGTGTTCTTCGTCCGAACGGAGACGAAGCGCGCTTCGTCTGCATTCGCCTGTCGGCTCATTCCGCTCAGCGCGAATATTAGATCAAATTTGAAACAATCGCCAGCAAAATTCCGCCTGCGATCACGCTTCCCAATTGACCGGCTGTGTTTGCACCCATGGCATGCATCAGAATGAAGTTGTCCGGATCTTCATCGTTTGCCACTTTTGCGGCGAGGCGTCCCGCCATCGGGAACGCAGAGATGCCCGCCGCGCCGATGAGGGGGTTGATCTTGTATCCGCTGACCACTGCCATCAACTTGCCAAAGAGCAGACCCGCCACCGTATCCAGCATAAAAGCCAGCAGACCCAGGCCGAGGATCTTGATCGTTGCAAGATTCAGGAAGCTATCTGCGCTCATCGTCGCGCCGATGGTCAAGCCTAAAAACAAGGTGGCGACGTTGATGATCTCATTCTGCGCGGACTTGCTTAAGCGATCCACAACGCCGGAGACTTTCAATAAATTTCCAAGCATGAGCATGGAAATCAGCGGAGTGGCTTCCGGGACCAGCAGGCCCACAACCAGGGTCAACAGGATGGGGAAGAACGCCAGCGTCTTTTGCGAGATCGGTTTGGGTGTGTATTCCATACGGATCAGGCGTTCTTTTTTGGTCGTCAGCAATTTCATCAGTGGCGGCTGGATGATGGGGACCAGACTCATGTACGAGTATGCCGCCACCGCAATCGGGGCCAGCAGCTCGGGGGCAAGCTTGGTCGCGACGAAAATGGAGGTGGGCCCGTCGATCGCGCCGATCACCCCGATCGAGGCGGCTTCGTTGAGCGGAAATCCAAGCAGGATCGCCAGGATCAACGTGCCGAAGATCCCGAACTGACCGGCCGCGCCCAGCAACGCCATTCGGGGCTGCGCGAGCAGAGGGCTGAAGTCGATCATCGCGCCCACGCCGATGAAGATCAACAGCGGGAACAATTCGGTGGCGATCCCCGCATTGTAGAGGACACCCATCATGCCTTCCCCGGCGGTCATCCCTGCCAGCGGGATGTTTGCCAGCAGGCAGCCAAAGCCGATGGGCAATAACAGCACTGGTTCGATTTCCTTATAAATTGCCAGATAGATCAACACCAGCGCGGCAGCGATCATCAGCGCGTTGCCCCAGGTGAAGTGCAGGATGCCCTTGAGTAATTCCGGTAATAATGATGCTAAATCCATAGGACTGGTCTACCTGTACCTGAACGTATCGACAAATTTCACCAGCACCTGCTTGTGCGCCACCGTCTGACCGGTGCTCACCAGAACCTCGGCGATCGTCCCGGCACGCGTCGAGCGGATGCTGTTCTTCATCTTCATCGCTTCGATGATGAGCACGACCTGACCCATTTCAATGGTGTCGCCAGGCTTCACAAAGACGTCGATCACGACGCCGGGTAGCGGGGCGATCAGTTCATTGGTGCTGATACCCGAAGCCGATGGATGCTTGGATGCATCCCCGGGTTTAAATTCCTTTGCTTCTTTGGGTGCTGCGCGCCTGCCCCCGGCTTCAGGGCTGACTTCAAATTCCTGACCCTCCACGCGTGCGATCACGGGCCGGGCATGGAGATCTTCGATCTCCACTTCATACTGTTTGTCTGCAACTTTCACGACGTATTTCATGTGTCATCCTGTCTTGCGCGGTTAGCGTCTGATCGAGCCACCCTTTTGATACATTTGCCTGGTGCGCATACCCATTTGCCATGCCGAAACAAACGCTGTCGGCGGATCAGACAGCGGATGCGCGACAGAGGTCTGCTGCTCCGCCAGGGCGATTGCCACGGCGACGGCCGCTGCCCGGGCTTTGAGGTCGTCATCCATAGCGGGAGCCGGCCCGGCGGAGTCGGAGTTGCGGCGTCTGTCCGCGGTGATGGCGGTCAGCAGGCTCATCATGCCCCAGAGCAGGAGGATCGCAGCAAAGACGAGTCCCATGCCGAGGGCTGTGATTTGAAGGGCGATCAGCATATTGTTCATACCGGGATATTCCCGTGTTTGCGCGGCGGCGCGGGCGCGTATTTGTCGCGTAATGCCGAGAGGGAGGCGATGATCTTCGGGCGCGACTCGCGCGGCTCGATGATGTCATCCACGTAGCCTGTGGAGGCTGCATTGTATGGGTTATTAAACTTCTCGCGATATTCGCTCGCAAGTTTTTTGCGTTCTGCCGCCGGATCGGCTGCGCTTTCGATCTGTTTCTTGAACAGGATGTTTGCCGCGCCTTCCGCGCCTAATACGGCGATCTCGGCCGAGGGCCAGGCGTAGGTGACATCGGTGCCGAGATATTTGCTGGACATCACCACGTAGGCGCCGCCATACGCCTTGCGCGTGATGATACAAATTTTGGGGACCGTGGCTTCTGAATAGGCATAAAGCAATTTCGCGCCGTGGCGAATGATCCCACCGTGTTCCTGGGCGATGCCCGGGAGGAACCCCGGCGAATCAACGAACGTGACCAATGGAATGTTGAAGCAGTCACACATGCGGACGAAGCGTGTCATTTTGTCTGCCGCGTCGATGTCGATCACACCCGCCATGATGGCTGGTTCCTGACCCACCACACCTACACTATGTCCACCGATGCGGGCGAGACCTACAATTGCGTTCCGCGCCCAGCTGTATTGAAACTCAAGGAAGGAGTCTTGATCGACGATTTTCTCGATCACCTCATGCATGATGTATGGTTCGGACGGATCAATGGGAACGATGCTGTTGAGCGCGTCATCCATAAAAGCCGGATCGTCCGTCGGCTTGATATACGGCGGGTTCTCGACGTTGTTCGACGGCAGGTAGGAAAGAAAATCGCGCACCAGGTCGAGGGCATCTTTTTCACTTTTCACGCTGAAGTGTGCCACGCCGCTGACGGAGGTATGCACATCCGAGCCGCCCAGTGCCTCGGCGTCGATCACCTCGCCGGTCACGGCTTTGATCACTTCCGGGCCGGTCAGGAACATGAACGAGGTTTTCTCGACCATGATGACCAGGTCCTGCAGGGCAGGGGAGTACGCCGCGCCGCCCGCGCAGGGTCCGAGCATAACGGCGATCTGCGGGATAACGCCGGAGTACTGCGCGTTACGCCTGAATATCTCAGCGTACCCGCCCATCGAACGGACGCCTTCCTGAATCCGTGCGCCGCCCGAGTCGATCAGAGAGATGAATGGCACGCCGTTGCGGACAGCCAGGTCCATGACGCGGCAAATTTTGTGCGATTGCATTTCGCTCAATGTGCCGCCATAAATTGTGAAGTCCTGGGAATACAAATATACCGTCCGCCCACTGATCTGCCCGTAGCCGGTCACCACGCCATCGCCATAGTAGGTTTCGGTGAGCAGGTTCAGCTCATCCTCCGAATGGGTGATGAATGGTTCGATCTCATTGAATGTGCCCGGGTCGAGCAACATATCAATTCGTTCGCGTGCGGTTAATTTACCTTTGGCTTTTTGTTTTTTGACTCGGTCTGCACCGCCGCCCTCAAGCGCCTTTGCGCGCATTCTGCGAAGTTCGAGAATTCTGGGATCTTCAGTTGTCATAAATACCTCAGCCTGAAGTATAGCGTTGAGATGTCAGACAAACTAGTGATAGATGGCACAAATGCGACAGGAATAACCGCCTCTTCTTCCGGCCGCTTCAACGCCGCGCAGCCGGCAATGGGTTCCGTGTAAAAACTTGACGGCAGGCTACAAGCCTGCCGTCAAGGCTACCTGCCTCCTTCCAGGAGTGGACGAGGGGTGGTGGAGAATTTACGCGGTTCCTTGACAAGAAAAATCAGGATGCCCAGCATCACAATGGATAGCATCATGGACCACGCAAATGTGGACACAAAGCCCCATGTATCCGCGATCCAGCCACCGATGAGCGGCGCGACGATCGTGGCGGGAGCTGTGAGCGTTTGTGCCAGACCGATATAAAAGGGTCGCTCGCTTTCACCGCCAAAATCAACCGACATGGTCATGCCGTTTGTCCAGATGGCAACGTTTGAAAAACCGGTAAGCACAAAAATGGGAAAGAACCAGGCGAGGGAGGGAGCAAACCACGCGAGCAGTGAACTCAAAACTGCAGAGGCAGCGCCGATGATCAACATCAGACGATGCCCCACACGGTCTCCCATCCAGCCCATGCCTGCATTGGCAACCATCTGTGCGACGGTCAGTGTTGCGGTGAAGTAACCCGCTGTGACTGCATCCATCTGAAAGCGGCGCAACGCGTAGACAATGTAAAATGAAAATCCCATGGTTGCAAACTGCGAGAGGATGCGTGCAGCCAGGAACCAATTGAAGTTTCGGTCGCGTTGTAGGATTCGCCCCGCCTCACGCCAGAAAGGAGCAGGGTTTTTATCGATCACCTTTTCATGATCGGCCGGTTCACGCGTCTGTGCCAGGAAGATCCATGAAATGGTGAAGAATACAGAAGCGATCAGGAAACAGATCATAAAATCGGTCGGCGAGTTGAGCAAATCCAGAAGGTAGCCCGCTCCGATCGCAGCACCGCTAATAAATAAGTTTGCCACAGCAGCCTGGATACCGAAAAATGTCCCGCGCGATTCTGGCGGAATGATCTTGGAGATCATGCTGGTCCAGGAGTTGGCTGTAAAGCCGCCGCCTAATCCCTGCCAGGTGAGAAGCATGAAGGTGATGACCAGGCCGGCCTGCAAGCCAATTTTAGGAAGGATGAACGCGACGACAGCCAAACCCAGGAATGGAATCCGCTCATGGATGGTTGCCAGGAGAACCGTCCGCTTGTAGCGACGCAAGCGGGAGGTGTAACCGGCGATGAATAGTTGCGGGAGCAGCCATCCTGCGGAATGAATGGCGGGCACGAGACCGATCAACGTCGCAGAGTCGGTCATCGAGGCGACGAAGAGCGGCAGGATCGTGCCAAAGGAGGCAAAACCAAGTGCCACGCCGAACATGCCGCCATCCAGCAGACCGATGGTGACGTTGTAGCGTAAGTGCCTGCGGATGAACAGTTCAACTTTCGTGAAGGGGAGCATTGTTTGATTCTACCTGATGGTAAATCCACTGGATAGTAAAAATAAAAAAAGCCCGGTAATACCTTACCGGGCTTGGAAGGTCGAATACCCTTCTAATGACTTTGCGGTCCGGGTTTTTTGCCCTGGGGCGGAAGTACAGTTGGTGTACCAGGATCCGCTGCGGCAGCATCAGTGGAACCGTTGATATTCTGGCCCTTCACCTTTCCGAGATATTCCGGCAACTCGAGACCAGCCATTTCAGAAATTTCCTGGAGGGGCGGCAGGCTTTTGAACAGGTTGGCAATAAAATTCGATGTGGAGGAGCCGTTTCCATTGCCGCCTGAGTCCCAAACGGTGATCTTGTCGATCTTGAGGTTGCTGATGGCTTCCACCTGGCGGGAGACAAGTTCCTCGAGTTTTTCGATCATCAGGAACGTGGACGCAGCCTGTGCATTGCCTCCGACGCTTTCGACCAGACTGCGATAGCCGTCCGCTTTTGCCTCGAGCAACTTGCGCATACCCTCGGCTTCCGCCTGGTATTTGGCAAGGATGCCATCCGCTTCACCTTTTGCCTCACGGCGGGTACGTTCCGCCTGTGCTTCGGCAGCGATTTCGACTTTGTTCTTCTCGATCTCCTGACGGACCACTTCCTCTGCACGCAAGCGTTCCTGTTCGGCTTTATATAAAGCCTGCTGGATGGCAACCTGCGCTTCATAGCGCGCGACCTCCGCCTGTTTCAATGCGGTAGCACGCTTCACTTCCAGGCCGGCGTTATAGTCTGCAATATTGGCTTTGGCTGTGTTCTCACCCTTGACTGCTTCGGCTTCCTGGGCATGTATGTAAACACGTTGATCGGCTTCTGCCGATTTCTTTCCTTTCTCTGAATCCGCGTTGGCTTTTGCCCGTTGGATCTCGAGATCGGCATTGTATCTGGCGATGTTGGCGTTGGCGGTATTTTCACCCTGCACGGCGTCCGCTTCCTGTTCCTGGACGCGCTTGCGCTGGTTGGCATCCGCCGTCTTGCGACCGATTTCCGCTTCCGCCATGGCTTCCGCAACCTTGATCTCCTGCTCCCGAACAGCCTGGGCTTCACCGATGGCGCCATAGCGGGTCTGTTCGGCAACATCGATCTTTGCCTGGTTGATCGCCTCAGAGGCAGCTTTTTTACCGATGCTGCTGATGTAGTCGGAGGCGTCCGTGATGTCTGTGATGTTGACGTTGATCAGCTGCAGACCAATTTTGTTGAGTTCAGGTTCCACGTTGCGGCGAATGGACTCGAGAAAACTTTCGCGGTCCTGGTTGATCTGCTCGATCGTCAGAGAGGCGACCGTCAGACGCAACTGACCGAAGATGATCTCCTTCGCCATTTCTTCGATGGTGTTTTGCTGCAAGTGCAGGATTCTCTCCGCGGCGTTGCTCATAATCTCTGCTACGGTACTGACGCCAACCGTAAACGTGCTGGGTACATTGATGCGGATGTTTTGCAGAGACAGCGCATTTTCCAACGGTATGCTAATGGTGATCGGGGTGAGACTCAGATACGTATAATCCTGTATCAGGGGCCACACAAAAGCGCCACCGCCATGCATGGTTTTACTGGAGCGTCCCTTTTCCACGCGTCCGTAAATAACCAGCACTTTGTCGGACGGACAGCGCTTGTAGCGGCTTGCCATAAATGCGATCGTCAGGAAGGCAAGTGCTACAAAAGCAATCAAAGCTAAAACCCAAAAACCTGCAGCGTTCATTTGATCCTCCGGAATTACTTTGTTTTATCGACGATTAGGGTATTGCCACTCGCCACTCCTACAACCTGAACTTTTTCACCTGTGGCAATCGTTTTCTCGTTTTTTGACATGGCATCAAAGATCTTCAGCGAACCTTGCACAATGATTTGGACCTGCCCTGTGCCATTTTTGGGAATCGTCAAATAGACGCTTCCCTCCGTACCGATTGTGTTTTGAATGTGGATCGTGCCTTCGGTTTGCAGGCGCCTCATCTGGGTGAATATCAAGCCCGTGATCGCGACCGTGGCAAGCCCCGCAGCCATCCCCCCGATAACGGTCACCACGACTGGAAAATTGCTCTTCAGCAATGCCAGTCCAACCAGCCCGAACATCATAAAGAAGGATGTCAGTCCCTGTACTGATAATAATTTGAAGCTTGTGTCGGCTGCGGCATGATCGCCTGATACGTCTGTAACATCTCCATCGATATGTATGTCGTGTGGAATATCATGCGGGATGTCCACGTCACCATGCTCCAAACCACCCCCAATGACCATCAGGATCAGGCGGAGGACGAAGAGTGTTCCGCCGATGATCGTAGCCGCCCAGTAAATGATCTCGATCCAGCTTAGACCTGCCATGTTTGCGCCTTTCTGGTGCGTTGTTGGATCAATTATACACTTTGATATACGGGGAAAGGAATGGGGAGTTGTACCTTTTCAGTTACGTTAGTACAGTGGACTGCCTCTTGACAAGTATTTGATTTTGGATAAAATAAAAACGAACGTTCGTTCATTTTCAAGGAAGGACCTATGCCTGACGAAACCAGAGATATTCCCAAAAAGGGAGATGTCACAAAGCTCGCCATCGAGGATGCAGCATTTGAATTGTTCATGGAACAGGGCTATCACGCTACTTCCATGCGCCAGATCGCCGAACGTGCCAACAAGCTTGCCCTCGGCGGCATTTATAACCATTTTTCCAACAAGGAAGAGATCTTTGCCGCTATTCTGCTCGATAAGCATCCCTATAAACAAGTCCTGCCGCTCATGCTCGCGGCAGAAGGGGACACTGCCGAGGATCTGGTTCGCAATGCTGCCAGGATCCTGGTCACCGAGCTGGGCAGCCGCCCGGAGTTGATGAAGTTGATTTTCATCGAGCTTGTGGAATTCAACGGCAAGCATGTCTCCGTACTCCTGGGTGAAATTGTCCCCAAAGTCCTGCCCATGTTCGAGAAGATGATCCGCGTGCGTAAGGACCTGCGTAAGATCCCGCCTCCGGTCCTGGTGCGCTCGTTTCTGGGGATGTTCTTTTCCTTTTACATTACGGAATTGCTGATCAAAGATTCGCTTCTCGCCAAGTTGATGCCCAGAAACAGCCTCGATCTTTTTGTGGATATTTACCTGCACGGCGTCATCAAGGAGTCCAAATGAACTCACGCCTGACCTCCATTATCCGCAAGGAGTTCATCCAGATCTTCCGCGATGTACGGACGCTGGTCATGATCCTGGTGATCCCCATCATGCAGTTGTTCCTGCTGGGATATTCCGCCACGAGCGATGTGCGCAACATCCCTCTGGCGGTGCTGGACCAGAGCCGCAGCTACGAATCGCGCGCCCTGCTCGATTCGTATCGCGCCGCCGACTACTTCCGCATTGCCTACATGGTCACTTCAGAAGCGGAGATCGAGGCGTTGATCTCCTCGGGAGATGCGCGCGCGGCTGTCATTATCCCGCCCGATTATGCCCGGCGACTGAACGATGGGGAGGCACAGGTCGCCTTCATCCTGGATGGGTCCGATCCGACCAGCGCCTCCACCGCTCTCTCCGCCGCGCAGCTCATCAGCCAGTCTCACTCCACGGAGATCCTCAGCGAGCGTTTTGCACGTTCGGGGATAAACCTGCGCGTGCAGCCGCCTGTCGAAGCCCGCACCAGAGTTTGGTACAACCCGGATATGGTCAGCGCCTACTTCATGATCCCGGGTGTGATCGGCATGGTGTTATTTGCCATTGCTGCCATCCTCACAGCTACATCGGTCGTGCGTGAACGTGAGCGCGGCACCATCGAGCAGCTCATCGTTACACCCATTCGTCCATGGGAATTGATTGTTGGCAAACTTATGCCCTACGTCATTCTTGGTTTCTTCAACACCATCGAGGTGCTGGCTGTGGGTCACTGGTGGTTTGGCATGCCCATCCGGGGTGACCTGGGACTCATCATTGTGCTTTCACTCATCTTTCTCGTCACGGGGCTTGGCATTGGACTGTTTGCCTCCACGATCGCGAATACCCAGCAGGAAGCCATGCTCACCGTTTGGATGACTCTCCTGCCAAGTATTTTCCTCTCGGGCTTCTTTTTTCCGCTTGAAGCCATGCCGCCCGTGCTGCAATGGGTGTCCTACCTTATGCCGTTACGTTATTACCTTGTCATTTTGCGGGCGCTTTTGCTGAAAGGGGTCGGGCTCGAAATGATCCAGACCGACGTTATCGCCATGACCCTCTTCGCGGCTGGCATTATGACCGCCGCGGCACTACGCTTCCGCAAACGACTTGATTAATGCAAAGGAGTTTCCTATGAACCATAAACGTCCACCTGTTCCCGCCATTATTGTGATCGTCCTGCTGATTATTGTCAGCTCCTATTTTGTCGTTACACAAACCCTTGGCGAAGGGAATGGCGCCCTGACTGCCTCCGGGACCATCGAAGCGACTGTTGTGAACGTCTCGCCTGAAATGGCTGGAAAAGTAAAGGAAGTCCTGGCCGAGGAGGGCCAACCTGTTAAGACGGGCGATCCGGTCCTGGTCATCGACGATGGGCTGCTGGCCGCGCAGCGACAGGTCGCCCAAAGTGGGGTGGATTCCGCCCGCAGCGCCCTTCTGACGGCGCAAAGTGCCTACGATCTGGCGCAGGCGCAGTATGACGCCACCCTGACCTCTGCCCGCGCTCAGGAGGGCTCCCAGCGCCTGGCGGACTGGAGCAAACAGACTCCCGACTGGTTCGAACAGCCGAACTGGTACTTCAGCCAGGACGAACAGATCACTGCGACCCAGGTCGGAGTGGAACAGGCTCGTGAAGCACTGCAGCAAGCTCAGGCTGACCTTGAGCGGGTTGTTAAGGACCTCGACAATGCCGATTTTGTGGCGGCCGAGACGCGTCTCTCCAATGCGCGTATGAACTATCTGATCGCCAAATCTGTCGATAATCACGCCCAGGTCACGGGTGGCAAAGTACGCCCTGAAGACGTGGACGTGAAGTTGCCTCCCTATGCGCCTTCCTATCGCATCAAAATTGCGATTGCCAAGGACCTCAGCGGAGAAAGCGATATCCTGAATGTCTCACAGGATTCTCTCGATGCCGCGGATGCCGAACTCAATGAGGCTGAAAAGGCTTATAACGACCTGCTGACCAGCGAGGCAGCGAATCACGTGCTCGAAGCCCGCGCCGCGCTTTCGGTCGCTCAGGAGCGCTACGAAGTTGCTCTCGATACGCTGAGCAGGCTGCAGACGGGCGAATACTCCCCGCAGGTCACGATCGCCGCGATGGGGCTCGAACAAGCCAGAACCGCCCTGGGGCAAGCCAAGAGCGCTGTTCAGCAGGCGCAGGCAAACGTCGCCCTGCTCGATACGCAGATCGCCAAGCTGACCGTCTATGCCCCGATGGATGGAGTCATTCTTACTCGTAACATCGAGCCCGGTGAATTTGTGCAGCCGGGTGCGGTCGCGTTCGCGCTGGCAGATTTGGAAAATATCACCATTACCGTTTATGTCCCTGAAGATCGTTATGGGCAGACTTCTTTAGGAAAAGAGGCGCAGGTTACCGTCGATTCTTTCCCCGGCGAAACCTTTACCGCTGAAGTGATACAAGTTGCAGACCGGGCTGAGTTTACGCCTCGCAATGTCCAGACTGTGGAAGGCCGCAGTTCCACGGTCTATGCGATCAAGCTAAAGGTGACCAATCGCGAAGGCAAACTCAAAATTGGCATGCCGGCCGACGTGGTTTTCAAGTAGCTGTGCGCCCTGATGAAGGAAAATAATATGCAACCTGTCAAATTTGACTGGGCAAAGATGAAAAATATTCAAAAGATCCATCGGGTTCTGTATGCGATTGGGCTGGGACCGTTGGTCGGCAGGATCGTCCTCTTATTAACGACAACAGGCAGAAAGTCGGGAAAGCAGCGGGTGACGCCGTTGCAGTATGAGGAAGTTGACGGCTTGTACTATCTCGGAGCCGCACGTGGATTAAAGGCGGATTGGGTTCGCAATATTCAGGCAAACCCACAAGTGGAGCTCTGTGTGGGCGCAAAGCGTTTTCATGGATGTGCCGAGGTAGTGAACGATCCGTCGAAGTTTGCCGATTTTATGGAAGTGCGCCTCGAGCGACATCCGCGCATGATCGGTTTGATCCTGGAGAAGGCGCATGGATTACCCAGGCGTCCAAGCCGGGAACAGCTGGAAGGACTGGCTGCGAATGAAGCCGTGGTGATCGTTCACCCGCTGAAGGTTTAAATGGAACACAATGCCATACGCTGGCTCCGAATAAGTTACTGGATTGGCGCGCTCGTGGATTTCGTGGCGGGCTGGATGATGTTGATTCCCTCTCTGTTTGCATTCATGAACGAACCTGAGGTATTTCACCCTGCGAATGAGTATCGCTATGCAATGGGCATGGGTGTCCCTGTGATGTTCGGCTGGACGATCCTTCTCCTCTGGGCAGACCGTAAACCACTCGAGCGCAAAGGGATCCTTCCGATCACTTTGCTGGTGATCTTTGGAGAAATCATTACTCAAGTTTGGGGTGTTTCCGTCGGGTTTGTCCCTTTCGACGGAGTGGCATCAACGTTCATCCTCCAGGCGGTGCTGATTTGCCTGCTTTGCTTTGCATACTTCAATGCCAGGAGAATGCAATGAATGCCCTCATACAAGCAAGCCACATGCGAAAGTCATTTGGAAACCTGCTTGCCGTTGACGATGTATCCTTACGTGTTCAACCTGGCGAGGTCTATGGACTCGTTGGCGCGGACGGCGCCGGCAAGACGACCACCATGCGTCTGCTGGTCGGTGCGCTCAAAGCGGATGCAGGGGAGATCCATATTTGCGGCTACGATATCAACAGGCAAACGGAGAAGGCACGCTCGCAATTCGGTTATCTCTCACAGCGGTTTTCGTTATATGAAGACCTCACGGTCCTGGAAAATATTCGCTTCTTTGCCGAAGTGCGCGGGTTAAGCGCCAGCGAATGGCTGCCGCGTTCGATGGAAATCCTCGAGTTTGTGGGCCTCTCCGATTTCAAAGACCGCCACGCCGGCCAACTTTCCGGCGGCATGAAACAAAAACTCGGGCTTGCCTCTGCGCTTGTGACACGCCCAAAGATTTTGCTCCTCGATGAACCGACCACCGGCGTGGATCCCGTCACCCGGCAGGACTTCTGGCAGTTGGTGATCAAACTTGCGTCTCCCTCTTTCAAAAGGGAAGGGGATGGAAGTGAGCAGGGCGTCTCCGTCATCATCTCCACCCCCTATATGGATGAAGCTTCACGCTGTCATCGCGTTGGCTTCATGAAAGCCGGTCGCATGATCGCCGAAGACACCCCGTCCAATTTGCGGGCGCGGCTGAACGGACGCGTCCTTGAACTGCGCGGCTCGCCGATCGGTCTCCTCCGCCACGTCGCGCACAAGGATGAAGATGTGGAGGACGTCCAGGCGTTCGGAGATCGGCTGCATATCCGCGTCAGGGAGAACAAGGCCCAGGATGTCCTCAATCGCTTGAGGTCCCGGATCGGGAGCGAGGGCGGTCAGGTGGATGAGCTCCGTTCTGTGCCTCCTGTTCTCGAAGATGTTTTTATTGCTCTTTCGGAGGTACCATGATGAAAGCTATCTATGATCTCCCTGAGCAACATGCTGCTGTTCTAACTTTGCTGGTTGCGAGAATTCCGCCTGCTGATTATTTATGGGCATTAACCGGAAGCGCCGGCTTGCGTTTACAGGGTGTTGATCTCTCCGTGCATGACCTGGATCTGCAGACCGACGCAAAGACAATTTATCTGCTCGAGAAAGAAATCGTTGAATTCATGAACATCCCCGTGCATGTTTGGGAATCGGAACACACCCTCTCCTATCACGGTCAGGCCGAGATCGACGGATTGCAGGTTGAACTATTGGGTGATGTCCGTCATCGCGGCACGGAGGACGCCTGGCAGCCGCCAGTGGATATTCGATCTGTGCTCGTGTGGGTGGAATGGCATGGAGTTCAAATTCCCGTGCTTTCCCTTGTCCATGAAGCTCTTGCTTATGAAAAGATGGGGCGCATACAAAAGGCTGAACTGATCCGTTCTGCGATCCGGAAGGGAACGTTATGACTGAACCTGTCATCTCCGTTGAAAACCTCACACGACGCTTCGGCGATTTTGTCGCGGTCGATCATGTGAACTTTGAAGTCAAGGCGGGCGAAGTGGTTGGATATCTTGGTCCCAATGGGTCGGGCAAGACGACGACGATCCGCATGCTGCTGGGTTTGCTCCAGCCGGATGAAGGCAAAGCGACCGTGCTGGGATTCGACGCGTTCAGGCAAAGCGAACAGGTGCGCTCCCGCGCCGGATACATGTCGCAGAAGTTTGCGATCTATGACGATTTGACCGTGCTGGAAAATTTGACGTTTTACGGCGGCGTGTATGGGATCACCGACAAAGCTCGCATCCAGCAAACCCTCGAGCTGGTCGGACTGACCGGGCATGAGTCCACGCTGACGCGTTCCCTCTCCGCCGGCTGGCGGCAGCGCCTGGCCCTGGGCATCGCCCTGGTGCACGAGCCGAAGCTGCTGTTCCTCGACGAGCCCACCTCCGGCGTCGACCCAACCGCCCGGCGCGCCTTCTGGGACCTGATCTATGAACTTGCCGAAAACGGCGTGACGATCCTGGTGACCACGCACTACATGGACGAAGCCGAATACTGCGAACGCGTCGGCATTATGCGCGCCGGGAAGTTGCTGGCGATGGATACACCGTCGAATTTGAAGCGTGACATTATCCCGGGCGACGTATGGGAAGTGTATGCCGAACCCTTGCAGGCTGGCTTGGCGGTGCTGCCTGAATTGGAGGGGGTATTACGGGTTGGCCTGGCAGGCGATCATTTGAGGACGATCACGGAGAAAGGAAAGAGGAAAGAGGATTTGCTGAAGGCGCTGGAGGCAAGAGGCGTGAACGTGAGAGATATCGTTGTGGGGGAAGCGACGCTGGAGGATGTGTTTATTTCGCTGGCGAGGTGAAAGGATTATACATTAGACATTATCGGCAATAAGAAAATCTTCCACGAAGGGCACGAATTTTCACGAAAAAACAAAAGAAATTCGTGTTTCTTCGTGAACTTCGTGGATAAAAGGTTAATTCCCGATAAAGTCTATTCTTATAAATCAAGGACCAGGCTGAAAAGCCTGGTCCTTATGTTTGTTTTACAGGCACGCGGTTGCCCAAAAAGGATACGCAAGCATGTCAAACCTCCGGGAGAACTAGATAAGTCCTGAAAATCCCAACGTCTGATCCGACCAGTGCTTTGCTTGTGTCGCCAGCAAAGTCCGCTGTTCAAGTGTGACCTCTGTCTTTATCCAGGCCTTTTGCCAGAGGACAATTAGTCTTTGCATGCTAACCAGTTCTGCTGCGATTTCAGGATCTGTGTCAGCCGCTGTCCACTCGATGAGATGTTTGGCTTCATCCAACAAATTGACAACCTGTGCAGGGTCGGATGATTCACGTGCAGAAGAGGAGATGCGTCCAAGTGTAGCAGACAAACCTCCAAGTCTGCGCGGAATTGGATCGCGCATAAAACGCTCGTGCAATTTCTGCTTGTTTTTCATTTGACATCCCCTAAAATCTCATATGTAATAGCTTCTACTGTCTCACGCAGTTCCTGACTTTGGATAAGAATGCTTCGATTTCCCAAACGTGGGCGAATGTTTATCAGTGATTCGAAAGCAATCCTCTGTTCCGCTGGGTACCAGTTTGCACCCCACAAGTCATCCTGCTCGCTTCCCTCTTCAAGAAGAGTTGATTCACAATCGGCAGGCATTTCGCCACCTCCACTTAAAATACGGCGGCGAATATCCACAACAATTTTGATCATTTCCTCGTATTCTTCCAGCATCTCTGCGACTTGTTCGGATGTGGCGCGCGTGCGAAGCAAATGAATCATTTAAGATCTCCGTTAGGCAGATTATACATCTCATTAAATCAAAGACCAGGTGTCTCCACCCGGTCTTTTTGCTTGTACTGTGTAGGTCACGCTTGAAGCGTGACTTACGTGGGACTACTGAACCGCAGTCGGCTGCTCAGGGACAACGATCGCCATGATGATATACACTAATGCAATGCCACCGAAGCCTGTAAAGAAAGCCAAAACGGTCAGCAAGCGAACAATGGTCGGGTCGATGCCGAGGTAGTCGCCCAGGCCCGCGCACACGCCAGCGAACATACGGTTGGACGTACTGCGAGTTAGCTGCTTGTAATTGGTGTTCATGATGTTGCACTCCTTTCAATGATTTCTACCTAGCATACGCAGGCGAGTGCGGGAAGTTGCAGGCCGATCCGCTGGTTGAGACGCAGGCAGTCGAAACCCCCAGTGGCCATCAAATATGAAATTAGACATTATCGGAATAAGAAAATCTTCCACGAAGGGCACGAATTTTCACGAAAAAACAAAAGAAATTCGTGTTTCTTCGTGAACTTCTTGGATAAAAGGTTAATTCCCGATGGGCTGTTCATAAGGTGCGATTAAGGATTCCGGCAGCAAATTGACGCTGCTTTTCAAATCAGCAAGGTTTCTTATGCCTTGTAATTTTCCGTGAACGAGCAGCACTATTTCGATGCTATCATTCACCATGCGGGTCATCGTTTTTTCGTTCAGGTAATGATAGGGCAGGGACAGAAACCACTGGTCTTCCTGCTGGCTGTAATATTTGCGAATATGCGCATACTGGTGATGAAGTGCCTCATTTTTTACAAAAGGTAAATAGGATGGCGGGTACGGGCTCGGCAGGATGACACGCCAGAAAAGGTTCTCGGGATGGTCCCGCACGTACAGCTGATCCAATCCATACCAGTCATCTTTGATAATCCCCACGGCTTCTTTAGGTTTCGTTTCGAATAGTTCCTTGAAATCCCGTTTTGTGGCGGCAGCAATTCGTTTTGCCCACAGGATGTCGCAGATCAGGTGAAAGAAATAGCCGAGGCGAAAACTATAGAGTTCGATATCATCCTCAGGTTTGAGGTTTGCTACATATTGTTCATAAAATACAAGATCATGGATGGCGTGCTCGCCCTCGCCCTTTCGCAGAAAATGGGTCACTTCTTTGGGCGGGTCGAACTCCGTCCAGTCTGCGTTGGGGATCCCGGAATCAGGGGAGAGATTGCCGAAGGCAAAAGTGACTTCGTCCAGCCCCGGGAAATGAGGCAGTAAATTTTCTGCAATTCGCAGATGGGATATCCAGGTGCCCATTTATTTATATCTCCTGCTTTCCAAATAATTCGCTGCAGCTGCATAAAGCAAAGCCAAACCGATCAGCAGATAGACGACGGCCTGCCATCCCAGCCACCGGAGTTGGGAGAACCCAAAAGCGGTAAACAAGGTTCCAACCAGCCCGTAGAAAATCGTATTGCGAATGTAATCTGATGCCACCCGTTTGGATTGCAGCATGTTTTTCTGCATCAACAATTCCATTGCCTGGACCTGCTCTTCGTGCAATCCCTTGCACGCCAGAGAATCGCCTGCCTGCGCGGCACAATCGGAACACAGTCCGCGCTGGCAGTATTTGCAGAGTCCCGCAGCAGGCCTGTCGGGGTGGTAGTAGCAGACCAACCTTATTCTCCGATCAACTGCACGACGAGTTTTCTCTGGCGCGGGCGGTTGTCGAAGTCCAGGTATATGATCTGCTGCCAGGTACCCAGTGTCAGTTGTCCATCCACAAAGGGGATCGTCAGCGAGGGACCCAGCAATGCCGCGCGCACGTGACTGTGACCGTTGCCGTCATGCCAGCGTTCGTTGTGGGCATACTCGCGGTCGCCGGGGATGATCTCCTCGAAGAGCCGCCGCAGGTCACTCAAGGCCCCGCTTTCATATTCGATGGTCGTCAGTGCGCTGGTGGAGGAGGGACAGAAAACCGTTGCAGTGCCGGATGCCAGTCCGCTTTTTGAAATCAAATTTGCAACTTGATCGGTGATGTCGTGAATGTCCGCGTTGCCGCGGGTACTGAGAGGCAGGGGGAAAGTTTTTACAGGCATGAAGATATTATATCTTTTCAAACCTCCTGTTCCACCTCTTTTCCACACTCGGAACAGGCGCGGTCATGCAGGGAGATCACGCCTCCACAAACTGAGCATGTCCATTTCTCTTTTTCTTCGAGCAAATGCTGTTTTGCCCCGGCGGTTTTGATGCGAATGGCATTGTCGATCAAGCTGACCTGGTATCTCTGTCGATAGCTTTTATCGAGGCGCTTGATGCTCACGCAGGGAAAGGTGAGGCACTCGAAGCAAAAATCAAGCCCCTGGCTGGTTACACAGTCTTTTATTTCGCATTTCCGGCAATGTTCAGGCTTGCTGGCATCCTGCCCGCGGCATCCCGGACAGGGCTTCTTTTCTTTCAAATGCACATAACAGACGGCGCAGTTCATCCCGCAGGGCGCCAGCATGGTTGTGGTGACTTCTGTGTTTGTTTTCATCTGTTTGGAAGCTTTCACGCCGGCCTCTTTTCACTGGCTGCCCTGGCTGCCTCCACATAGAAAGTGATCCACTTATTTACCTCGCCGCGCTTGCCGATTTTCCAGGGACATTGTGCCGGAGTCCAATCCAGATAAAAACGCCGGGCTGGGTCAGCCTTGCTTTCCAGCGTTGCCCAGGCGGCCTGGAGTCTCTCGTCCCTGCCGTGCCCCATTTTGCTCAACGCGTAAAGCACTTCCCAGCCATTTGCGCGCCAGGTAATGGGGAAGGACAGAGTTTGCATATCCTGATTGACCGGTATACCCGGATGCGCAGATTGAAAGATGCCGCCGCGACGCAAAAAATAATCCACCAGTTGTTTGCAGCGCGGGTGCTCCCAGTAGTCCGGGAATTCGGAAAAAGCTAAAAGTGCTTTTACAGAGCCCCGGATGCAGCTTTTCACAGCCTTGCGCTTGTACTTCCCTTCGTGCATATCACATAAGTAACCACCATCATCACGATCTGTGTGTGTCAGCAGCCCCACGGCGCGCTGCAGGCGCTGATCATCCCGGTAGCCCAGGCGCACGAACGTGCGGATGTTATAGCCAAGCAGGCAGGAAAAATGCCGGTACCAGTCTCCGTCCGGTTGCTGCAAGGCAAGATATCTGTCTGCTGCTTTTTCCACCTGCGGCTGTGTACGCTCCAGTCCCAGTTCCGCCAGATAGGCTAAACAAAAATGAGTGGTCCCAAAGGCGTCATATTCTACGCCGTCACCCACGCGGACCTGCGTACGCGGATTTTTCTGAAGCCAGTACCCCTCCGGATGCATTTTGCCGAGCAAACTTTGTACGGGCGGGGATCGCAGGATGGCAGCCCTTGCCCATTTGACCTCCGGTGCGTCATCGGCATAGCCAAGCACTTCTTTGAGAGTCCGGAATTGTACCGAGGGGTTCTCGTCTTCCAACAACCATTGGATAACATGATCTGGAGCATGCATGCAGAGGATCCTGCTACTTTTTTTCAATGGGATGCCTCAACACGGTCTTCAACTTCGCCGGGTCCGCCTTGCGCGGATCGCCGAGGTAGATCTCATGATGCTTGCCGCCCAGCCCCACGCAGTCGCGATAACCGTTCTCCTCAGTATAGGCTCTCATCCGTTCGACGGTGGCAGGCTCGCTGGCGTAGGGACCGATGTGCATCACTTGAACGCACAAGCCCTCTTCGAAGTTAACCAGCCGCAGTTTCGACAGGGCAGCGGAGTCTCCGCGTTTCCTGCGGACCTGCTCCAGCCCTTCGTCAAACAATTCCCTGGTAATGATATCCGGCTGCATGATCATCAACGTGTAAAACCAGTTGTCTTTGATTGTGATATCGAAGACGCCGTCCTCCACCCACCACAGTCCCTCCAGCGCCATGACGGGGTAATCGATCGCGTTCGTCTTGCGCTTCTTGAGCATAAATTTGAGCGTGTACGAAATCCCATACAAAGCCTGAGTCGCTTCTGCAAACAAAGTCGATTTGCCCGGTTCCGATCCTTTTTCGATCGCGCCGTCGATCATCGCAAATTGCAGAGACGGCACATGGATGATCTCCACCTTCTTTGCCGAGGGTGCATAGAGATGTTTGAACTGCTTTTTCAGGTCAAGTGTTTTCATTATGCTTTCCCTTCCCAAATCTATTTTTATTTTCCAGCTTTCAAGCCCTTTTTTATATTTGTTCTTGCCCAGAGGTAGTGACTGCTGGTGCTCGAAACGAAATAGGTTCCCAGCGTGTTGTTCTTTGTCCACGTATAGCGCCCGCGCGTGAACAGCTCTTCATCTGATAAACCCTGGATGGTACTCAGCATTTTCCTGTGGGAGGACTTGAACTCCTTTTGGATATCAGCCAACGGTCTCTTCCGATGTTTCTCATAAATTTGCTGGTTAAGCTGTGGGATCTGCGCCCAATTGAGTCCCTCGGCTGGAACTGCCGGCACTTTGCCCTTCGATCCGGCGGAATGCCAGCTGAGCACCATCTGCTGCCATTCGAGCAGATGAGCCAGAACGTCCTTGACCGACCACTCTCCGACGACTCC
>Ga0105104_10000749_pt1 | contig 25145 bp, 11 predicted proteins | sample PPLLaktember2015_3_FD_87034 | JGI IMG/M metagenome (GOLD analysis project Ga0105104, IMG submission 87034) | Freshwater sediment microbial communities from Prairie Pothole Lake near Jamestown, North Dakota, USA - PPLs Lake P7 Core (6) Depth... | ecosystem: Environmental > Aquatic > Freshwater >...
TCGATCGGGACCTCCGAAAAGAACAGCCCCTCGGCGAGGGCGAGACCGACCGGACCGGGGCTTACCGGATCGAATACTCCGAGCGGCAGTTCCTCAAGCGGGAACGCGATACCGTCGACCTGGTCGTCAAGGCACTCGGCGAGGACGGATCGGTTCTGATCGCCTCTCCGGTGCTCTTCAATGCCCCCCAGAGCGCCGAGATCAATCTCACGATCCCGCCAGAGCGGCAGGTGCCGCCGACACTGCTCGAAAGAATCGAGTCGGCTCTCGAACCGCTCCTCGGCGGAGTGAAGGTCGAGAAACTGGAGGAGAACCAGGAGCACCAGGACCTCACGTTCCTCTCCGGCGAAACCGGTTTCGAGAAGCCCGTGCTTGCGCGGTTCGTTCTGGCCCACGGTTTGGTAGAGCTCGGTATCGACAGGCATTTCTGGTTCGCACTGCTCGGTGCCTTCTTCGAGTACGCCCCGAACAACAGCCTGAAGGATAACCTGGCGACGCTCTCTGATGCCCTGCCCACACTCGACGCCAGGACTGTGCGCAAGGCCCTTTCCAGCAGCTTCAACAGTCGAGAGATTCCCGCCCGGCTCGAAGAGTGCACCGATGAGTGGACCGAGGCGTTTCTCGCGCTCGTCGCGCGCCTGGTCCTGGGAGATGGCAAACCACCGACATTCGTCAAATTGGCCCTCGATCATGCAGGCATCCAGGGCGCAGACAAGCGGGCGCGGTTCGCGCGGCTGTTCAATCAGCACAAGAAGCTGACGCCGGATCTGCTGGCGGAGCTCGAGAAGGACAGGTCCTTCAAGAAAGCCGGGATTGCGGACCTCCGCACGTCCTATCAGCTCGGTGAGTTGACGCAGGGGGGCTTCTCCGTCGTCAAGGTGCTCAAGGAAGAGTTCAACATCCGTCGGCCCGAGCAGATTCGGACGCTCGCAAAGCAGAGCGAACGCGAGTGGGTTGAGCTGATCGGGCGAAAACACGAAGCGGGCGAAATCGAGCTTCCGCTGGGCCTCCAAAACGGCTTGAATGAGACTGCAGAGGCCGTGAAGCTGTCGGAGCCGGAACTATACGGAAAGACGCTGGAGCGCCGGTTCCGGGACGCTTTCCCGACAGCGGCCTTCGCTGGCGGACTGGAGCGCGCCTTGCACAATGGCGGCGCGCACGGCGTTCGCGACCCCGAGTCATTGGCCCGAATCATCGAGCGCCATCCCGAGTTCGACCTGTTGAGCACGCCGGTTGACGAGTTCCTGAGCAAAGGCATCCGCCCCGAGCTCCACAGTCTGGCCAGAGACGAGAGCTTGCGCCTGGAGCTCAAGGCGGTGCAACGGGTCTTCAAGCTGACCCCGACATTCGACACAACCGACACCTTGCTGGCCGACGGCCTGCACTCCGCTCAGATGGTCTATCGGCTCGGTGAAAGCGAGTTCGTACGGCGCTATGCGAACCGCCCCGGGTTCTCCGAAAAGGCAGCCCGTCTCACCTGGAGCCGCGCAGCGGACACGCATGCCGCCGTGCTGACGGTGATCGGCGACCTCAAGGCGCTTGACGCCGAGACTCTGCCGGCGGTTCTCAAGAACGGCAACGGGATGCTGGCGAAGTTTCCAAACTGGGAGAACCTCTTTCAGTCCGGGGATATCTGTCACTGCGAAGATTGTCGCTCGGTGCTGAGCCCGGCCGCCTACTTCACGGACCTGCTTATGTTTCTGCGGGACCGCGCGTCGAAGAAGCCGGGCCTCACAGTAAAGGACGTTCTTTTCAATCGTCGCCCGGACTTGGGTTATCTCGAGCTCAATTGCGAGAACGCGCTTACGACCTTGCCTTACGTGGACGTCGTCTGCGAGGTTCTCGAGCGCGTGGTAGCAGCGGGGGAGAATGATATCGAGCTTGTGGGATTTGACGCGGTGCCCGCCGGATCTGACGCCGCCAAGGCCGCGGCAGGAGCTGCGCTTTCCGCGGCCGGCATCGCCGTCGGGCCCGAGTTCACGCTGTCGCAGGTCGATCACGCCGACCCCGAGCGCTGGGTGGTGCACGGGGACAGCGCCACTTACCTGCTGAAGAAGAAGGCGACGCCGAACTTCTTTGCCGAACTGCTTCCCAATACGAAGGCGAGCAGCGAGGAGTTGCGGGCGTATCCTGCCAACGTCAATCCCAAGGCCTACGTCAAGCTGGCGGACGCGCGCTTCCCGCTTGGGCTCCCCTTCGACCTGTTTGCGGAGGAAGTAAGAGCGGCGTTTCAGAAGTGCAATCTGCAGCGTTGGGATCTCATGCGCACTCTGCGCGGTCCTTCAGCGCCGAACGACCCCACCGACGGTGACATCGGCGCCGAGTATTTTGGTGTTAGCTGCGATGCGGAAAAGGACCTCATCCTGTCCGCTGACCCAAGCGTGGCGGGCCAGCAGGCAGTCTGGGGCGAGGCAGGAAATGCCGGGTGGCTAAACAAGCTGAAGGTGGTCAAAACCTTCCTTCACAAGAGCGGCCTCGAATATAACGAGCTGCTTGCGCTGCTCGATCTCCGCTTCATCAACCCGGGCCACGACGCCGTTATCCAGCACCTGGACGCGTCGTGCAATACCGGCAAGAAGGTCATCAGCGGGCTGGACGCCGCCAGGCTCGATCGGATTCATCGCTTTCTGCGCCTCTGGCGCAAGTTGAGCGGTTGGAAGATGTGGGAGCTCGATCTGGCCATTTCGTCTCTCGGCTCGAGTGGCGACCTCGACGAACCGTTTCTGGTCAACCTGTATTACCTGGCTCGGTTGAAGACCCGGCTCGGTGGGAGAACGACCGTCGAGCAGCTCTGCGCGCTCTTTGCGGACCTGTGCACGGAGACGCACTTCACGGCGCCTCACCAGAAGCGTGCGGACGGGCTTTATGCCAATCTTTTCTTGAACAAGAAACTCATCCAACCGCTCGATCCGGCCTTCGAGATCGCCGCTGTGAAAGTGCCGGAGCCGACAACCGAGAAGATCTCGGGTCACCGGCCCGCCATCCTCGCAGCCCTGACCATAAGCGAGGGCAATCTTGACCTCCTCGCCGGCCTGACTCGTCCCGCGAACGGTCCCGCGTATATCACCGATGACCTCACCCTCGCCAACTTGTCGTTCCTCTGGCGTCAGGCATGGCTTGGGAAGCAGTTGAAGTTCAAGGCGCACGAGTGGAAGACCGTGTTGGGATTGCTTCAGCAGGACGTGCTGAAGTTTGCGGATCCGAAAGAGGCCTTCGAGTTCGTGGAGAAGGTCGATCAGCTCCGCGCCACAGGCTTCACGCCGGACCAGCTGAACTGGCTGCTTGCGGCCGACCGCTCAGCCAAGGCCGCCGTCAAGGAGGGCGACGCAGTGCGCTTCCTGGCGTCGCTTCGGACGCAGTTGCAGGCGCTTCGGGCCGAATACGATTCGGGGCGCTACGAGTTTCTCGATCCACCTTCGGACATCGACCGCCTCACCGCGCTGCTCACGTCCTTGCTCGAACAAGTGCACCGGGACGAGGCCGAGACGCGGTTCTTGATTGATGCTCTTCGGGACGAGGTGCAGATGGAGATCGCGATCGCCGGGCTCCCCCCGGGATTCGATTTCCCTACGACAATCAAGGATTCCATCAGGATTCGGCACGACGAAACCGCGGGGAAGCTGCGCTTCTCCGGGCTGATGACCTCCGAAGATCGAGCAAAACTGCTAACCGATTCCTCCCTCTCGTTCGTCACGGGCAATGCTGACTATCAGAGGGCTATAAACGAGTTCTTCGATAAACCCCGCCTGGCCATGAAGTTCCTCGACCCTCTGTTCACCGCGCCGCTCGCAAGCCTGCCTGAATCGGTGAACTTAAAGGCCCTGCCCGATCCTGGCCTGGCCCGGAAGATCTCGTATGACGCCGAGGGCCGTGTGCTCCGAGCGGTTGGAATCCTGTCGTTTGACGAGAAGGGTCTCCTGGATGCGCAGTCGGCTGATCCGGTCTATCGCAACGCCGTCAACAGCCTGTTCTCCCAGCCGCGACTGGGTGTGTTTCCCCCGGAGGAGCGTTGGCTGCTCGACGCCGATCTCCAAGTTCCTCTACCCGATAAGCTGAAGGACAACCTGGCGCTCGCGGTGACAAAAGCCCTCGGCTACTTATCACGCACACTGTCGGATCGCCTGGTCATTCGAGAGGCGAGTGCGCAGCTAGGGTTGACCGAGGAGCTGACGCGCCGCCTGCTGATCGAGTATGCCGTTTCCCCTGGGCCCTTGCTTAGCCATTTCACGGGAGCCTTTGCCGATACAGTTGGCGTTGTTGACTACTCCACGCTCGAAGCGACTTTCGACGGCTGGTTCTGGGCCAATCGGGTCGCCGGGCTCTGGAAGAAGTGGAAACTGACGCTCCCCGAATGGGAGAGGCTCCAGCGCCTGACCTCAGGCGCGCAACTCCTCGATTTCGCCGATCTTCCGTTGAAAGGCGCACCCGATGCGGACGTCACCGACAAGTTCCTGCGAACCAGCCGCCTGCTGCGTCTCAGGGACGCCCTTCCCGAGACCGGCATCACTTTTCTCGAGGTGCTCGACAAGTTGAACGGCGGCGAATACCCCACGGCGGCTGACTTCGCCGGAGAAATGGAACGTGTCAACGAAGCGTGGAGCGCCGCGGATGTCCTCGCGCTGATTGACGCACTCGACTTGACCTATCCGGGTGATTACCTGCTCGCCGAAAACTGGGAGCGAATCCGTAGGGTCTTTTACTTCACTGAAAGCCTGAATGCCGGCGCCGACAAGGTCAAGCAATTTGCCGCGGCCAAGATGACCGAGGCGCAGGCGAAAGAGCTCAAGGCGCTGCTCCGGTCCAAGTTGGGGGGCGCCGCCTGGCTCACGCTCAGCGCCGAGATCCAGGATGCGCTGCGGGAGCGCAAGCGGGACGCTCTGGCTGCCTACCTGCTGACCCAGCCGCAGCCGGCCGATGCTCCGAGCGGCAAGTGGGAAAACACAAATGACCTTTATGCCTATTACCTTCTCGACGTGGAGATGAGTGCCTGTCAGCTCACCAGCCGGCTGGTCCAGGCATCCGGGTCGGTGCAACTGTTCGTCCAACGCTGTTTTATGGGTCTGGAGCCTGACGTGGCAGTCATGGCCGACGGCGCCGACGGGGACAGCGCCTGGCGCTGGTGGAAATGGATGCGCAAGTTCACCTGGTGGAAGGGTAGCCGGCAGCTCTTCCTCTGGCCGGAAAACTGGATCGAGCCGGAGCTCAAGAAGGACCGATCGCCTTTCTTCAAAGACCTGGAAAACGACCTTCTGCAGCGTGAGGTCAACCAATATACGGTCGAGACCGCCTTCGGGAACTACCTGGAAAAACTGGACTCGGTCGCCCAGCTCGAGATCGCGGGCTTCTATCAGGAGGACGACGGCGACATCCCGGTGATCCACGTGTTCGGGCGTACGCCGGGCGCCGAACCCCACGGCTACTATTACCGACGGTATGATTACCGCCAATGGACCGCCTGGGAGAAGGTGAATCTGGACATCCCGGGCGATTACCTCATCCCTGCAGTCGTGAACAAGCGGTTGTTCCTCTTTTGGCCAGTCTTCTCTGAAGTTGCGGACGAGACCTCTAATAGCAAGGTTTCCACGCCGCAGGCGAATCAGGTGGACGTTCCCCTTCCGAAGACTTCGAAGAAGCTCAAACTGCAGATGGCGGTCAGCGAGTACCGGCAAGGGAATTGGACGCCAAAGAAGGTTTCCAAGGACTTTTACGAGAGTACAAGCTATAACGTCGACATTGTCCGAAAGTTCTATCGATTCTACCCGGTCGATCGAACCGAAATTGACGGGCGGTTCGCCATAAAGTTTGACGGTTGGAGTCTGGGGAGCAACGGATACGAACAGGCAGGGTTCGGCGCTCGCGCATTTGAAATCGCGGGCTGCAAGGGGGTTCCGGAACGGACGTGGGTTCCTGGCGCCTACAAACACGCCATCCAGCCGGAATGGGCCTCGATCGGCAGGCCTTTCAACACGTCCTACACGGCGTTCATGAGGTGGATCGAGCTGGGGGCTCCCGATGAGTTCGGCGTTTCGCTTGCCCGTCATGACGCACCGCAGAACGACTTCACGCTCGAGAACACCTTTGTTTCCACGGCCGATGCTTTGCGCTACACGCCCGTTCTGAATCAGACGCCCTGGACCTTCAGGATGTCTCCTCCCTGGCACTTGTCTTACTTCGACAAGCTGGTGGTGGATGGGCTGTTGGCAGTGGGATCGAAGAGCGCAGACGGACTCGCCAAGGCAGCCGAGTTTCCTGCGCCCCTTGGCACTTGGCTGCCGTTCTTCTACAACGACAAGAAACGCACGTTCTTTGTACTGCCAACCGCGGGACGATCGGGGGAAGGAAGGCCCGATGGAAAGAACCCCGGTGTGCGGAACTACTATCCTGAAATTAGAAGAGCAATCCGGCAGTTGGAGGACCACTTTGCTGGGCAAGTAGAGAAGTGGATTGGCAGTACTCTGCCGTCACTCACATCCGATCAGCGCAAACTCGTGGAGCAGTCCCTTGTGCGCCAGTTCCCCGCGCACCATTTCCCCGACGAAACGCTGCCGCCGGAGACCGACGAGCAGCTGAAAAAGCTGATGAAGCGCTTTTTGATGCGATTCTTCCACTTTCGTCTCGGTGCGTTGTCCCTGCAGCTCTTTCACTCCCGGCAGTTGCATTTCAAGAACTTCTACCACCCCTTCGTGTGCGACTTCGCGAAACTCGTCTACAACCCGCTCAAGGGAATTCCGGCCCTGATGAGTCGTGCGACTCAACTCAAAGACTCCGGTTTCAGCTTTCGCCAGAGCTACCAGCCGACCGCCTGGGTGGTCGAACCTCCGACGGAGCGGTACTATCCTCGGGAAATCGTCGATTTTTCGCCGGACGGGGCCTATTCGCCTTACAACTGGGAGCTCTTTTTCCATGCTCCACTACTGATTGCGAATTCCCTCAGCAAAAACCAGCGCTTCGAGGAGGCGCGCGACTGGTACCACCTCATCTTCAACCCGATCGGCGTCGAGAGCTCCGTCCAGGGCGGCTCTGTGATGAGCAAATACTGGATCACGAAGCCGTTCTTCGAGACCACCAAGCCGGAGTACGTGCAACAGCGCATCGAGAATATCCTGCACATGCTGGCCGGCGACACGACTGTGCCCGGCTATTCCTTCCAAGCCAGGAAGGCTCTCGAAGACCAGGTCTTCGATTGGCGCACCAACCCGTTTGAGCCCCACCGTATCGCCAACTATCGGACAGTGGCGTACCAGAAGACGGTCGTCATGAAGTACCTGGACAACCTGATCGCCTGGGGCGACTACCTCTTTGGCCAGGACAGCATGGAGAGCATAAACGAGGCAACGCAGCTTTACGTCCTGGCAGCCGAGCTTCTCGGCCCACGGCCCAAGAAGATCCCGCCGCATGCCAAGCCGCCCCTCGAGAGCTTCAACGAGCTGGAGAAGCAACTCGATGCTTTCTCGAACGCGCTCATCGAGGTCGAGAACCTCGTCCCGCCTCCGCCAGGCGTAGAGGTGTGGGATCAGGAATCCCCGCCGCTGCCGATGCTTTACTTCTGCATTCCGCACAACGAGAAGATGCTTCGTTATTGGGACACGGTTGCCGATCGGCTGTACAAGATCCGGCATTGCATGAACATCGAGGGGGTCGTGCGGCAGCTGGCGCTCTTCGAGCGGGATATCGATCCCGGCGACCTGGTCAAAGCCGTTGCGGCGGGCGTCGACATCGGCACCGCACTCGCCGATCTGGATGCGCCGCTCCCGCTCTACCGCTTCAACGTTTTATTGCAGAAGGCCAACGAGGTCTGTAACGACGTGAAGGCCCTTGGTGCCGCGCTTCTTTCGGCACTCGAGAAGAAGGACGGCGAAGCGCTCGGCCTGCTGCGGCAAAGCCAGGAGATCCGCCTCATGGAAGCCGTCAAGGCCGTGCGCGAGAGGCAGATCGAAGAGGCGAAGGAAAACCTGGAGAGTCTCCGGCTTACGAAGGCGACCGTGGAGGAGCGAAGAAACTTCTACCGGGATATAGACAAGATCAGCGGTTGGGAGTACGCCTCGGAGAGCACGCACCTGCTTGCCGTCGGGTCGGAAATTACTGCCACCATCCTGAGCGCCACCGCAGGCACAGCTCATCTAATTCCAAAGACTACCATTGGTGCCTCGGGGTTCGGTGGCACTCCGCACGTCACAGTCGAGTATGGCGGAGAGAATGTGGGCAAGTCCGCCTTTAATTGGGCCTCGTTCTTTAGCGGGCTCGGAGGCGTATTGCACGCCGGCGCGAACCTTGTCGCGACACGCGCCGGTTACGAGCGGCGTTGGGACGAGTGGAAGCTCCAGGAGCGGTTAGCCGACAAGGAGTTGGTGCAGTTGGACCGCCAGCTCGCAGCCGCGGAGCTGCGCGTCAGCATCGCCGAGAAGGAGCTCGAAAACCACATCAGCCAAATCGAGAACGCCAAGGCGGTCGATGCGTTCATGCGGTCGAAGTACACGAACGAGGAGCTCTACCAGTGGCAAGTTGGGCAGATCTCCGGCGTCTATTTCCAGACGTACAAGCTGGCATACGACCTGGCGAAACGCGCGGAACGGTGCTTCCGCTTCGAGCTTGGCTTGCAGGATAGCAGCTTCATCAGCTTCGGCTACTGGGACAGCCTCAAGAAGGGGTTGCTGTGCGGTGAGAAGCTGCATCATGACCTGAGGAGTCTCGAGTCTGCATACCTGGAGCAGAACCGCCGCGAGTTTGAGCTGACCAAGCACATCTCGCTCGTCCAGCTGAACCCGCTCGCGCTGGTGCAGCTCAGGGAGACCGGTCGCTGCTCCTTCCAGCTGCCGGAGGAGCTCTTCGATCTCGATTATCCAGGCCACTACTTCCGCCGGATCAAGTGGCTGAGCATGACGTTGCCCTGCGTAGCCGGCCCGTACACCACCATCTCTTGCACGCTCAGGCTTCTGAAGAACAACATTCGGATCAACACGAACGGCGACAACGGCTATCCCCGAAACACCGACGACGATGGTCTGCCGGCGGACGATCCGCGCTTCGTGGAGAACAACATTCCGGTCAAGGCCGTCGCCGTCAGCAGCGGCCAGAATGACAGCGGCGTATTCGAGCTCAATTTCCGCGACGAGCGTTATCTGCCGTTCGAGGGGGCAGGGGCGATCAGCGAGTGGTCGCTCGAGCTGTTCAACGACGGCTCCCCGAACAACGGCGACTTCGGACGATCTCTCCGCCAGTTCGACTACAACACGATCACGGATGCCGTCCTGCACGTGAGGTACACGGCACGGGAAGAGGGCGGCGCTTTCAAGGACGGGGCGATCGCACAACTGCGCACCTACTTCAGCCAGGATGACCATACTCCTTCGCTCCTGATGCTCAACCTGAGGCGCGATTTCCCCACCCAGTGGAGCCGTTTCCTCAACCCTGTGAACCCGGCCAATGGCAACGTGTTCGAGCTCGAAATGTCACCGGCACTGTTCCCGATCCGTGATACCGGAAAGGTGCTCAGGATCAATACGATTTCGTTCCTGGCGCGTTGTGCCGACGAGCGGGGCTACGATGTGACCCTGACGCCACCACCCCCGGCGGGGCCAAGTACGATCACCCTCGACAGGAACAATGATTACGGCGGGCTCCACTTTCGGGAAACGGATGCGGCCGGTATCGAGATCGTGCCGACCGACCCACCGGCAACCTGGAGGATCAGAATCACCAATCCGGACGGTGTAAACCTCACCGAGGATCCGGTGAAAAAGGTGATGGAAGTGGAGGATGTGATTCTCGTAATAGGATACCAGTGGGTGTTGCCTTGAAGCAGCGCCCTTAACCCCGTTGGTTGGAATCCGCTGTAGCTTTTACCATATCCACCGGAAGCAATCACTCGCGTCTGAGAGTGTCGGGACACCACGACCTCATCCGGCTGTGTCACTCTTTGTGCCACTTGGAATCAGTGGGTTGGCTTTTCCCTCAACGCTGCTCCTCATTGGTTTGCCATACATGAAGATCTCAGGCTTTCTTCTTCCAGTACTCCATTGTGGGGCCGGTATAGACTCCGGCGCCAACGACGGCCCTCTTTCGGACGTCTGCAATCTCATCAGGAGTCATCTTCTTCAGGTTCTGAACCGCCCGGATGTTGTCTTCCATCTGCCCCTGAGTGCCGGCGCCGCAGATGGCCACGTGCACGCCTGGCTGGCTGAGGACGTACCGGAGGCATTCGGTCGGGCTAAGCGACCGTAGCAGGAACGCCTTGCCGAAAACCTTGATTGCCTGTATGCCCACGCCGCGTTCGATCGCCACAGGAAGAGTCGCTTTCTCGAAGCTCAGATAGGCGTGGTCGGCCGCGTGAATCGGTATCATCGCGGTGTCCCACTTGTCGTACGCCTTGAGCAATGCCGTGTGGACTTCGGGATCGTAGTGTCCTGTGAAACCTATGAACCGGCATTTGCCGGCCTTTTTGGCCGCCTCGAATGCCTCGATCGCCCCGCCCGGCGCCAGGATCTTGTCGATGTCCTCCTGGTTTTGGACGGCGTGCGCCTGCCACAGGTCGACATAATCGGTCTTCAGCAGCCGGAAGGAGGTCTCCAAATCCTGCTCCGCTTCCTTCGCGGTGCGCTTAACGGTCTTAGTCGTGAGAAAGACGTTTTTCCGGATACCCTGCAGACCGATCCCGTAAGCTTCCTCAGAACGCCCGTCCCAGTAAAGGCGCGCACAATCGAAGTAGGTGATGCCAAGGTCATACACCTTGCGGACGTGCGCGGCAGCTGCCTGGATATCCGGATAGAGATCCATCCGGGCTCCGCCCTGGGCGATCACGCTGACCTTAACGCCGGTCTTGCCGAACGTCGTTGTGGGAATGTCTCCCGCCCTCACTTTCGGAGGCGCCGCAGATGTGCCGGTGATCGACATGCCGGCGAGCGCAGCGCTTAGGAATGATCGTCTTTTCATTGTGCCCTCCATTTCACAAGGTTTCCTGTCGTTTATTCTATTCCTTGTGGACCCCCAGGCTGCCGCGGACTTCGAGACCTGGGGTGGTGGCGAGTTTTACGACGAGGTCGGCGACGCTCTTGCGCGATACGACTGCCGAGGCGTTCTGGAAGGGCTTGCCTTTCTGCGTGGTTCCGTACGCGATTTCATCCCGGTTATTGAGCCAGGCCGGACGCAGAACCGTGTAGTCGAGGTCGGAATCCTCGATAATCCTCGTCGCCTTTCGATAGGGATCGAGAATGCTGCCGAGGGCGTCCCCCGGGATTTCGTCGTGCACACCCATGGAACTGATGAAGATCAGGCGTCGAACCCCGGTCTCGTCCATCGCCTCTACGATCGTCCTGGCCATTTGTTCCAGATCGCCTGCGAGGTTGGCATACACCACATCCTGTCCAGCCATCGCCTCTTTGAGCTTCTTCGTATCCAAAACATCGCCTTCGACGATGCGGACGCGGCTGGGGTCGGAGTTCTTCAGCCTGCGCGAGTTGCGCAGGTAGAGCGTCAGCTGGGAGTCAGTTCTTTTCAGGAACAGATCGATAGCGAAACGGGCAATCTGCCCGTTTGCGCCGAGGATCAAGACGTTCATCATGCCGGGCGCTCCTTCTGTGATCTCATCGAGTCCCCATCGAGCCGCGTCTCGGAGAGACTCCGTCGGTACCCTTCGAGCTTGTCCCCAACTTGGACCCGGCGTCTATTAACGCGAGTACCGCTTCGCTCGACCGCGCGCCTTGGATCTTCAGGCCTGCAAATCCCGCCTCGATATCCTGCACGTCCTCGGCGGTGAGTACGATGTTAAGTGCACCGAGATTCTCTTGGAGGTGATTCACCTTGGTTGTTCCGGGAATGGGGAGGACCCACGGCTTGCGCGCGAGCAGCCAGGCCAGCGCGACCTGGCCGGGCTTCGCCTCCTTGCGCCGCGCCACTCGTTCGAGCAGTTCGACGACGGGCCGGTTCGCGGCCATCGCCTGGGGCGTAAAACGAGGCATGGTCGAGCGGAGATCATTCTTTGGAAAAGTGGCCGACGCGGGGATTGTGCCGGTCAGGTATCCCTTACCAAGCGGCCCCCAAGCGACCAACGCGATCCCCAACTCTTCGCAGGTCGGCATCACCTCGAACTCTGGATCGCGCGTCCAGACGGAGTACTCGTTCTGCACTGCCGTCACTGGCTGCTCGCTGTGAGCGCGGCGAATCGTGGCGCCTCCGGCCTCAGACAGTCCGAAGTGTCGAACCTTACCTTCCTGGATCAACTGCTTCACGGTGCCTGCCACATCCTCAATCGGCACTTTCGGATCGACGCGGTGCTGGTAGAGGAGGTCGATGCGATGCGCTCCTCACCGACGTGCGGAAGGAGGTCAGATGGCTGCTTGGACCTCCTGCTGTTGTGTCGCGCGAAGGCCATGGCTGGACCTGCCCAGTGGTCCGAATAGACCGGACCCGGGTATTGGGAGATGAGGGGACCCACACCCCCGTATCGTTGTCTGGAAATATAACAGAGTTGGGGCAGCCCAGTCACTTGTCAAACCGGTGCTCCAGTAATCAGAGTCGGAGTAGGGTGGGGTTCTTAACCCCACCCCTACCTTGGGACCCCCCAATTTTTAGAACATGCGCGAATAGCCGAGCAGGATCAGGTAATCGGCGAAGGCAGCATCTCCATGGGTTCCCCGTTCGATGTCGGAAACGCTACGGGTCCGGTTTCGGTAGACAGAGATGGGCACGCTGAAGGCCCAGGTATCAGCGCCGCGCGAGTACATGAACCCGGGACCCGCGGAGACCGCATAACCGGGACGGCGGAACCCGTCCTCGCCGCCTATGATGTCTCGCGCCGGGACACCTTCGACTCGCCCTGTCCCGGTGACGGCAAGGCCGCTCAGCCATGGGACCGCGTACCCTACTCCAGCCTGGACAAGATATTGATCGGAGACCGAATAGACGGTTCCAGGCCGGGAATAACCCGGGTAGCCGGCCGGCCGTGACGCTTCGTTCCAGCCCGTCGGCGTATAACTGTTCTTCGGATTGAACAAGTAAACGCCGGAAGAGAACAACGTGAAACGGTCCAGAGACTTGAACGCCACGTAGTCGACTGCAAACCCGGTTCCCGAGTCCCCCTGTTGGATGGATTGGTCAACGACAATGGTGCTGTCAGCCACCTGGTCTGTCACGTTCGGATTTCCGGTGGGCAGCTTTAACGAGATTCCCAACTGTATGTTCTGTCGAGACTCCGAGGGCGGCCTCAGAATCCAGAACTTCGCTCCAACGGACATATCTCCAATGCCGGAGCTTTCGGTGACAGTCCCCGGGCCGTGAGAGATCCGGTCGACGGTCATCATGGGTACGCTGGCGCTAAAGCTCCAACGCGGCGAGACCTGGTAGTTGACACCGACATCGAACAGGTGGAGTCTGTTTTCCACCTCGGTGCCTTCGTCCACCCGATTGGCCTCTTCATGATCGCCTCGGAAGTGGCGGAACGATTTCTGCCATCGGTAGGCGAAGTTCACCTGCCACCGCGATTCGGGCGAAGGCAGCCCCACGAAAACGTTTCCTGCCGTTTCCCCGGCTATGTGTCCGGCATTGCATATGGCGCCAATCACGGGCGCACCTTGACGTGCGGCCACTCAACCCTGGCCGAAAGCAGACTGGACCCCGCCGGTCGTGACCAGCAGGCCAGCTGCAAAAAGCAGCCGTAAGATTCGCATCGATTGTCCCTTTCGTTAAGATCCGGGCATGTGAGGTCGGAGCAGGATTGGGGATGCCGTCTGTCCTCTCCGTGCCAATTGCAATGCCTACTTGCATCCAGCGTGCCAAACCGGGGGGAGAGTGCGCAAAACTGACGAAATGAGCAAAAGGCAACTGGTTATATCCAAAATCGGCAATACCCCAGCGACAACCCAAGCTGCTTTCTGCTTAATCTCTATGAACTTTCCGCGTAAGTTCTATGGGGCAAGTGGCGACCATCCGTTGGCCGCCTATCAGCGGGTAGGTCAGAGCTCTCGCCACTTGCCACTCGCCACTTGCCAATTTACACGGAGCGGATACCGGAGCTGATGTATTGTTCGCCGCGAAGTATCGCTTTTGCCGCCTGCAGTAATTCGCTCCCGGCGTCTACCTTGAGGACATACCCCTCGGCACCGGACCGTAGCGCCGCCTGGGGTTTCTGGCCTGACCACAGAAGGCGCGATTAGGGCCTCAGCCAAGAGCCTGGACCGTTTCAAGAGGCGCGTCCGGGAGTTCTGGGATGCCCGCCGGAGCCGAACCTCCGAGCAAATGAAGGATGAGTGGCAAAGCTATGCGCGGGGCTGGTGGAACTACTACCGGCTGGCCGAATGGCGACGGCCCATCTTCGACTTGGAGGGTTGGATACGGCGGCACATCCGCAAGTGCTTCTGGCAGCGCTGGCACAGCCGAAAGGGACGCCTTCGGGCGCTTCGCCGACTGGGCCTGCGGGGACCGCAACTCAAGGTGGCGAGTAGTAGCAAAGGCGCTTGGCCCATTGCGGCCTCGCCCTCCCTACACACGGCCTTGAGTAACGCGACGCTGCGACGCTATGGCTTTCTGGTTCCATCGGACTTTGCCCGCGCGGAAGGGGCGTGACCTCCAACCGCTGAGATACTGAGAACGGTACGTCCGGTGGTGTGGGAGGATGCACGGGCGCAATCCCGTGCATCCGACCCGATCAATAAAAAGCGGCTTTCGGAAGATGAGCGCCTTGGTCAAGGAGGCAACAAACTGACCTATATTTCCAACCGGGTGAACATTTTCAACACCCTCACTGCGTGCGCGGCTCTGTAACGCGACTCGAGGTTTGCCACTCGCCAGAGTCAGATCAGTCGTCCTAGCAAGCGGGCGATCAATTCGTTCAGCGGGTACACCGTGAGCAACAGCGGGGCAAACGGGATCGCGAGGAAGATCGCAAGCCGAAAGAGGCTCTGCCAGCTGACGGGGAGCAGTCCATGTCCTGCACCACATCGAATGAGTTTCTGAGATCGGCGAGCGACTGGATGTCGGCGCTGCCCGCGAGCGGTTCTCCCTCCGGTCGCTTCCCGCGCATCCACTTCGCCCGGAACTCGTCGACATACAGGTTTGCCAGCAGGCCGTACTCGCGCCTCCCTTCACGGTGTGCGCGATACAAGGCGTCGTCTGCGGTCGCCTTGAGCGCCAGACCAAAAACCGTGAGAAGAATGCTCGTCTTCAGGGCGAGTAAGATCATCGAAGTCAAGTCCATAGCCATGCCCTTTTTACTCCGCTATTGCCTGCTTCTTCACGCCCAGGAGTGCTGCGGCTACTCCGCCGCTGTACCCTCACGCACCTCGATCGCTACGCCCTCAATGTATGTGAGATCGATCTTGTCGCCGGCCTTCAGGCTCGAAACCACTTTCGGATCTCGGACCTTGACTTCGGCTACGTTGCCGCGGGGTCCACGGACGCGGATGCTCTGGCTCTCGTTGTTGACATCGAGGACTTCCGCGATCGCGTGCACCTTGCGCACCACCACGCCCGCAGGCTTTTCGCCCGGCGGCGCCGAGTCCTCCTCCACGGTCTCCGAAGCAGCGAGAGGCGCGTCGGTCTTCTTCGCGTCCGCGGCAACCGCCTCAAAGTAGGCGACTTGGACGATGTCACCGGGATTGACCTGCGGCAGGTTCTTGACACGCTCGCTCACGGGCAGCGTAAGAACGTTGCCTCGCGGCCCTTTGAGGGTCACAGTGCGTTTCTGCTGGTCGACCGCTTCTACGGAAGCTTTGATCGTGGTGACCTGCATTGTGCCGATACCTTCGATCGTTATTTCCTGCTGTGAGGCCGGCTTCTCCTGTTGAGGCTGTTGTTGCGCGCGGGCGGAATTGCATGGCGCGAGGGCAACAGCGAGCACTACCGAGAAAAGTGAAACGGATAGACTCATCTTCGTCTCCTTTCGATCTGGTCGTTGGCCGCGAATGAGGAACAAGGAAACGCGACTCCCGACCGCAAAACCAAATAAGCGCGACCTAATTCGATTCACCCCGCCAAAGAGCAAAGGGATCAACCTCCGAATAGGAAGAGGAGAATGGATTAACACCAAGAAGTACACCAAAGCCGGCCGATCCGTCACTGGCAATTCTGACAGTCGATCTCCCCTGGCGCATCGTTCAAAACTGATCGAACGTGCCAGGTGTCATCAAGTTCTTTCGCGACCATCAGTGTCCAAGTACTGCTTTCTGCCCGGCCTGCGCGCCCTGCGCTGGCTCGGCGAATTGAACACTTAAGCAAGGAGAAACGAACATGAGTGCGTGGGCGATTTGTGTTGCTTGCTCGAGCGTTCTCGTCGCGCGTCGAAGTCGGTCTTTCAACTCGGCCAGCAATTCCAACCGTTTGACCGAGCTCCGCGATGGCACTCAAGAAGTGGCCAGCGTTGATCTTCAGAAAAGGCGGGAACCAAATCGAGCGGTGGCTGGATCTGGCCTTGCTCGCCTCAGTTAAGGTGAGGAAACCCGGGCGGGCGCTTCGCCAATTCTCGGGCGTAAATAGTCCCGCTGAGATTCAGCCCGCTTTTCGCCCGGTACCACCCGCAAGCCCTTACTTCGGAACGACTTATTTAAACCTCTTTTTCAAATCCGACCGGGAGTCGGTTCGACCATGGCAAGCGATTTATATTAGCTGCGGCTCTCACCTCCTGTGGGACGGGCTGGCGGCCCCTCGACCTGGGCGTCGCGTCGGTCGGATCCATCGATGGGGAAACGAAGACAAAATCCTGTGGCGGAACGTGTGCGGGAACGCTGGTGAGAACCGGACAAAGCCCGCCTGTCAAAGAACAACCTGAATATCGACTCGCAATGGCAATATCTGCCCCCGATCCCGGCATTTGAGCGGACAATGCCACCCTGTTAAGCTGAAAGCTGCTGCATTTGTGTCAACAGGGCGTGCGGCACCGTGGTTTGCCGCTACAGCCAGTCAGTGGGGCACAGAAAGGCAGGAGCGTCGTGTATTTCCTTCAAACACACCAATTTCGAGGAATACCTGCCACCCTCGAGCTTACTTCTCAGGACCGGCTGCGCCCCCAGATGCAGCGCGCTTTGGAAAGGAACATATGGCAAGCGATTCGAACCCTCTATCCACCGGCGCGATGCCCACTCTCGTTAGTACGGGCATTGAGGGGCTGGACCGCATCCTTGGCGGCGGCCTGCCTCCCAACCACATCTACCTGATCGAAGGCAGCCCGGGCTCCGGCAAGACCACTGCCGGCCTGCAGTTCTTGTTGGAAGGGATCAGCCGCGGGGAGTTGGGACTTTACGTGTCCCTCTCGGAAACCAAGGAGGAGGTCGCAGAGATCGGCAAAAACCATGGCTGGGACTTGAGTCGCGTCGAGATCATTGAATCCAGCATATCGGAAGAGAGCCTCCGACCAGAGGAGCAATCCACCATATTTCACCCGTCGGAAATGGAATTGAGCGAAACGACCACGAGATTACTGGCGGAAATCGAGCGGATCAACCCTTCCCGCATCGTGTTCGACTCGCTCTCAGAGTTGCGCCTGATGGCACAGAGCCCCCTGAGATACCGCCACCAGATCATGGGGCTGAAGCGCTACTTCATCCCTCGCCAGCGTACCGTCATGATGCTGGATGATGGCAGGTCCGCCGCCGACCTGGACCTGCAGACCATCTCGCACGGAATGATCCAGCTGGAGCAGGTGCCGCTGGAATATGGCGCCGACCGTCGCCGCCTGCGGGTCGTCAAGATGCGGGGCAGGGACGTTGCCCTCGGCTGGCACGACTTCGTCATCCGCACCGGCGGACTGACCGTCTACGCGCGGCTGAAGGCTGTCCATGACCCACGGCTGGCGGCTGTTCAGGACGGCCGGGTCAGCAGCGGGATCGCCGAACTGGATGCCCTCCTCGGCGGCGGACTGCCGACGGGTACCAGCACACTCATCATGGGCCCCCCCGGCACGGGCAAATCCTCCATTGCCTTCCAGTACGCCGTCGAGGCCGCCAATCGCGGTGAGCGGTCGATCATCCTGAGCTTCGACGAGAGCCTGCATACATCCGTCCGCCGGGCCAGGGGCTTGGGACAGGACTTGGAAAAACACCTGAGCACGGGCTTCATCCGTATCGAGACGATGGATCCGGGGCGACTCTCCCCGGGCGAGTTTGCCGGGCGGATCAGCCAGGCGGTCGAGCCCGTGGATGGTCCGGGTGTCAAGGTCCTGGTTATCGACAGCCTCAACGGTTACGTCTACGCCATGCCCGAGGAACGGTTCCTGATGATGCAGTTGCACCAACTGCTGAGCTACGCGGGACAGCATGGCGTGGTAACGCTGATCGTGTTGGCCCAGCATGGTATGATCGGCTTGAACCCCGTGACGCCGGTGGATACGTCCCATTTGACAGACAACGTCATCTTGCTGCGATTCTTCGAGGCCGCCGGCCGGATAAAGCGGGCTATTTCCGCCATCAAGGTACGCAGTGGCAAGCACGAGGATACAATTCGCGAGTTGCAGATCAACCACGGGGGCATTCAGGTGGGTCCGCCGCTGCGCCAGTTCCAGGGCATCCTCAGCGGGGAGCCCCGGTTCGTGGGAGATCAGGACCCGTTGATGAAGTGATGAAACGAGCATGAGTGAGCAAGGCCAAACCGAATTGGAGCAGCGGGTCCTGATGCTGCCGCCCAGCCGCAAGGATGGCCAGGTGACCTGTCAACTTCTTGCCGCAGCGGGAATGGCGGTTCATCTCTGCACGGACCTTCGGCAGGTCTGCCGCGAGATCGCCTTCGGGGCGGCGGCGGTGCTGCTTACGGAAGAAGCGCTATTATCGGCCGAGACAGAACTGTTAGTGGAGACGCTGGCAAGGCAGCCGGCCTGGTCGAACCTTCCGATCCTCGTTCTGATCCATGGCGGCGGCGAATCACCGGCGGCCATCTTTGCCATGCAGCGTTTGGGTAACTCGGTCCTGCTGGAGCGCCCGGTGAAGAAGAGAGTGCTGGTCACTGCGGTGCGGGCCGCAACCAATGCCCGTATGCGGCAGTACGAGCTGCGCAACCTGAACGACATCCTCGAGCAGCGAGTGGCGGAGCGAACGGCAGTGGCCGAAGAACGAGCCAGGCATCTACAGGCCCTGGCGAGCGAGCTCACCCGCGTCGAACAGCGGGAACGCCATCGCCTGGCCCAGGTCCTGCACGACCACCTCCAGCAGCTGCTGGTCGCCATGAAACTCCGCATCGCCTTGTTCGGGAAGCAGATCCAGAAGCCGGAGCTGCTGCAGTCGATCGGGCGGCTCAACGACCTTGTCGATGAGGCAATCAGCACCACTCGCTCGCTGACGGCCGAGCTCAGTCCACCGGTGCTCTATGAGCGCGGCCTGCCGCAGGCCTTGCACTGGCTCGCCACCTCGATGCACGAGAAGCACGGGCTGAAGATCGACGTAACGGCCGAGGAGGACGCCAACCCGGCCAGCGAGGACCTGCGCTTGTTGGTATACGGCGCCGCCCGCGAACTGCTGTTTAACGTGGTCAAACATGCGAAGGCCAGCCACACTCGCATCGAGGCTTGCCGCTGCGCCCAGGAGGGCCGCATCCGCATCAATGTCACAGATGACGGCGCTGGTTTCGCTCCGGCCGGTTTGCCCGGGCAGGACCGGACCGCGGGCGGGTTTGGCCTATTCAGCATCCGGGAGCGGTTGGCGATCCTGGGTGGCTCGATGCAGATCAGCAGTTCCCCTGGTTCGGGCACGTCTGTGACGATTGAGGTTCCGGCTGGGGACAGTCCGCCCTCTGGCGGATCTGATAATCCTGGAGAACAGAAGGAATGCCGGAGAGGTCACGGGTGCGGAGAAATACCTCGACAAGGCACGGGAGATTGAGCAGCGCGCCGGCGCTTTCCATGGATGCTGCACTCAGTCACCAGAGTCTGAGCGTGAACAATTTGAACCAGGCGCAGCCCGGAGAGTAACGGAACCCGCACTTCCCGTGAAAACCCTTCAACCCGGGCTCTGCTGGCTGGAAAGTCGCTGGCGCCACGAAGTGGTCAGACCGCCTCAGCCCCGCTTCATTTGCCGGCGAACGCGGTGTCGGGCAGAGAACCGCGAATTGCGGCGAGCAGGTCCTCGGCTGGACCGTCCTTGGGAAGATACTTGGATGCTCCGGCCGCCCGCATGGCCTGCTCCATGTCCTCCCGCGTATGCATGGACAGGCCGATCACCCGGATTTCGGGCTTTTCTGCAGCAATAGTTCGGGTAGCGTCGATACCGTTCGTTCCGGGCATCTCGATGTCCATGATCACGATATCGGGCGAAAGCTGTCTGGCCAGTTCGATGGCTTCACGCCCATCCTTCGCTTCACCGACTAATTCCAGGTCCGGCTCGGAATTAATGATGGAGGCCAATCCTTGACGCAGGATCTTGTGGTCATCGGCAATGAGCACCCGAATCGGTCCGGCAGATTCCTGACCCCGAGGGACCGGCACCGGGCCTTTTCGTAAAGGCTTGGTTACATCCGGGCCTTGGTCCTCTGCACGCGACGGGTAGAAAATCTCGATGCGGCAACCCTTTCCCGGGGCGCTGTCTATTTTGATCTCCCCTCCGATCCAGGACAAACGATGCTTGATACTAAGGAGCCCGAAGCATGATTCACATTCGTTCAGTACGGTCTGCGGTTGGAAACCAACGCCGTCATCCGTCACCAGTATGCGGATTCCGCCATGCCCATCACGCCGCTCCGGAATGACTGTCACGCTGGCCTTTGAGGTCCGGGCATGCCTGGTCACATTCATGAGCAATTCCCGGACGATTTCGAAAAGGAGAACGCGCTCTTCCTGATTGGCCGCGTCTATCGAGTCCGACGCCTCTACTTCGACTTCCAGTTGATACATCTCCCCGGTCCACCGGGCAAGCCAGCGAAGCGTCTCGGCGAGGTTCTTCTGATGGAGTACAGGAGGGGCGAGCTCGGTGACCAGGGATCGCGACAGCTTTATGCTCTGATCGAGGAGGTCGTCAACCTCATGCCCACTCTTTCCTTGGCCAACGGAGCGCAGGTTGAGCTTTGCCGCGACGAGGAGTTGCTGCAGATGATCGTGGAGCAGTCCGGCCAGTCTCTCACGCTCCCGGTGTTCTATGGTGATCAACTGCCGGCTAAGCTCGCGAAGCTCCGCCGTCTTCCGATTCAGGAGCCGGTTCGCTTCTTCGACTCGCTCGAAAGCCCGCTGGCGCTCAGACATGTCTATGACAGCGCATCGCAGACCTACGAGCCTGTCTTCGTCGCGGGCCGGAGCACTCTCGACCCGCACAGGCGTCTTCGACCCGTCTCTGCCGGCCAGCACGAGATCGCACACTTGTTTGGAAAGAGATTCCGAGACACGACCGGCACCGCGCGTATCCCCAACGCTCCATCGGTGCCGTTGCCGGAGAGAATGACGGCTACGGATTTTGCCAACCTTCTTGGCCGCGTTTTTTGCGGCCGCTGGGAGCGCAGGCGTCCCGCCTGCACTGGGGCGAGGGGCGTCCCGCCCCGTCTGCGCCGTTAGCACAATCGATTCTGCCAACGGCGCGGACGGGGCGGGACGCCCCTTGCCCCAGTGCAGGCGGGACGCCTGCGCTCCCAGCGGCCGCAAAAAACGCGGCCAACCCCGGCTCAGCTCCGTCCCATCAGCGACCGACCAGCCGCTGCAGGTGTTCTGGGTACCGAGCGCCCTGGATCTCGATCTTCGACGCGGCGCTGGTAATGTCCCGAAGGTCGTCCGCGGTTAGTTCAATGGCAGCTCCTCGCAGGTTTTCGTCAAGGCGAGCCAGCTTCGTGGTTCCGGGGATGGGAACGATCCATGGCTTCTGGGCCAACAGCCAGGCAAGCGCGAGCTGCGCGGGTGTAACCTTCTTCCGTTCCGCAATTTGGCCGAGCAGGTCAACCAGGGCCTGATTTGCCTTCCGAGCCTCCGGCGTGAAACGAGGGACGATGTTGCGGAAGTCGGATTTGTCAAACGTCGTGTTCTCGTCGATCTTCCCCGTGAGGAAGCCTTTGCCCAAAGGGCTGAAGGGGACAAAGCCGATTGCGAGTTCTTCGAGGGTCGGGATCACTTCCGCCTCCGGCTCCCTCCACCACAGCGAGTATTCGCTTTGCAAAGCGGTGACCGGCTGGACGGCGTGGGCCCGTCGGATCGTCTGCATGCCCGCTTCCGAGAGGCCGAAGTGCTTGACCTTTCCTTCCCGAATCAGTTCTTTCACCGTCCCTGCCACGTCTTCAATCGGCACGTCGGGATCAACCCGGTGCTGGTAGAGCAGGTCGATGCTCTCGACCCCGAGCCGCTTAAGCGAGCCTTCGACGGCCTCCTTGATGTGCTCCGGCCGGCTGTTGAGCCCATGCGGCTGCGTAGATAAATCGAATCCGAACTTGGTGGCGATCACTACCTGGCTGCGGAACGGAGCCAGGGCTTCGCCCACGAGTTCCTCATTCGTGAACGGGCCGTAGACCTCCGCGGTGTCGAAGAAGGTGACGCCGCGTTCGACCGCCGCCCGAATGAGCGAGATGCCCTGCTGCTTGTCTGTCGCCGGCCCATAACCAAAGCTCAGTCCCATGCAGCCAAGCCCCAGGGCCGAGACCTCCAGATTGCTGTTTCCAAGTCTGCGTTTCTGCATTTCTTTTCTCCTGTTTTGCCCGTGCTTTTTAAACGAAGGCTCTAGAATGTTGAGCGGCTGGTCGTTCCCCATTCCCGAACTATGGTTCGCCAGCCGGGATCAACCGTTCGCCAAGACTCAATTGTTGCGCAGAGAAAACGGCAGGATCATATAGTGGAAAGGGTTTTACCCTCAATATCACCGAATCGAAAGGACGGAAATGAAACTGCTTGCCGCGACCGCCTTGTCGCTTTCTTTGCTCGCCTCGGCGTTCGGCCAGTCCAATCAGACGGGTGGCGTCTCGAGTCCCGGCGCCGCCCCGTCGCCGCCGGTCCAGGATTCACAGATGATCAAAATCACTCGGAGAGGCTCGCAGCCCTCCCGGCAGGGACCGGCCGAGAACTTCACCGGCGCCGTGCGCGTCGACCCGCTGTTCCAGGCGAACGCTCCGGCGCGCGCGTACGGCGCCCTCGTCACGTTCGAGCCCGGCGCACGCACCGCGTGGCACACCCATCCGCTGGGCCAGGTCCTGATCGTGACATCGGGCACGGGCAGGGTGCAGCGCTCGGGCGACCCCGTCGACGAAATCCGGCAGGGGGACGTGGTCTGGATCCCGCCCGGTCAGAAGCACTGGCATGGGGCCGCGCCGAACAGTTCCATGGCGAACATCGCCATCGGGGAACAGCTCGAGGGCAAGGCCGTCGAGTGGATGGAGAAGGTCAGCGATGCGCAGTACAACGCGCCGCTCCGCGCTCACGGAGCGAGCACCGAGGGCGGCGCCGCGCAGCCTCGGCCGTCCCAAAGAGCGATCGGCGACTTTGCGCCCAAGCTGGCCGAGATCACTGACAACGTGCTGTACGCCGACGTCTGGGAGCGTCCGGAGCTGTCTAAGCGTGACCGAAGCCTGGTGACTGTGGCCGCGCTGATTGCCATGAACCGTCCAGACCAGCTCCGGTCTCACCTGGTCCGGGCGCGCGAAAATGGCATGACGCAGGAGGAGTTGATCGAGACGATCACTCACCTGGCGTTTTACGCGGGCTGGCCTAACGCTGTAACCGCCATCGGCGTAGCCAGGGAAGTTTTCGAGAAGAAATGAGTTAATGTTGCAGCAGATAGAGTCACGGGAGCAAATCTATGAGCAGGAAGCATCGGAAGTCTTTGGTCGCGTTCTGGCTGCTCGCAGCCACTCTTTTTACTTCAGCAAGCGCACAAGAAGCCCAAAAGAGCCAGCCAGGGCAGGCGCCCACGCCCGAGACGTCAAAAACGGTCGTCAATGCTGCCCCGGCCGCAGCCCCGACGGTTCGTACCGCCTCCGGAATCGTGCGCGGCGTGACGGAAGGGGAAGTCTTTAGCTTCAAGGGGATTCCCTATGCTGCTCCGCCGGTCGGCGCCAATCGCTGGCGCCCGCCCCAACCCTTGCCGGCGCGGCGGGGAGAGCGTGATGCGAGCAAGTTCGGCGCGGATTGTGTGCAGGCAGGCTTTCCACGCGGCTCTGGGCAGATCTCGGCGAGGTCGTCGGAAGACTGCCTCTGTGTCAATCTGTGGCGACCGGCCGGGGCTGCTAACGGGGCAAAACTGCCGGTGATGGTCTGGATCCACGGCTGCGCCTTCGTGTTCGGCAGCGGCTCCTTTTCCGGCTCTTCGGGGGGCTTCGCCAAGCAAGGCGTCGTTCTGGTCACCTTCAACTACCGTCTGGGGCGCCTCGGCTTCTTCGCCTTCCCCGCGCTGAGTCGAGAGCATCCGGAAGAGCTCAAGGGTAACTACGCCTACATGGACCAGATCGCCGCCCTCAAGTGGGTGCAACAGAACATCGCAGCGTTCGGAGGCGATCCGAAGAATGTCACTATCTTCGGCGAGTCCGCAGGGGGCGTCTCGGTGCATTCACTCCTGACCATACCGCTTGCGCAAGGCCTTTTCCAAAAGGCGATCATTCAGTCCGGCGGCGGCCGGGACGGCGTGCTCACCGGGCGGCCGATGCGCGAGGATCGTCCTAATGAGCTCTCGGCGGAGACAATCGGTGTGAACTTCGCGCGCAGGCACGGGATCGAGGGGGTGGACGCGGCCGCACTGGCCAAACTACGCGCCCTCAGCGTCGCCGAGATCGTCGACGGAGGTCAGGAAAGCGCGGGCCCCGGCGGTCCGGTCAGGTACTCGGGTCCGATTCTCGACGGCCGGCTGACGGTGGAGACGGCCCAGAGCGCCTACGAAGCCGGGCGCCAGATGCGGGTTCCGCTGATCATCGGAGCCAACAGCGCCGATTTCGTCGGCTTCATCAGCGCGGACACGAAGGAGGCGCTGTTCTCCCAGTTCGGGGAGCGGACAGCCGAGGCGATCGCGACCTATGACCCCGACGGAACCAGCGAGCTCCGGACTCTGCTTGTGATGGCCGGCGCCGATCGGGTCCAGGCCGAGCCGGCCCGCTTCACCGCGAGCGCCTTCGTCGCCAAGGGCGCGCCGGCCTACGTGTATCGCTTCTCCTACGTCCCCGCCTCGATGCGGGAGCAGTGGCGGCACTTCACGGGAGGGTCGGCGCACGGAAGGACCGCGAATCGCAGGAGGAATCATATAAGCGTTCTGCGAAAAGAACCTGAAATAGGCAAGATGTATGAA
>Ga0105104_10000750_pt1 | contig 25115 bp, 22 predicted proteins | sample PPLLaktember2015_3_FD_87034 | JGI IMG/M metagenome (GOLD analysis project Ga0105104, IMG submission 87034) | Freshwater sediment microbial communities from Prairie Pothole Lake near Jamestown, North Dakota, USA - PPLs Lake P7 Core (6) Depth... | ecosystem: Environmental > Aquatic > Freshwater >...
AATTGATTGTTTGCCGTAATCACTTTTTTATCACGAGAAAAAATGGCAATACCTTCGTCCAGCAAATTCAGGTGCCTGATCAGTTTTGCCTTTTCCGCCAGCAGTTCTTCCTTGGTTGTGTTCAGACGGCGGTAAATATCTATAATATCCTTCCCGATTATTCCGAGTTCGTTTCCGGGAAACGCCAGATCAACATCGATCGGTTCATCGGCAAGGGCTCTCATGGTAAAAGCGCGCAATGTGCGGATTGATTTCCCGAATTTGTCCGTGATCAGGATTATTGTAAAAGAGGTAACGAAAAAGATCAGCAATACAAAAAGCATGAAGACCCTGTCAGGCTGTAGGAATTTCCGGGCATTAAAATCATATACCACGGAAACCCTTACAAAATACCGGCTGAACTGCCTGGCAAAATAATAGTACCTGATCCTTGTGGAACGGGAAATCCGGATGTCTGTTCCAAAATCATCCTTTAGGGAGGCCTGAACCTCAGGCCGCGAGAGGTGATTTTCCATACCGCCTGCATCCCTCGTCTGGGAATCATACAACACAACGCCGGTTTTGTCAATCAGCGTAATTCTCACTGTCTTTTTTGAGATCAGGCTGTGAAGGGTATCTAGGCCGGTATAATACGCTTTTTCAAGGAGGTTAAAGCGTTTAATATAAGCATCAGTAAGGATTGTATAATTGTTCAATTCCTGGTTCAGGGCATCGGTCCTGAATTTTTTCTCGTGCAGGTATTCCGTTACAAGCAAAACAGCCGTAAAAAGCAGGAAAAATGACACCACATAAACGAGCCATTTTTTGTTGTATGAAAACAAAAACTTCATCCTTTCAGATTAATCCATTTCAAAACAATAGCCGTATCCTTTTCTTGTGACCAGGTATTTGCCATAACTGCCCAGTTTCTTCCTCAACCGGGTAACGTGAACATCCACAGTTCTTTCGGTTACATTCACATCCCGCCAGACAAAGTTCAGGATCTGATCCCGGTCAAATATCCGGCCCGGGTTTTTGAGAAGCATGTGCAACAGCTGAAATTCAATCGGGGTAAGATCTTCCCGCTTTCCATCCACGGTCAGTCTTTTTTTTACCGTATCCAGCTCAATTCCGGAAATTATAATAGATGGCTCCGCTGCTTCTTCCGATTTCACGATTTCCGATCGTCTGGTAACGGCCTTCACCCTGGCAACGATCTCTTTTACCGAAAAGGGTTTACTGATGAAATCGTCTGCGCCGAGAGAGAAGCCAGTCAGTTTATCATTTTCGGAGTTTTTTGCCGTTATGAAGATGATCGGTGTGTTCAGCTTTTTACGCTTGCGGATCTCATCGGCCAGCCTGTACCCGGATAAACCCTTCATCATGATGTCAAGCAAAAAAAGATGGTACCTTTCAAGCTTCTGATTCAGGGCCTCTTCTGCCGACCCTACAGTATCCACAAGATATCCTTCAGATTCAAGGTTGAATTTCAGGATTTCACAAATATCCTCCTCATCATCCACCACAAGGATCCGGTTTGGTCTAAAATCAATCATGGGTTCAGGGGAATTATCATCGGGTAAAGGTAAAAGAGGACGGTTACAGCTATATTACAAAATTGTGACAATATTATTACAATGCTGCTGCATAAAAGAGCATCCGGCTGTAACAATTTTGTAACATTCATTTAACCTTAAGGCAACTATACTGTAACAAATAACCAGGACCTTTATCACAGTGTATTCGGGTCGGGATCTTTCGCCTTAATTAAAACTTAATATTAACGAAACGCAAGCTTAATGGTATATCATGATCTTTGCAGAAAGAAGAAAAGAGTAATCCTTCAATTCCTGGAAATCGTCTCATTTTCAGCACTAACCCTATTATATGCAAAAGGTCAGGAACCCGTCGACACAATTCAGGAGAATTTGGCTGCCATGGATGGAAAATTGAATTCACTCGATGAAAGAGTGGCTTTACAGGAAAGCGAACTGGGAAAACTCGCAAAAATAAAAGTGTCCGGTTATATCCAGGCGCAATTCCAGGCGTACCAGAGTGGATCCCTAAAAACGGATAAGGATCCTAAAAATACCTTTTTTATCAGAAGGGCAAGGATCAAATTCACGTACGAAGCTCTGGACGGTGTAAAATTCGTGCTGCAACCCGATTTCAGTACAGGCAACCTCTCCCTTAAAGATGCCTATGCTGTGGCATCCCTTCCAAAGTTACCCTCACTTTCACTATGGGCAGGCCAGTTCAACCGACCCAATTATGAAGTCGAATATTCATCTTCACAACGTGAAGTATTGGAAAGATCGAGGGTGATCCTTAATGTTTATCCCGGTGAACGCGAAGTGGGTGCCAGGCTTGAGTTCAACCCGGTAAAGATCCCGCTGAAGCTTCAGTTTGCTGTTTTAAACGGGAATTTCACCGGAAATCAGCAAAAGGATGTTGATACCCGCAAGGATGTTATGGCACGTGCAACCTATTCGCTAAAGCTTACGGGTGCCGGAATCGGAATAGATTTCGGGGCCCATGCCTATACGGGAGGATTGATGGCGAAAAACCGCTATTTGCTCGATTATGAAAACAATATGGACAGTACCGAAAGCAATGCAGGGTCGTACCTGCTCAAACAATGGGGTGGACTTGAAGTACAGGTATTCTATGATTTTCTTGGCGGTATGGCCCTGAAAGGGGAATACCTTGCCGGAAAAAATGCCTTTGCAGGTGATTCCGAATCCAATCCCAATAAAATAAAGTCATTTTCAGGCTATTATATATACCTGATCAAGAACATTGGCATCCGGAACCAGCTGGTGGGAAGGTTTGACAATTTCGATCCCAATACCAGATTGTCGGGTAATGCCGCCGGCAATGACATTTATTATAATACGCTTACCCTGGCGTGGCAGCACTATCTGAATGACAACATCAGGTTTTCAGTGAGCTATGAAATGCCTCAAAACGAGAAAAATACAGCCAATCCTGATGATATCAGCGACAATATATTCAGCGTCAGGATGCAGGCGAGATTTTGAAACCAATAAATACAACCAGAATGAAAAAGAAAAAGTTTTTTGGATGGATGATGGCAATAACGGCCATTATTATAATTACATCTGCATTTGTGGCCCCGGTAAAAATAACCGTAAAAGGTTCCGATACCATGGTTATTCTTGCTCAACGCTGGGCTGAGATTTACATGAAAAAGAACCCGGAAGCCGCAATCCAGGTTACCGGCGGTGGATCGGGGGTCGGTATCGCTGCGCTGATCAATGGGACCACCGATATAGCCAATTCAAGCCGGCCTATCAAAACCACCGAAGTGGAGAAACTGAAGGCCCGGTATAACACCCTGGGTGTTGAGGTGCCCTGCGCAAAGGATGGAATTACGGTCTTTCTGCATGAATCCAACAAGATTCAGCAACTTACCCTTCAACAGTTGAGTGACATTTACAAGGCAAAAGTGACAAACTGGAAACAGCTTGGCGGAGAGGATGCACCGATCAAACTTTACGGGCGCGAAAACAATTCAGGTACCTATGTTTTCTTTAAAGAAGAGGTAATTAAAGGGGATTACGCAGCCAGTTGCCAGACGCTGCCCGGAACGGCAGCAGTTGTAAATGCGGTTAAAAAGGACAAATACGGTATCGGCTACGGCGGTGCAGCTTACGCCGAGGGTGTAAAACATTGCAAAGTATCGTTGAAAACCGGGTCGGCCGGCGTTCTGCCTACGCCCGAAACCATTGCAAATAATCAGTACCCCATAACGCGGTACCTTTACCTTTATCTGAGAACCCGGCCGGCAGGCGATCTGAAAAAGTATATCGACTGGATACTCAGCGCCGAAGGTCAGAAGGTGGTAACTGAAGTAGGTTATTTCCCGGTAAAATAATCCTGTTTACCCCTGACCGGACACAAGTGAAAAAATCAAAGAAAAATAGGGAATCAGTCCAGGCTGATCATCGAACCGAACTGGCACAGTTCATTACGAAAAAGCAATTCCGGTTTTCGGACTGGATTGCCGAACGCGTGATCAGGATCGTCGCTTTTTTATCCATTACGATCGTTGTTCTGATTTTCGTTTTTGTATTCCGTGAAACCCTGCCCATGTTCCGGAACCGGGTGCAGCCCGTTAACCTTACGCAAGAAACCGGCGTAGCTTCAGGTCCCCTGCAGCCTGAAACCTATTCTCCCGACGGACAGGAACCTGAAGTTGAAATGAAGCCTGAAGTATACGGTGTGGAACCGGAATCCCTGTCTACCGGTAACCTTGAAGAAGATACTGTACCTGCTGACAAATCCGGGGATCCGGGGCAATACGCGGTAAATGAGAACAGAAGGGCCATATCCACCTTTATGTCACGAGACTGGCAACCGGTATCGGATAACCCGCGATATGGAATGGTTCCTTTGTTTCTGGGTACCCTGAAGGTTACCCTGATCGCTATCCTGTTTGCGGCACCCATTTCCATCCTGGCGGCAATTTATACCGCCCTGTTCGCACCGGCAAGGATCCGTGAATATATTAAGCCGGCCGTTGAACTTCTGGCGGGATTCCCTTCCGTGGTGATCGGATTTTTTGCGTTGATGGTTCTTGCTTCTTTTTTCCAGCAGATTTTCGGGTATTCCGGCAGGCTTAACGCCTTTGTGGGAGGTTTCGCCATGGCGCTTGCTGCCATCCCTGTTATCTATACCCTTACCGAGGACGCTCTCACGGCTGTTCCCCGTACTTATACGGAGGCCAGCCTCGGACTTGGTGCCAGCCTGCGCCAGACGGCCTTCCAGGTGATCCTGCCTGCAGCCACACCGGGAATTTTCGCAGCCATCCTGCTGGGCATCGGGCGTGTGTTTGGTGAAACCATGATCGCACTGATGGCTACGGGGAATGCAGCATTGATTTCAGCCAATCCGTTTGATTCCGTGCGAACCCTGTCGGCCACGATCGGTGCTGAAATGGCCGAAGTGGTCTTTGGTGATACACATTACAGTGTGCTTTTTCTTATCGGATCACTTTTGTTCATTTTCACCTTTATATTAAATGCGTTGGCAGAATTCTATTTCCGGAACAGGATCATTCGCAGGTTGCAGGGTAAAAACGGCTGAAAAAATAAGAAGATGAACCGGACAACCAAAGATACCATCATCAAAAACCTGACAGGGGTAAGTGTGTTGCTTATCCTGTTTGTGATCGTTTCGATGCTTGTTGTGATCTTTGTGGGCGGATGGAAAAATCTTACTTGGGAATTTCTATCCCGGTTTCCATCAGAAGGCATGACCCGGGGAGGTATTTTCCCGGCTATTGTGGGAACGGCATTAATGACAATGATCATGACGGTCGCAGCGGTTCCGTTTGGTGCCATAACGGCAGTATACCTGGCCGAATATGCGTCGGGGAAGTCGATTCTTGCCGGAACCATCCGCTTTGCAGTAAAAACATTGGCGGTCGTACCTTCTATAATTTTCGGACTGTTCGGGTTGGGCTTCTTTATTAAGTTCGTCGGGGTGAACATGGACACCCTGCTTTACGATGGCGCCCTCCACTGGGGACAGCCAAATCTGCTCTGGGCGAGTTTTACCATGGCACTTCTCACCCTGCCGATTGTGATTGTATCGGTGGAGGAATCAATACGCACCGTTCCCAGGGAAGTCAGGGAAGCCAGCCTGGCGCTGGGAGCTACCAAATGGCAGACCATCCGGAAAATAGTCCTGCCGGGTTCCATTACCGGCATACTTACCGGCACCATTCTGGCCATCAGCCGCGGAGCAGGAGAGGTAGCCCCGATACTTTTTACCGGTGCTGCTTATTATCTTGCTGATCTTCCGCATTCTCCAAGCGACCAGTTTATGTCGCTCGGATATCACATATACATAATGTCAACCCAGTCAACCAATGTGGATGAAACACTGCCTATCCAGTATGCCACCACCCTCGTGTTGCTGCTCCTGACATTCTCGCTCAGCATGGTTGCTGTTGTCCTGCGGTCCAGGATCAGAAAAAAAGCTCGCTAACCCTATGAAAGACATTAAAGTAAATGTTAAAGAACTTTCAATTTATTACGGATCCAATCAGGCCCTTAAGAATATCACCATGGATATACCCGATAAAAAGGTCACAGCTTTTATCGGGCCCTCAGGATGCGGTAAATCGACTTTCCTGCGTACCCTGAACAGAATGAATGACCTGATTGAAAATGCAAGGGTCGAAGGGGAGGTTCTTATTGATGATATAAACATTTACCAGAAAGGCATTGACGTGGTAAATCTTCGTAAGAAAGTGGGCATGATCTTTCAGAAGTCGAATCCTTTTGCCAAATCAATTTATGATAATATTGCCTATGGGCCAAAAATTAACGGTATCAGCAGTAAAAGCAGGCTTGACGAGATCGTTGAAATGTCGCTGAAACAGGCTGCGATCTGGGAAGAAGTGAAGGACAGGCTTAATCACTCTGCCCTGAGCCTTTCCGGGGGCCAGCAGCAGAGGATATGCATAGCACGTTCCCTGGCTGTGAATCCGGATATTATTCTCATGGACGAGCCGGCGAGCGCCCTCGATCCTCTTTCAACGGCCAAAATTGAAGAGCTGATCCATGAGCTAAAAAAATATTACACCATTATTATCGTAACGCACAATATGCAACAGGCCGCCCGGACCAGTGATGTCACTGCCTTTTTTTACCTCGGGGAGCTTATTGAAATGGACAAGACCCGGTCAATCTTTACAAATCCGTCGAAAAAGCAGACCGAAGATTATATTTCCGGGAGATTCGGATGATGACAGCACAAATTGATTTAAGATCTGTTATATAAGTATTCACAGCCGAAACAAGTACCAATTATGCAACCCTTTTTTCAGGAAGAGCTGACAAAGCTGAGGAAGAGAATTATAAAGATGTTCGTCCTGGTAGCCGTACAACTTGAAAAATCAGATCAGTCTGTTTCCAATATCGACTTTGAATCCTCGGAATCGGATCTCCTGAACGAAAATCGCATTGACAAGCTGGACATCAAGATCGACAAATTATGTCAGCGGATTTTTGCCCTGGCACAACCTGTGGCCACCGATCTCAGGTTTATAATGTCCTCGCTCCGCATGGCCAATGAAATTGAGCGGATAGGCGATATCGCCTTCGATATAATCGGTCGTGCAGAAACCGTAAGGCCTTTTCCTGAAACCCTGGCTGAATTTCAGATATCAGGCATTTTTGCCGAAGTGATCAGAATGAGCCGGCAGGCTGCTGAAGCCTATACGAACAACAACAACGACCTGGCAAAGGAAATCCTTACCTCATGCAGAAAAACCGAGGAATCGTGCAAACTTGTATTTAATGATGTGATCGCCAAAATGACCGAGAAATCGCAGGTGATCATCATTGCCACGGATCTTATTCTCATCATCCGAGATCTGGAAAGGATTACCAATCACCTCGAAAATATTGCCGATTCAATTGTTTTCATTGTGGAAGGGAAGAGACTCAGGCATCAGGATCTGCAATAAACCTGAGGTTTCTCCTCAGTCCGCTGAATTTGGCTCTTTTTACCGCCGATCCGGAGAATTTTTCCAGGTATGTTTTCTCATCCATGCTGAACCACTCCCTGCGTGTCATTTCCAAAAGTCCGGGCAGGGGTTTGAACCCTTCTTCCTGATTCGGGGAAGCCTTGCGGTTCCATGGGCATACTTCCTGGCATATATCGCATCCGAATACCCTGTTTTGAAATTTACCCCTGAATTCCGTATCGATTTCACCCTTGTTTTCAATTGTCAGATAGGAAATGCATTTCCCCGCATCCAGGACACGGTCGCTTAAAATTGCAGATGTAGGGCATGCCCGTATGCACCGGTTGCAGTCACCGCAGAAATCCGTTATGGGTTTGTCGTAGCGTAACGGGATATCAACGATCAGTGAACCGATGAAAAAATAAGACCCGGCCTCAGGTGAGATCAGGTTCGTATTTTTGCCGATCCAGCCCAATCCTGACCTGGCGGCCCACGCCCTGTCGAGTACCGGAGCGGAATCAACAAATCCGCGCCCCTTTACAGGCGGAAAAGAGATCTGCATAAATTTAAGCAATGCCGTCAGCTTTTTACGGATCACCTTATGATAATCCTTTCCGTAAGCATACATTGCAATAACGGGCGCATCAGGATGTTGCTGCCGGTGCGAAGGATAATAATTAAGAAGCACTGATATCACAGACCTGGCGCCCTCCACGAGTTTTTCAGGATCTGTGCGTTTGTCAGCGTGATGCTCCATATACGACATTCCTGCGTGGTGCCGGCCGGTAAGCCATATTTCAAGCCGCCGGGCATCATCCGCCAGATATTCGGCCCGGGAAATGCCACAGGCATCAAATCCCAGCCTTCCTGCCTCGTTCTTGATCATGGATGATCGGGTAGCGAGCTCATCCATCGGAATGCTTCAAAACGTTTTAATTTCCCTTAAAAGTGTAGTTTATTAGCTGACGCTCATGAGAAAAGCTGTAACTACGTTTTATAACTTCTTTTTAACTTCAGTAGTTTCATATCCCTCAATGATATCACCGGCCTTGATATCATTATATTTTTCAATATTCAGACCGCATTCCTGGCCTACAACAGCCTCCTTCACGTCGTCCTTGAATCTTTTCAGCGACGCCAGTGCACCGGCGTAAATAACGATCCCGTCGCGGATAATCCTTACCCTTGTATCCCGCTTGATCTTTCCTTCCTTCACAATACAACCTGCAACCGTACCAACTTTTGTGATGCTGAAAGCTTCCAGAACTTCAAGGGTGGCTACGATCTCTTCTCTGATCTCGGGTGAAAGCATGCCTTCCATGGCCGATTTGATCTCATTGATGGCATCATAAATAATGGAATAGAGACGTATGTCTATCTCCTCCCGTTCCGCGAGCTTCCTGGCCTGCATGGAAGGCCTTACCTGGAATCCTACCACAATGGCATTTGACGCTGCAGCGAGCAGAACATCACTCTCTGAAATCTGTCCGACTGCCTTGTGAATTACATTTACCTGTATCTCCTCATTCGATAGTTTGATGAGGGAATCGGAAAGGGCTTCAATAGAACCATCCACATCACCCTTTACTATTACATTAAGTTCCTTGAAGTTGCCGATCGCAATGCGCCGTCCGATCTCATCGAGTGTAATATGTTTCTGAGTACGCAGGCCCTGCTCGCGAAGGAGCTGTTCCCTCTTGTTGGCAATTTCCTTGGCTTCTTTTTCAGTTTCGTAAACGCTGAATTTATCTCCAGCCTGGGGAGCCCCGTTCAAACCCAATACAAGGACGGGATCGCTGGGACCTGCAACCTCGTTTTTCTTCCCCCGTTCATTGTACATGGCTTTTACCTTGCCGAAATGATGTCCTGCAAGCATAATATCCCCGATCTTCAGGGTGCCGGTCTGGACGAGGACGGTGGCAATAAATCCCCTTCCCTTGTCAAGCTGGGATTCAATAATGGTACCTGTCGCATACTTTTGGGGATTGGCTTTCAGGTTCAGCATTTCTGCCTCAAGCAGGACCTTCTCCAAAAGATCATCCACATTTAAACCTGTTTTGGCAGAGATCTCCTGCGACTGGTATTTTCCGCCCCAGTCTTCCACAAGGATATTCATATTGGCCAGTGTTTCCTTGATCTTTTCAGGGTTGGCCGTCGGCTTGTCAATCTTGTTTATGGCAAATACCATCGGAACCCCTGCTGCCTGGGCGTGATTAATGGCTTCAATGGTCTGGGGCATAATACCGTCATCAGCGGCCACCACAATAATGGCGACATCGGTGATCTGTGCACCCCTTGCGCGCATCGCGGTAAAGGCCTCATGGCCGGGGGTATCCAGAAATGTGATCTGTCTCCCGTCCTTAAGTTCAACCCCGTATGCACCAATATGCTGTGTAATGCCCCCGGCTTCACCGGCAATGACATTTGCGTGGCGAATGTGGTCCAGCAATTTTGTTTTACCATGGTCGACATGGCCCATGACCGTTACAATCGGGGGCCGCGGAATAAGATCTTCGGGATCTTCTTCCTCTTCAACCATATCATCCTGAACATCAACGGTCACAAATTCAACTTTGTAGCTGAATTCCTCGGCCACAAGCACGAGGGCCTCGGCATCAAGACGCTGGTTGATTGAAACAAACAATCCAAGGCTCATACAGGCTGCAATTACCTCGTTAACAGGAACTTCCATCAGGGTGGCCAGTTCATTTACAGTAACAAATTCCGTTACCCGGAGAATATTCTTTTCCTGTTCTTTCTTTTCATCTTCCTGCTGCTGGCGCTGGCTTATGATGTCCCGCTTTTCCCGGCGGTATTTGGCACCCTTCGATTTGCCTTTTGAGGTCAGCCGTGCGAAGGTATCCTTAATTTGCTTATCGACGTCTTCCTCGCTGATTTCAAACCGGTAGCCTTTTCTTTTCTTTTTCTTTTTCTTATCCTTGATAACCTCCAGATCGCCCTGGCGTGGCTGTTTCTCCACACTCACGCGCTGGATGTCCTTTTTGATCCGCTTGCGCTTTTTCTTTTCGCCTGAATCATCCTGGCCGGCCGCTGCTGGTTTATGCAAGTCCATTTTTCCTACTACGGTAGGCCCGGCCAGCTTTTCGGCTCTTGCCCTGATTACTTCGGGGATCTTGGGAGATTGCGGCCTTTCTTCCTGTTCGGAAGTCGGGGTCTGCACTTTTTCAACCGGTTCACGGTGCTGGTTTCCGGAACGCGACCGTCTTTCCACCTCAAGCTGTTCACGGGTTTTCTTGGGCGGCCTGGTACGCTGATTCATGGAATCAAGGTCAATTCTTCCAACAACCTTCACTTCCACGTCTTTTATTTCCGGTTTAAGGAAATTTTCAACCTCACGGGGGGCTATGGATTCAGCAGGCGGTGCAACAGGAGCTTCCGTCTCTTCTTTCGCAGGTGGCACAGGTGCCGTTTCCTCAGTAGTCTTTACCGGCACTTTAACCTCCTCATCCACAGGAGGCTCAGCTTTTTTAACCGGTTTTTCGGGCGGAACGGGTGGAGGTGCGGGAGCCGTTTTCCTTGGTTGATTCAGTTTATCGATGTCTATCTTACCCACAACATTGATCCGGATTGGCTCCGCTTCGGTAATTCTTTCTGCTTCGGTCTCATGGTGCATACCGGTGGCACGGAGATCCTTGATAAGCAATTCCTCTTCAAAATCCTGGACTTCAGGTTCTTTTTCATGATGAATGTCGCCAATGGAAACAGTTTCGAGTTTCTCGCGCTTATTCCTCAGGTTAAGTTTTTCAGATTCCTTTTTTACGTTCAGGTCAGAACTAAATTCTTTCAGAAGCATTTCAACCTGCTCGGAAGTGATCTTCTCATTCGGATTTGAATCAATTTTCACTCCTTTTTTATGCAGGAATTCCACAATAGTGGATATACCCACATTGAGCTCCCTTGCAATTTTACTTAACCGTGTTGTTTTAGTATCCGACATTCGTATATTTTGGTAATTTGAACCTTCAAAATTAGTAATTCCGTCAATATAAATTAATCCTCCGTATTATTCAAATTCCGACCGGAGTATCTTAAGTACTTCACGGATGGTTTCTTCTTCAAGATCAGTACGTTTAACCAAGTCTTCCATGTTCAGGGTAAGCACGCTTCGTGCCGTATCGCATCCTATGGCCTTGAGCTCATCAATGATCCATCCGTCAATTTCATCTGCAAATTCCTCGAGGTTCACATCTTCCTCATCAGCAAAATCCGTTTCCCTGTAAACGTCAATTTCATAGCCCGTCAGCTGTCCTGCAAGTTTGATATTCAGTCCGCCCTTACCGATTGCCAGGGAGACCTCGTTGGGCTTCAGGTAAACGTCGGCCTTTTTGCTTTTCTCATCAATCTTGATCGATGATATTTTAGCCGGACTTAAAGCCCTGGTAATATACAACTGTAAATTATTCGTATAATTGATCACATCTATGTTTTCGTTCTTCAGTTCGCGTACGATACCGTGAATTCTTGAACCCTTCATACCTACACAGGCTCCGACCGGATCAATACGCTCATCATAGGATTCGACCGCAACCTTGGCCCTCTCGCCCGGTATGCGTACAATTTTTTTGATCGTGATCAGTCCGTCAAAGATTTCCGGCACTTCAAGTTCAAAAAGACGCTCCAGGAATACGGGAGACGTTCTTGACAGAACGATCAGAGGAGTATTGTTTCGCATTTCCACCTTAATCACGACCGCCCGGATGTTATCCCCCTTGCGGAAATAGTCCGTGGGTATCTGTTCTGATTTTGGCAGGATCAGTTCATTTCCTTCTTCATCAAGTACAAGTATTTCCCGCTTCCATACCTGGTAAACTTCACCGGTGATGATATCTCCGATACGCTCCCTGTATTTCTGGAAAATATTGTTTTTTTCGAGATCCAGTATCCTGGCCGTCAGGTTCTGACGCAGGGCTAAAATAGCCCGCCTTCCGAAATCAAGCAGTTTAACCTCATCCGTTACTTCTTCCCCTTCTTCATAATCCTCATCAATCAGTTTAGCTTCGGCGAGAGAGATCTGTTTATTCGGATCCTCCACGGCTCCGTTTGCCACCACTTCCCTGTTTCTCCAAATCTCGAAATCTCCTTTGTCAATATTGATGATTACATCGAAATTATCAGCAGAACCAAACATTTTCACAAGCATTCCCCGGAATACATCCTCCAGCACGCTCATCATGGTTGCACGGTCAATACTTTTCAGTTCCTTGAATTCTGAAAAAGTTTCGATCAAATTAAGGTTTTCCATCTGTACATTTTATTTTTTAAAACTTATGGCAACTTTCGCCGATTTAATATCTTCAATCCTTCTTTCCCAGTTATTAATCCTTTTTACCTTTTTACGGCTGTGACTGTCCTTTTCAATTGACTCCACCTCAAGCCTGATAACTCCGTCACCGGCCATAACCAGTTTCCCCCTGGTTTTCAATCCGTCAAAGGTGACCACTTCAAGCTCTCTTCCCATGTTTTTCTGAAATTGTTCAGGCAGTTTAAGCGGATTCTCCAGGCCCGGTGATGAAACCTCAAGTTCAAAGTCTTCTGCATCCCGGTCGAGTTTCGATTCAATAAACCGGCTTATGGATATGCATTCCTCAATTGTGATCCCTTTTATGCTGTCCACAAAAACCGCAATCCGGTTCCCCGGCTTCTCTATTACATCCACCAGGAAAAGCCCCTGCTTCGGCAGTTCTTCCTGAAGATACATCCTGATTAATTCACCTGCACGCATTGAAAGACCTGAGTAATAAAATAGGGGACTGTGGGTCCCCTACAAAATCAGTGCAAAGATATAACAAATATTTGATACCACAAAATGAGGTTAATTTGCTTCATTTAAAAGGATTGGTCAATAGGATTTGTGCCGGAATTTTCGGTAATTTGTGACCGGGTTGTCATACAGAGCGGCATTGAATGATAAGCGCAGTTGAATGCTGAGCGTAACCGAAGGATCAAAAATAATAAGTTTTTCGTGTCTGAAATCATCAACAAGCGGAAGATCATTAATGATCCTGTACATGGGTTTATAATCCTTCCAACCAGTTTCATTTTTGATTTGCTGGAACATCCTTACATGCAGCGCCTGAGACGGATAAAACAACTGGGCCTCACCAGTCTTGTATATCCCGGCGCCACACACAGCCGGTTTCAGCACGCACTGGGAGCCATGCATCTAATGGGCCTTGCCATTGAGAATATCAGGCAGAAAGGTACATTGATCACCGATGAAGAGGCCGAAGCCGTGACCATAGCAATACTTCTGCACGACATAGGACATGGCCCGTTTTCCCATGCGCTGGAAGAAAGCCTGATCAACGACGTAAGCCATGAAGACGTCTCCCTGCTTTTAATGCATGATCTCAACCGGGAATCGGGTGGAAAGCTCGATCTGGCACTTGAGATCTTTAACAACCGCTATCATAAAAAATTCCTGCATCAATTGGTTTCCGGACAGCTGGACATGGACAGGATGGACTACCTGATGCGTGACAGCTTTTACGCAGGTGTCGTGGAAGGTACCATAGGCTCGGAAAGGATAATAAAAATGCTTAATGTGGTCAATGACCAGCTGGTCGTGGAAGCCAAAGGCATTTACTCAATCGAGAAATTCCTGATATCCAGACGCCTTATGTATTGGCAGGTATATTTTCATAAAACCGTGATCGCAGCGGAAAACCTTCTGGTAAGAGTATTGCAGCGGGCAAGGGAAGTCGCCGCATCCGATAAGTCCCTGGTCATGACCCCTTCCATAGGGTATTTCCTCCGCAACCGGGTCAGCGGTAAAGATCTGAAAAAACAGCAGTCTGAGGTCCTGAAATTCTTCATCAGCCTTGACGATGACGATATTATGGTTTCAATCAAATCCTGGACTCACCATCCGGACAAGCTGCTTTCCGTTTTATCCGGTAACCTGATCAGCAGAAAACTGCCCCGTGTGAGGATCAGTGATACCCCGTTTCCTGAGGACATAATCCAAAAATTGCGATCCGCCGTGGCATCCAAATATAATATGGATGAAACCGGAAGCGGATACATGGTTTTCCAGGGCACCATTTCCAATAAAGCCTACAGCATGGTAACCGATACAATTAAAATCATTTATAATTCCGGTGAAATAAAAGACCTCGCCGAGGCTTCCGATATTTTTCAGATTCAGAATCTCAACGAGACCCGGAAAAAATATTTTCTATGCTTCCCAAAAGATTCTGGCTTTAATTATTAATTTTGTGGCCACCGAAAAAGTCATGAACGCATGAGGTTCACCGCCAGAATTATTGCTGAATTTATTAAGGGTGAAATAATTGGAAATCCTGAAGAAGTTGTGACAGATATTTCCAGGATTGAAGACGGAAGGAAAGGTACTTTGGCCTTTCTTGCCAATCCCAAATATGAAAAATATCTTTACAGTACCGAGGCATCCATTATCCTCATCAACAAAGACCTGCATATTAATGGTCAGCTCAAAAATACGATCATCCGTGTCGATAATGCATATGATGCTTTTACATCCCTGCTGGAACTATATTCAAAAAGCATCCCCGAAAAGACCGGCATTGAGCAGCCAAGTTTCGTGGATCCATCGGCGAAAATAGGTGAAAACGTATACATCGGCGCATTTGCCTATATCGGAGCCGGAGCCACAATCGGGAATAATGCAAAAATATACCCCCAGTCTTACATAGGAGATTTCACACAGATAAAGGACAATACAATCATTTATTCCGGGGTCAGGATCTATCATGGCTGTGTCATCGGGCTTGACTGTATCATTCATTCCGGATCGGTGATCGGTGCCGACGGCTTCGGATTTGTCCAGCAGCCTGATCAGCAATACCGGAAAATTCCCCAGGTCGGCAATGTAATTATTGAAGATCATGTGGAGATCGGTTCCAATGTAACAATTGACAGGGCAACCATGGGATCGACAATTATCCGCAAAGGATCAAAATTTGATAACCTCATCCAGATCGGGCATAATGTTGAAGTGGGCGAGAATACGGTAATCGTATCACAGGCCGGGGTTGCCGGATCAACCAAGGTGGGAAGCAACTGTATGATAGGCGGTCAGGTAGGGCTTGCCGGGCATTTGAAAATCGGGGACAATGTCAGGATCGGTGCACAATCAGGGGTCAGCAATAACCTCAAGGACGGGGAGGCTGTACTCGGATCTCCGGCACTCGATGTAAACAAGCAGATTAAGGCCATGATCGTTTACAAATCCCTGCCTGAGATGAGCAAAAAGATTGCTGAACTTGAAAAGGAACTGAAGCTGATGAAGGCAAAAACGGAATAATCCCTCACATTACAACCATAATTTGTTTCCTTTGCATATTAGTCCTTAACCCGTTTTACACCTGCTCTTCCCTACAAATAATAATCGCGATCTTGCGTTTAAATATTTTTTTATAATTTCGCCGTTGTTTTTTGGTAAATTTCTTAGTATTAAAATAAATGGCTGATAAGCAAAGAACGGTTGCCAAACCGGTAAGTCTTAAAGGTAGAGGATTACATTCAGGAATTGAAGTTGAGGTTACGATTTGCCCCGCCCCCGAAAATTTCGGATATCAGTTTAAACGGATGGATATTAATGGTACCCCTGTTATAAGGGCCCTTGCTGAGTTTGTGAAAATTACCGAACGCAGCACGACAATTGTTGACAAGGGAGCTTCCATCACCACCGTTGAGCATTTGCTGGCTGCCCTGTATGGCATGGGCATTGATAATGCCATGATGGAAATCAACGGGCCTGAAGTCCCCATTATCGATGGAAGTGCCAAACCATTCGTTGATGCCATCCTTGAAGCCGGAATCGTCCGGCAGCAAGCGGAACGAAACTATTTTCAAATCCGCGAAAAAATGGAATTCCGCGACGAGGAAAAGGATATTGAGATCATTGCCTATCCCGATGAAGAGTTTATAGTGGATGTACACATCGACTACAATTCAAAAGTCCTCGGTCACCAGTTCGCATCCCTGAAAAGCCTGGATAATTTTGTTCAGGAATTTTCGGCATGCCGTACTTTTGTTTTTCTGCATGAACTGGAATTTCTTCAAAAAAACAACCTTATCAAGGGCGGCGACCTCGACAACGCCATTGTTATCATTGACAGGCCTGTGTCTCAGGAAGAACTTGACCGGCTGGCTGAAATACTGAACAAACCCAGGATAAAGGTAAAACCCGAAGGAATACTGAACAACGTTGATCTTGCTTTTGCCAATGAACCGGCCCGGCATAAACTACTGGATGTAATCGGGGACCTGGCTCTTTGCGGGGTGAGGCTTAAAGGCAGGTTTATAGCGAGCAAACCAGGCCATCATGCCAATGTGGAATTTGCGAAACTGGTCAGAAAAAGCATTAAAAATACCCATAACAAACCCCTGGCCCCGGTCTATGATCCGGATAAAGAACCCCTGTTTGATATTAACCACATCCGGAAATTACTGCCCCACCGGAATCCATTCCTTCTTGTGGATAAGATCATGTCGATGGACAAATGGACCGTTACAGGCATAAAAAACGTGACGATGAACGAGTCCTTTTTCATTGGTCATTATCCGGAAGAACCTATTATGCCCGGGGTTTTACAGATCGAATCCCTGGCCCAGGTGGGAGGAATCCTTCTGCTCAGTTCGGTTTCCGATCCGGAAAATTATGTGCTATACTTTATGCGCATAGATTCCGTTAGATTTAAAAGAAAGGTCGTGCCGGGTGATACCCTTAACATTCGGATGCAGCTTAAGGAGCCTATTAAAAGGGGAATCGCACTATGCAAAGGCGAAGGATTTGTTGGAGATCAGCTCGCTATTGAAGCTGAATTTATGGCACAACTTGCCCGTAAACCGGGCAAATAATTTATATTTATTTACCTTACATTTTTTTCATGAGTAATCAACCTCTCAATTCTATACATCCGGATGCCAAAATCGGAAAACATGTTGAAATAGGACCTTTTACAACCATTTACGGTGATGTGGAGATCGGGGATGACACCTGGATAGGCCCCAATGTTACCATCATGGATGGTGCAAGAATCGGAAAGAACTGCCGTATATTTCCTGGTGCGGTCATTTCAGGTATTCCACAGGATTTAAAATTCCAGGGAGAAATATCCACAGCTGAGATCGGCGACAATACCACGATTCGCGAATATGTGACCGTGAACCGGGGAACAAAATCAAAGGGAAAGACCACAGTAGGCAGCAACTGCCTGTTGCAATCCTATGTTCACATTGCCCACGATTGCTCCATCGGGAGTAACTGCATCCTTTCAGGCTATGTAGGCCTTGGCGGGGAGGTGGTTATTGAGGACTGGGCCATCCTGGGAGGCGGAAGCCTTGTTCACCAGTTTGTCCGGATAGGCTGCCATGCCATGATACAGGGCGGCTGCAAGGTTGTTAAAGATGTACCCCCCTATATAATGGCCGGAAGGGACCCTGTTGCATATGCGGGGCTCAACCTGGTAGGCCTCAGGCGAAGGAACTTTTCATCGGAGAAGATCCAGGAATTACAGGAAATGTACAGGACACTATACCAGAAAGGTCTCAATAATTCGGATGCCGTAAGAAATATCGAGGCCAGCTTTCCACAGTCCGTGGAACGCGACCATGTAATGGAATTTGTTCACAAATCGGAAAGAGGAATTATCAAAGGATTACTTGACGATTCAGATTAACCCTTACAACGGATTCCAACCCTGGGCTTGAAGAATTACTTCAGTTCCCCCGGAAATCACCATTTTTACACCCTCGGCCGCATCGGTCATGTGGCCTATTACCGATATGCCGGCCAGATTCTTGACCTGCTCAAAAATACCAACGGGCACTGTAAAAAGCAATTCATAGTCCTCTCCCCCGTTAAGGGCGGCGATCAGCGGATCAATATTAAATTCCTCTGCAACCCGTCGTGTTTCACTGTGTATCGGGATTTTATCAGCCCATATACGGCATCCCCTGGCGGAAGCTTTGCAGATATGCATCAGTTCGGAGGATAAACCATCCGAAATGTCGATCATGGCCGTGGGCTTAATCCCGGATCTCCGGAGCAGGGCTGTGACCTCACGGCATGCTTCCGGTTTCAACTGGCGTTCAAGTACATAATCATATCCTTCCAGCACCGGCTGCAGCTTTTTGTCTTTTTCAAACAGGGTCCTTTCCCTCTCCAGCAACTGCAGTCCCATATAGGCACCCCCCAGGTCTCCCGAAACACAGATCAGATCGTGAATTCCTGCTCCTTTCCGGTATGTGAGATCCTTATCATTCGCTTCACCGATGGCGGTGCAGGAAATGATCAGGCCGGTAAGAGAACTTGTGGTATCGCCCCCCACCAGGTCAACACCATACTGTGAACAGGCCAGCCTTAGCCCTGAATAAACAGCTTCCATCATGCTGATCGTAAATTTGCCTGAGATGGCCATCGAAACCAACAGTTGCCTGGGATGGCCATTCATTGCATAGATATCGGAAAAATTAACGATAGCTGCCTTATATCCCAAATGCTTCAAGGGTGTGTAAACCAGGTTAAAATGAATCCCTTCGGCCAGCAGGTCAGAGGTCACCACAATCCTGCTTTTGCCATAATCCAATACTGCTGCATCATCACCTATTCCTACCAGGGTGGATTTATTCAGTATGTCAATCCCCCGCGTAAGATGATCGATAAGACCGAATTCCCCCAAGCTGGAAATATCATCCGGATGATGTTCAAAATCACTCATGGCAAAGGTTATAGAATATTTAGACCTGCCTGCAAATATCAGGATAAATTGAAGGAGATTTAGTATATTTGCCATTATTTAGAATTATTCTAAATACATTTGTGAAGAGAGTCGACGGATATTAACATTTGGTAAGATGAAAGATTCAAAAGATCAAATATTGACAGAGGTTACCAAAGGTGATTACAAATACGGTTTTATTACGGACATCGAAACCGATACCATTCCCATGGGGTTAAGTGAGGATGTGGTACGGATGATCTCAGCCAAAAAGAATGAACCTGAGTTCATGCTTGAGTTCAGGCTGAAATCATACCGGCACTGGCTCACCATGAAAATGCCCCAGTGGGCTCACCTTACCGTTCCCGAGATCAGGTATCAGGACATTATATATTATGCTGCGCCGAAACAGGTGGTAGGACCAAAAAGCCTTGAGGAAGTTGATCCCGAATTGCTGCGTACCTTTAATAAGCTTGGTATCCCGCTCGAAGAACAGAAGCACCTTTCGGGTGTAGCAGTGGATGCCGTCATGGACAGTATTTCGGTAAAAACCACCTTCAGGGAAAGCCTGGCTGAACTGGGCATAATATTCTGTTCCATGAGCGAAGCCATCCGGGAATATCCCGACCTGGTAAAGAAATACCTCGGATCGGTGGTGCCTTATACGGATAATTTCTTTGCATCCCTGAATTCGGCTGTATTCAGCGACGGGTCATTTTGCTATATTCCAAAAGGGGTAAGATGCCCGATGGAATTGTCCACCTACTTCCGCATCAATGCAGCCAATACCGGACAGTTCGAACGCACACTGCTCATAGCTGAGGATGACAGTTATGTCAGTTACCTGGAGGGATGTACTGCCCCCATGCGCGACGAAAACCAGTTGCATGCCGCAGTGGTGGAAATCGTAGCACTTGAGAACGCCGAGGTTAAGTATTCAACGGTTCAGAACTGGTACCCTGGCGACAGGAACGGAAAAGGCGGGATATTCAACTTTGTTACCAAACGAGGGATCTGTAAGGGAGATAATTCAAAAATCTCCTGGACCCAGGTGGAAACCGGTTCGGCTATAACCTGGAAATACCCGAGCTGTATATTACGCGGTAACAATACCACCGGTGAATTTTATTCGGTTGCCGTGACCAATAATTATCAGCAGGCCGATACTGGCACAAAGATGATCCACATCGGAAAAAACAGCCGTAGCACAATCATTTCAAAGGGGATATCGGCAGGCCATGGACAGAACAGTTTCAGAAGCCTTGTAAAAGTCGTGAAGAATGCCGATAAGGTAAGAAATTTTACCCAGTGTGATTCCCTTTTAATGGGCGACAAATGCGGGGCACATACATTCCCTTATATAGAGGTGGAAAATGAATCAGCCATTATCGAACATGAGGCCACCACTTCCAAAATCGGGGAAGACCAGATATTCTACTGCAACCAGCGCGGAATTGATACCGAAAATGCTGTGGGGCTGATCATCAATGGATATACACGTGAGGTACTCAATAAACTGCCCATGGAATTTGCCGTGGAGGCACAGAAACTGTTGCAGATCAGCCTGGAGGGAAGCGTCGGATGATATAACCGTTTGCTCGTCACGCGGCACGAGTCACGAGTCACGAGTCACGAGTCACGAAAAACTAACATAATGCTTGAAATAAAAGACCTGTTCGTAAGTATAAATGGAAAAGAGATCCTGAAAGGGATCAGCCTGGAAGTGAAAGCCGGGGAAGTTCATGCCATCATGGGCCCCAACGGTTCGGGTAAAAGTACCCTGGCCGCAGCACTGGCCGGTCGGGATGATTTTGAGATCACCAATGGATCCGTTACCTATATGGGAGAAGATCTTCTCGAAATGAAACCGGAGGAACGTGCACGGAAAGGACTTTTCCTCGGATTTCAATATCCGGTTGAAATTCCCGGGGTTTCAATCGTTAATTTCCTGAAAACAGCCCTCAACGAACTGCGTAAGTTCAAAGGACTTGAACCTATATCGGCTTCGGATTTCCTGAAAAAAATGCGGGAAAAAAAGGATCTGGTGGGCTTAACCACCAATCTTGCAAACCGTTCGGTGAATGAGGGATTCTCAGGCGGGGAGAAAAAAAAGAATGAGATCTTCCAGATGGCAATGCTGGAACCCCGGCTTGCCATTCTCGATGAAACAGATTCCGGTCTTGATATTGATGCCCTCAAGACCGTCGCAAACGGTGTGAACAACTTACGGCGAAAGGACAATGCAACCATAATAATAACCCATTATCAGCGGCTGCTTGAGCATATTATACCTGATTTTGTACATGTACTGTACAAAGGAAGGATCGTCAAATCAAGTGGCAAGGAACTTGCTCTCGAACTTGAAGAAAAAGGTTACGAATGGATGGAGAACGAAACCGAATGACCTTTTCTGCCCTTTTAATTCATGAATCTGATTTGCTATGGATATCAAACAGGATTTGATTACGCTTTTTCAACAGAATACCAGTGTACTGGAATCGGGATCGGGTAAGATCCTCAACAATTATCGCGAACAGGCATTCCGTGATTTTGACAAGCTTGGGATCCCTACATCCAAAAACGAAGCCTATAAATATACCCCGCTGGACAAGTATATGCAGGGAAATTATGACATGGAACTTAATGCCAATCCGTTTAAAATTGACCTGCAGGATATTTTTAAATGTGATATTCCGGAACTTGACACACAGGTAGTCCTGGTGCTGAACGGATTTTTTTATTCGGTAAACCAGACTGAGCAATTACCCGAAGGAGTTGTTGTTTGCGGACTAAACGAAGCTTCAGTGCGCTTTCCGGATCTTTTCCATAAACATTATTCCCATTATGCCGATACGTCCGCCGACGGCATCGTCGCACTGAATACGCTTTTTGCCCAGGATGGTGTATTTGTTTATGTTCCTGCCAACAAAACTGTTGAAAAGCCGATCCAGATCATCAACCTGAGCCATTCCTATAAAAACCTGAGAATTACACGCCGTAACCTGATCGTGGCAGGTGAAAATTCCAGGGTCAATCTGGTTGTATGCGATCATACCCTGTGCCAGCAAAGCTATCTCGCAAATTCTCTTACCGAAATCTATGCCGGCCGGAATGCGGTGATTGACTACAACAGGCTTCAGAATGAAAACCATCTCTCAATACAGATCAATAATTTATTTGTTCACCAGGAAGAGAACAGCCGGTTCACAAGTAACAACATTTCACTTCACGGGGGGTTGATCCGGAATAATGTATACGCCACCCTGAACGGACCCCACAGCGAAACAAACCTTTACGGACTCTTTCTGAGTGATGACAAACAACATGTAGCAAACTATATCCTGGTGGACCATGCTTCCCCGAATTGTACTTCCAACCAGTTATTCAAGGGGATACTCGACGATGATGCCACCGGTTCGTTTAACGGCAAGATTCTTGTAAGGAAAGACTCCCAAAAAACCCAGGCTTACCAGAAGAATAACAATATCCTGCTTTCGACGGCTGCCCGGATGAATACAAAACCCCATCTTGAGATTTATGCGGATGACGTGAAATGCAGTCATGGGGCAACGGTTGGTCAGCTTGACATGGAAGCCATGTTCTACCTCCGTTCACGCGGAATAGGTGAAAAGGAATCCAGACACCTATTGATGTATGCCTTTGCCAATGAAATTGTTAGCAAAATTTCCATCCCGGTGCTGAAGGACAGGATCATCGAACTGGTGGATAAAAGGCTCAGGGGAGAACTTTCAAGGTGCAGCAATTGTGATATCCGCTGCGGATAGATAAATTTCTATATCATGAATTACGATGTCCATAAGATCCGCAGGGACTTTCCCATCCTTAAGCAACTGGTATATAATAAACCGCTGGTTTACCTTGACAATGGAGCAACAACACAAAAGCCGCTGCAAGTAATTGATTGCATAAACGAATACCATACTTCCAAAAACAGCAGCATTCACAGGGCCGTGCATTACCTGAGCGAAATGGCAACCGAGGATTACGAGGAGGCCAGGAAAACTGTCCGGGCGTTTCTGAATGCAGCCCATCCCCATGAAATAATTTTTACAGCAGGCACCACGGCTGCCATAAACGGTCTTGCCCTTGCCTTTGGTGAAAGATACGTAAAACCGGGGGACGAGATTCTTGTTACCGAAATGGAACATCATGCCAACATCGTACCCTGGCAAATGATGTGTGAAAGGAAGGGAGCCAGGCTTATGGTAATTCCTTTTACGGACGACGGTGTGCTGGAAACAGACCGCCTGGATGACCTCATCACTTCCAGAACCCGGCTGATCGGGGTCATTCATGTTTCAAATGCTCTCGGCACCATTAATCCGGTTGAAAAGATTATTGAAAAGGCGCATAAAAGCGGCATCCCGGTATTGGTGGATGGCGCGCAGTCGGTTCAGCACTGTGCCATCGACGTACAGAAAATGGATTGTGATTTTTATGTCTTTTCGGGCCATAAGATATATGGACCCACAGGGATCGGTGTGTTTTACGGCAAGGAGAAATGGCTGACGGAATTGCCTCCTTTCCAGGGAGGGGGTGAAATGGTGGACGTGGTAACATTTGAAAAAACCACCTACAATACATTGCCGTTTAAGTTTGAAGCCGGCACAACCAATTATATCGGGGCAATTGGTCTCGCAAAGGCTCTGGATTATGTTTCGGCTATTGGTATAGACAATATTGCCAGGCATGAGCATGAAATCCTGGATTATGGAACCGGTCTTCTCGGTGATCTTGATTTTATCAGGCTCTATGGAAAGTCAGATAAGAGAAGCTCAATCCTTTCCTTTGATATCAGGGGTGTGCATCCCTATGATGCCGGGATGATCATGGATAAGATGGGCCTCGCGGTGCGCACCGGTACCCATTGTGCACAGACTGTAATGAAACATTATGGTATTGAAGGGACAATAAGGGCCTCCCTGGCTATGTACAACACCAGGGAAGAATTGGATATACTGGCGGATTCTGTAAAAAAAGTATATGCAATGTTTGCCTGATTTTGTATATTCAACCATATTTTATATTAATTGTTAATACTATACTGTGAAAAGCATTCGGGAAATCCAGGAAGAGATCGTAGATGAGTTTGAGCTGTATGACGACTGGATGGATAAATACAATTACCTGATCGGGCTGAGCAAGGACCTGCCCCTGATAGATCCCAGGCTGAAGACAAATGATAACCTGATCAACGGTTGTCAGTCAAAGGTTTGGCTGAATGCCGAATTCAGGAACGGGGTCATTAATTTCAGTGCCGATAGTGATGCCATCATCACCAAGGGCATAATTTCCCTTCTTGTCCGCGTATTGTCAGGAAGGGATCCTGCGGAAGTCATGAACGCCGATCTATGGTTCATTGACAGGATAGGGCTGCACCAGAATCTTTCCCCCACCCGGTCCAATGGATTGCTGGCTATGATCAAACAGATGAGATTGTATGCCCTGGCATATTACACCCGGAACAAGAAAGTAACAAGCAGCAAATGACTTCTGGGCTTTCATGCAGTGAGGAAATCCGGGTGAACTAAAACAAAATCAGAAATGGAACAGGAACAATCTTTATTAAGCATTGAAACTCAGGTGGTCAGCATACTCAAAACCACATTCGATCCGGAAATTCCGGTGAACATTTATGACCTGGGATTGATATATGATATTGAGGTGGATGACAACAGGAATGTAAAGATCACCATGACCCTCACTGCACCCAACTGTCCCGTGGCCGACAGCCTGCCCGTGGAAATACGCGACAGGGTCAGGACCATTGATGGCGTAAATGATGTAGACATCAACCTTGTTTTTGATCCGCCCTGGAACCAGTCTATGATGTCGGAGGAAGCCCTGCTGGAACTTGGGATGCTGTAGGGAAGTGAGACGCACGAAGC
>Ga0105104_10000751_pt1 | contig 25111 bp, 20 predicted proteins | sample PPLLaktember2015_3_FD_87034 | JGI IMG/M metagenome (GOLD analysis project Ga0105104, IMG submission 87034) | Freshwater sediment microbial communities from Prairie Pothole Lake near Jamestown, North Dakota, USA - PPLs Lake P7 Core (6) Depth... | ecosystem: Environmental > Aquatic > Freshwater >...
AGTGAACGGACCGACGGTGAATGAGTTGTCACGCCAGTGGCATTGCTCAGTAGCCATGTCCGGATGGGATAAGCACTGAAAGCATCTAAGTGCGAAACCCGCCTAAAGATGAGGTTTCCCTGACGCTTCGGCGTCATAAGACCCCAAGGAGATTACTTGGTTGATAGGCCGTAGATAGAAGCACAGCAATGTGTGTAGTCGAGCGGTACTAATAGGTCGATAGGCTTAATCTTAATTTTTTGTTGATCCATCGATAGAATCATTTCAAAGATGGAGGTCATCATTAGAAGTTCGAAACAGAATTTAGTAATATGCAGCTTCCCAATTTTATTTTTCTGGTATCTATATCGAGGGTGTCACACCTCTTCCCATTCCGAACAGAGAAGTTAAGCCCCTTGGAGCCGATGGTACTATGCGGGTAACTGCATGGGAGAGTAGGTCGATGCCAGATTTTTTTTTGAAAACCCCAAGTGACGAAAGTTGCTTGGGGTTTTCTTGTGTATAGCAATCAATAGATTATAAGATCGACACTGTTCCCTAAGAGTCTCGGTCGTATGGGATTATATGGAACACCGTATATCTGCATCGTCCGTTTCAGATCGTCTTCAAGAGATGGCTGTCCAATAAGATAAAGTCTTAAAGTCTTTTCGAGATTATTTTCGACTTTTTCCTTTGCTAATTGAAGATGAATATATTCCTTTAGAACGGCATCTCGTAGTTCTGGATGTTTTTCCAATATCTGCGTTATAGATTTTGAACCTATAAAGTTTATATTCCCAGGAATGGAATTTCCGAGTGGGAAGAACATAGATGACGAAGGTTGTGGCGCTTTTCGGAAAGGGCGTGTTCCAATATCGGTCCTAGACGCGTCCTGTTTTGGATTAGTTGATGAATGGGACGTTTGTGCAAGGCTTTTTTCGGTTCCAATGATTATAAAAAAAACGAGTGTGATTTGATAAAAGCATAAATGTTGGAAAATATAATGAATTGAAATCATTGCACTCGGTTCAATAGATGTAATCTGCTATCCCTTTTCCTTGAGACGCGTAACAACGAGTCTATGTTCCTAAGCTAATCGGTAAACAAAAAAACTCCTCTTTCTTGCTCCCAGTGACTTCTTTCCGTACCTTTCCTTTACTATGACAAAGAAAAATCTCAAAGGTCTTAACCTTGCCGAACTTCATTCTTTTGTAGAAGAACTTGGCGAAAAAAAATATCGTGCCGCTCAACTTTATGGCTGGCTCTATGCTAAAGCTGCACAAAGTTACGATGAGATGACAGATATTTCAAAGGAGTTTCGAGCAGTACTTGCCTCCGCTGCCTCAATATCTAATCTTCAGCAAATCAAAAAAAGTGTATCAACGGATGGTACGATAAAATTCCTTTTCAGTCTGGAAGATGAATTAGCAATCGAGAGTGTTTTAATACCTTCGTCAAAGAAAAATTCCGCAGAAGACAAGCGTTTAACGCTATGCGTTTCTACGCAAGTCGGCTGTCCTCTCGACTGCAAGTTCTGTGCTACGGGAGCGATGGGTTTTGTACGTAATTTGACCGCCGGTGAAATTATAGATCAGGTAATTCAGGTACAGCGTAATAGTGCGAAGCGCATTACGAATCTCGTTTATATGGGGATGGGCGAACCGCTCCTTAATTACGAGAATGTGATGAAGTCGATCGATATTATCAATGACGGCCGGGGATTGAACATAGGCGCGAGACACATTACAATTTCCACTGCAGGTTATGCAGATAGGATCCGCCGGCTTGCAGATGAGAAACGCCCGGTGAAACTTGCACTTTCACTCCATTCACTGGACAATGAAAAACGTACTAAGCTTATGCCTATCACAAAGAAATTTCCAATCGATACAGTCATAGAAGCTCTTGACTATTACTATCAGAAAAAGCGCAGCCGCCCGACATTCGAATATATCTTATTCGATGGTTTCAACGACACGCCTGCGGACATTAAGGCATTTGCGAAGCTGAGTAAACGAATTCCATGCAAAGTGAATCTCATTCCTTTTCATAGTATTTCGTTTATGCATCCGTCCGGAATCGGGGCATCGCTCAAACCGACGCCTGCTCAACATATCGAAGTATTCGCCAAAGCACTACGCGAAGCCGATATAACCGTAATGGTACGGAGCAGTTACGGTCAGGATATTCAGGCGGCATGCGGCCAGCTTGCAGTAATTGAATCGAAAGCCAAGGTAAAAGACTCTGAAGGAACGTAAAATATGAAACGGCCCGTCATATTTTTCCTTCTGATGATCAGCCTGATTCAATGGTCCTTTTCTCAGAGTGAGTTTATCAGACGAGGCAGAAGCGGTATCGAAGGCAGCGCGGGAATCAGAATAATAAATAATGAAATAGACGGGAGCTTTTTTTACGGAGGGTTCTCTTATAAAGGATTCCTTGATTTGGGCTTGACTTATTGGAAAGCAAATAATAAAAATTTAAACGATGAAATATTTACACCAAGCGTCACTTATTATCCTATTAAGCAGGAGGACGCAAAGAAAGTACCGACACTGGGAATTTCTATTAGTTACAAGCATTACAAATCGGAATCAATATCATTAGTGGATGTCCCCGGTCCAAATATGGAACACCGTATAGATACAATTAAGAAAGACTTGACTATTGATGCTGTGAAATTCGGTATAAGCGCCTGCCGCAAAATTGGATTCTGGAAAGGAGTCTACTTCCAACCGATGATCGGTACAGGAATATCAATTACAGGTTCGAGCCTGGAGTTCGTTCTCCACGGCAGTTATGCAATCGGAGCTCGAATCAGGGGTTGGCCGCTGCTCGTCCTCATTCCCGGTATAGAGTATCAGGCAAGTGCGATTACTTATCTTCTGACTTTTGGTATAGTATATTAGTACGCATCTAAATGCAAACCGGCTGTTAGTATTCCGTCGTTGTCTGAAGAATAATTCTCGTTATGCAAGATACTGGAAATAATGTTTTCGAGTATATCGATAACATGTCCTTTCCCCGGCGGACTTAATTTTGTCTAAAGCTATTTTTCCCGTACATTGATATCACTTTTAATTCAGCTAAGATCAACTTATAAAGAATGACAAACATATGAAAATTATACTTTTTGGACCTCCCGGCGTAGGCAAAGGAACTCAGGCCAAATTACTTGTGGAAGAATTTCATTCAGTTCATATCTCGACCGGGGATTTACTGCGAGAAGCCGTGAAAAATAAAACCACTCTCGGCCTGAAAGCCAAGACCTTTATGGATGCAGGTAATCTTGTTCCTGATGAAGTGGTAATAGGTCTGATTGAAGAAGTACTCAAGTCGAACGAGGCAAGAGAGAATTTTATTCTTGATGGTTTTCCACGGACAATTCCGCAGGCAAGCGCACTTGATACCCTTTTTGAAAAACTCGGTATCCGGCTCGACAGCGTAATCAGTTTTGAAGTTAATAACGAAGAGATTATTAATCGGTTGAATCAGCGGCGACTATGCCGAGGCTGCGGACGTATCTATACTACTTCCCGCATTGACTCAGATCTTAAAGTCTGTCCCCAGTGCGGCGGTGAAGTTTTTCAGCGTGATGATGATAAACCGGAGCCTGTCCGCCGTCGTCTTGAAGTATATAAACAACAGACACAGCCTCTCATAGACTACTATCTAAAAACAAATCGGCTTGTGCCTATCGACGGAATGGACGAAATTGGATACGTTCATAAATTGGTGCTTGATACTCTTTATAGAGACAGGATTAAATGAAGCCGTATCAGCCGAGGCCCTTGTACGATAAACCGCCGTATGTTATTGCGCACCGTGGTATTTCAGCAAAGACACCGGAGAACACGATTGTATCTTTTGAACGTGCTGCGAGCATTTCCGGTATCGATATGATAGAACTTGATGTCCGGTTATCAAAAGACGGAGAAGTGATAGTTCTTCATGATCGCACTCTTCAACGAACATCAACGGGTAATGGGCCCGCACGCAATTATTCACTAGAAGAAATCCGACGGTTCGATGCAGGATCCTGGTTTCATCCGATGTTTTCAAATGAACGCATACCGACACTTCGCGAAGTCTTTCAGCAGGTCGGCAATCGGATATGGGTGGATGTGGAAATAAAATCGGACTGGCTGCACCGCGAACCGCCGGGATTGCTGGAGAAGAAAGTCCTTGAAGCAGTTCATAACTGCGGTATGGATGATCGTGTTATGTTTTCTTCGTTTGATCACCGGCTTTTAGCAAACATAAAGGAAATGAATCCGTCGTCAGTGACCGGTGTACTATATAATTTAACTCTTGATTTTAGCAGATTACCCTCGGCGCTTGCAGGGCGTGTCGGAGCATCGGTTTTTGTCTGTGCCAAACGGGAACTCACGCATCGGATGGTCGATGATGCACATAACCATAATATAGCGGTTTATGTCTATACGCTCAATTCAGTTAACGATGCCCAGCGGATGTTGACATACGGCGTAGACGGTATTTTATCCAACAATGCTGATGAAATTCTTGATGTGGTAAAAAGACACGGTAAATAAGCAGAAACTTTTTGTTGAAGAGTAAGCAGTAGTTTGTTATATTCTCATCGCGTCCGAATTGATTCGGCTGTTGTATTTCATCATGATACGGAAATTGAAGCCTCTGTGAAGCGCACTATAATTCTTCCTGTTCTTGCCGTTTTTCTTCTGCTCGCATGTGATATAGGCGAACATCCGCTGACAGATCCTGAGGAGATTTATGAAAAAGCAGCCGTTCTCGTTCAAGAACGGTCTTTTAAACAGGCAAAACCGCTATTGGAACAAGCCATCGGCTTGTTTAAGAAACTCAAAAGAGACGATCGACTTATTGAAGCGCTGACATTTCTGGTTCTGGCGGAAACGGAGCTGAAAGAATTCAGAGCAGCTCTTGCTGTTTCGGAAGAAGCCGCAATGTTGATGCGGAAAGAAGGAGATGTGCATGGTGAAATAAGAATATCATTCTATAACGGGGATATCTACACAAAATTACAAATGTTCGATCGCGCAATAGCCTGGTATAGAAATGCAATTGCATCCGCAACGGCATTCGGCGACAAGACGGCTAAGGCTGAAGCACAGTTGAAACTTGCCTCTACTTTGAAAATGAACAATGACCTCGATGAGGCGCTGCATATTTATAACGATGTGCTCACGGAAGCACAGGCAATTGATGACGATTTTAATATTGTTGCAGCCCTTAACGGAATTGGAAGTATTAACCGAATTCAACAGCATTACGCGGAAGCAGCCAATTCGCTGACTCGGGCATTGGCGTCCACAGGAAAGATACGAGATCCGCTTCTTGTCGCTCATGTGTATTTGGAGAGCGGACTTCTTCATTCAAATCAAAACAATGTAAATGCAGCACTCAAAGATTTCCGCGATGCTATCAATACCCTCCGGCAGGCGCGCTCCGGTAAAGATCTGGAAACAGTTTTACTGTTCCGGCTGGGATATCTCTACGAACAAAATAGAAAACCGGACGAATCAAAACGATACTATACTGAAGCGATAGAGCTTGCACGTCTACAGGGAGATCGCATTGCAGAAAATTATCTCTCTATTTTTATTGTTCGGTGCGACTACGGTTTAATGACATTGGAACAGAGATCGCAGAGTAAAGAAAAACTTCAGCAATCATATGAACAGATTGCAAGAAATTTTCAAGAGTGCAAGCATATTGCCGGCGAGGGGTACTTGTATACACAGATAGGAAAAGAAGCTGAACATGCCGGTAATCTTTTAAAGGCACAGGAATGGTATACAAAGGCTGTAACGCTTGCACAGAATACACTGGCTGAATATTGCGATATTGAATTACATGCGCCATATCAAACAGCGCTTGAAATTTATCCTTTACAAACGAATTGGTACGAACTGCTCAGCGCTTTGCTAATCAAAATGCACCGCCAGGAAGAGGCATTGAAAATCCTCGAATTCTCCCGTGTTAAAGAACTTGCTGCTGTTTTTCAGAAATTGGATGTATCTCTCCGTCATCCGAGACTAAAACAATTGACAAAGGATGTTCAGGCGCGCCTTCAAAAAGCCAAAATTCTCGAGGTAGAATATACGGCCCGATTTTCCAGCAGACAATATTTAACGGAAGGTAAAGATATAAATGAATTGCATGCCGAACTCGAATCGATCAAACAGTCGATTCGCAAGGGTTCATTGGAGGTCATAAATGAACACCCGAATTATGAGACATTAGTATTTCCCTTACGGGTGGAAGCGGCAACATTTAAAAATTGCTTATCAAATGGATCACTGGCAATAGAATTTCTGCCGACCGATGATACGCTGTTCGTTTTTGCTTTGACACGGTCAAAGCTTATTGTCCGCAAGTCCGCAGTCCGCCGGGATACTCTTTTTCATCGTATGGCGGAATATCGAAGACTTCTCCAGGATCCGGCCGTGTATTCCGGCGAAGCCGGAGAGGCCAGTATTGCATCGATGACAAGATTCGCAATACTATCGACACAAATGTACGAACTTCTCCTTCGTCCGGTCGATGACCTCTTCGAGCGGAATCTTATTATTGTAGTTAACCGTGAAATGGATGGTTTCCCTTTCCATGCTATCGAACGACAGGACGCTAAAGGAAATGTTAAGTACTTGATTGAGTTGACCGGCGTAGATTATATTCCATCACTCGCTTCACTTCGTTACCGCTTAGCATCGTTTAATCGTACACAGAATGTGGTAGCCTTCGGAAATCCAACCGGTAAAAACTGGTCAGTAGATTATGAGCTGAGGGACATACGAAGCTTCTTTAAAAATGCTCGTGTCATGATAGGCCTGGAAGCATCATGGGATAATTTGAAATCTATAAAAGCTGATATTCTGTTGATCACCACGGAGTTTAGCCGACGAAGTATTGAGCTTCCGCTCGGCAATATTGTTCTTTCCAATGGATTAATAGTAGAGCAATCAACAAATGCCCCGTTTCAAAAGTTAACCGAGCTGGCAGCCGCTCCAGTTGTTATTTTATCCAATCAGTACGGCTTGGGCTTAGGGCTCTCCGCTGAACATGCTTTACTGCTTCATATAAACGGGACTTCCGATATTTTCTATAATGCATGGCAGGCAGACCGGAAAGCAGCAAAGTACTTCAGTGAAAATTTCTTTACGCATCTTGCCAACGGTCTTGCACCCGGTGATGCCTACAGGCAGGCTCTCCTCAATCTTATTCGGATACGTGAGGTAAATCAGCCGCGGTCATGGGGACAATTTTTTCACTTCGGAACCGGATGATATAGGACAGATGAACGTTTCCTTTTTTTATCTTCTATGAACCCGGACGCTGCCCAGCCCCGCTTCCATGCGAATCATCAAATGTTTTGAAGAATCCTGGAAATCATCAGTCTCGTAAACTCCATCGCGTGTCTTTTCAAAATCGTTATCAAGGCTGAAACTGGAAAGCCAGTGATCATCGTACATCAATTTGGCAGGAATTGATTTTGGGACATAAATATTGATAGACCCGAGGCCGACTTCCAGTTGCATCTCTGCACTCTGACGGAATTTACCGCTGAAATCGAGTTTATACGATCCGACGCCTCCGCTGAATTCCAAATAATGAAAATTCAAATTGCCAAGACCTGTTCCTGTAAACTTACTTACTCCCGATTCTATGGAGATATTTTCAGCGGAAATGGGATTGGGTTTTTTACACCTTATCTCCACGCTGCTGGCGCCTGTAGAAATTTTAAAACCTTTTACCTGTAAATCGGTCAGATCGATTTCACCATTGCCTGCGCCTAATTCCACCTCAAAGGAAATCGGAACAGCATCGCCTAATTTAATGTCTAGATGGTTACGCTGTCCTTCATCGTTTTCATCGTTGTTCCAAAAATTAGTCGGTTTCTTTAACTTGATGTGCAGTAATCCCATTTCATTTGAAATATCATATGAGATATAAAGTTTATGCTTGGTTGATTCTTCCTCGTCATAGTCGACTTCGGCGATTTTGTCTCCTTTACCCCGTTCGATTGTGATGCTGCCGAATGAAATATCAAGAATGACCCGTAGTTCTTTTTCATTTGTTCGGCTGAATTCACGGTGCTTTGTATGAATCGCATAAGCACTTATTGCTAAGGTGCATATTGCACTTAAAAGCAAAATAAATCGAAAGAAAATGGAATGCTTCATTGTACGCCTGTATCTATGCTTTTTCTTCTTTTTACGTAAAGAGTGTCCGGAAAGTTACATGAGCGTTCAATAATGGCGAATTTTATCCCGTAATTGCTTATACAGCAGTTCCCGTGCACGGAAAATGTGCGCTTTTATAGTACCAAGCGGGAGTTTCAGCACTTTAGCAATTTCTTGATATTCTTTTTCATCGACATGGCGCATAAGGATAACCTGCCGGTATTTTGGCGGAAGCGAATTCATCGCTTCGTCCAGCATCTTCTTGCGCTGAGAGGATATTAATTCTTGATCGGGCTCGGGTTCGGTATCGGGCAATTCGAATGAATAATCATTTTCCTCCGATTCGACCGGTTTGTTGATAGAAAACGTTTGCAGCTTTTTTTTCCGGATATAATCGATGGAATTATTTGTTGCGATTTTATATAGCCATGTTGAAAACGAATATTGATTATCGAATCTATCAAGCGAAGTAAATGCTTTAATGAACGCTTCCTGGGTCAAATCTTCCACTTCCTGACGATTATGTACCATTCTATTCACAAGTTTAAAGATGGCATCATAATATTTCATGCGGAGTTTATGAAATGCTTTTTGATCTCCTTCAAGAGCACGCTTGATAAGCAAAGAATCCTCTGCCCGCGATTCAAGACGTCTCTGCTCAACGGCATATAACGTTTTTTGAGAGGAAGGGAGAGAAGGTGGCGGGATATGTTTCTTTTTTACTTTCGGCATCCTTCGGGATTGATAACCGCTTCTGTTACTATATATGTTAGTAAAAAATGTTGAGAGGAGCAAGAAAAGCTTAACCGATAGGATCTTTCGATGCCGGCAGCTATCCCGTCTTAGACAAAAATTTATACAATGACATGGATTGAATATTATTCAAAAGGAAGAATGATATATGCAGCATCACCGTCCCATATATATTAGTAATCCGATAGAATCTCCGGTCTATGAGGGATAGAGCTGACTTTGTTAATAAAAAATGCATTGGAATTGATAGATATGCCCGGGTAGATTGCTTAACTGTGCGAATTTGAGTATTATATTAAATTGAAGAAGTAAGAATTCTAGAATTTAGAAAAGTGAAGAAAAAAGCTCTTAACGAAATATCAATTCAGTAATCATAAATTAATCATACCGATAGTACCCATGCTTATTACTTTTGAAGGTCTTGACTATTCCGGGAAATCGACCCAGGTACGACTGCTTTCGGATCGATTGACTATTCAGGATTACCATGTGCTTGTGCTCCGGGAACCCGGTGGAACAGAGATCGGCGAGAAAATCCGCAAGATGCTGCTTGATAAAACTAACACCGGAATGACCGAAGCAAGCGAATTGTTCCTGTTTTCTGCATGCCGTTCGCAATTAATCAAGGATGTAGTATTGCCTGCGATGGAAGGCGGTATTGTGGTTTTGTGTGATCGATATTACGATTCCACAACAGCCTATCAGGGATATGGCCGCGGTATTGATCTAGATGTTATACAATCAATTAATCGGTTCGCAACCGGCGGACTTGTGCCGGATCTGACTTTTTTCCTCGATATTCCGATTCGAGAAATTGAAAAGCGAATTTCAGCAGCAAAAACCAATAAGGACAGGATGGAGTCAAGCGGTATGGAATTCTATGAACGAGTCCGCGAAGGATATCTTCAAATCGCAAAAAAAGAACCACGATATCATATTATCAACGGATTACAACCTGTCGATGATGTACATGAAATTATATATCAACATGCAGTAGAAGCACTTGCTGCAAAGAAATGAGGCTGGGATAAATGCTTATGAATCAATCTTACATGAAAAACGGTAATACGGTAATAGTAATGGTCTTTATTCTATTATTTGCTTTTCTCTCTTTTGGTTTTATTCAAGAAAATGACAACACCAATGTATTCCTAAAAATATACAGCGGTATCGATCTATACGGCAAGGTTTATAAAGAAATTGCCGTGAATTATGTCGATACTCTTAATCCGGAAGAATTGATGCGTGCCGGTATTGATGGAATGCTTAAGACACTCGATCCTTACACTGTGTTTATAGGCGAGAAAGAGAATGATGAGATCGATCTGATAACTACAGGCAAGTACGGCGGTGTAGGCGTGACTATCGGTCAACGTGACGGGTATATTACAGTCATCAGTCTGCTGGAAGGTTTCTCGGCGGCAAAACAGGGGCTGGAAGTCGGCGATCGAATTATCGAGGTGGAAGGAAAATCATTAAAAGAAAGTTCGCTGGATGCAGTTCGTCAGCTTGTACGAGGCGTTCCAGGCACGGAATTAAGGATGAAAATTGAAAGGGAAGGCGAGAAGAAACCGATCGATTTTGTATTATTGCGTGAAGAAATTATCGTTCGAAATATTGCCTATTCAGGATATGTATCGGACGGCATAGCTTACATTCGGCTGGAACGGTTCTCGCGGAATGCTGGAGAGGATCTGCGTAGTGCTATTAAAGAACTTCAGGTTAAAGGAGTACTGAAAGGATTAGTACTTGATTTACGGGATAATCCAGGTGGTTTGCTTGAAAGCGCAGTCGATGTTATCTCCAAATTTGTGCCCGAGAAAAGTTTAATCGTCTCGACACGCGGCCGAAAAATTGCCTCTGAAAGGAATTATAGTTCTTCGGAAATCCCTATGCTTCGCGATCTGCCGTTAACGGTACTGGTAAATCGTTATAGCGCCAGTGCCAGCGAAATTGTTTGCGGGGCTGTCCAAGATCTGGATCGCGGTATTGTTGTCGGGATGCGTACGTTCGGCAAAGGATTGGTACAGACCATTTTGCCGCTTTCGGAAAACTCATTATTAAAAATGACAACGGCAAAATATTACACGCCAAGTGGGCGGTGTATCCAGGAAATTGACTACGAACATCGGGACGGTGAGGGTAATGGAACCACTGTTCCGGATAGCCTGAGACATGAGTTTCGAACGGCTCATGGCCGCCGTGTTTGGGAAAGCGGAGGTATTCTTCCGGATACGATTGTGACGGATTCTCTCCACAGTGTATTCCTCGATGAACTCAATCGAAAAGCGATGTTCTTTAAGTATGCAAACCGCTTTGCTGCCGAAAACAAGACGCTTCCCGATTCCTTTGAAGTGACGGATAAACAGATTGAGAACTTTGGGTCCTTTCTGAAAGAAAAAGGCTTCGAATGTGAAGAAGAAGGAGAAACAAGACTGCTGGAGCTGCGAAAGCTTGCAGTAAATGCTCGTTACGATAAGTCGTTCGTGGATGGCATTGATGAATTAAAAACTATTCTCAAGAATGATAAAGACAGGCAGATCCATCGCTATCAAGAAGAAATTCGGAATTCATTAACGACTGAGATTCTTGCACGAATGAAAGGTGAAAATGCCCGCTTTGAATCCACTTTTTCACGAGATAAACAATTACAGACAGCAATTAAAATTATTCAAAACAAAAAGATATACGATAAACTTTTAAACAGGAAGGCGAAGTAAGGCGAAATTAGTTTGTCATAGATCGATTTTGCAGTTATATAGTGGAGATTTTTATATTATCCAACTATCATAGATGTGAAAGGAGGTTGTCACAATGGCAAGCCAAGTGACGAAGGTTGTATTTATGGTACCGAACTTTCAATCATCGATTCTGATTGCGATGAGTGATCATCTTAAAAAATTACTTAGACCTGAAGAGCTGGTACTAAAAGCCGTTACGGAGGAAACAGCCGTTCAGAAGGACCATCTCAAACGGGTACTGTCCCAAGCAAAACCCACCGCTTTGATAACAATGGATGTTAAACCGGATGCCGAGACAATTACTGCCTATACCGCAGCCGGAGTGCCCATAATATTGTTGGATGAAGAAGCGGCCGGTGTATCTGCTATTGCCACGGACAACATGATGGGGGGCCGGATAGCAGGGGAATATTTGATTTCTAAAGGCAAGAAAAGAATCGCTATTGTTACAGGCAGGACACAGGTGAAAGGCGGTTATAACGCGGAACAGAGGTTCAAGGGATTTCAACAGGCATTAAGTGCCGGAAGACTTTCTATCCCGCAAGGCTGCACGATTGAAGTGCACCATTACTCACGCGAAGATGGTATAGAAGTGATGCCGATATTATTGAGTGCAGGAGTTGATGCAATATTTTGTGCTGCGGGTGATAACTGTGCAATAGGGTTGGTAAATGTAGCGAAAGAGCGGAAGGTACGTATTCCCGATGAAGTTGCAATAATAGGTTTTGACGATTTACTCATAGCACAGATTTCTTCTCCCAGGCTTACGACGATCAGGCAGCCGTTAAAGGAAATGGCCGATGCAGCGTATAAAATGGCCGTGATTCAAAGAAATGAAATTCTTCGCAGGCCGCAGAAAACAGTTTTTAGACCCGAGCTTATAATTCGCCAGTCGGCTTGAAATTCCGACTTAGAATATATTATTGCCGGTACGGCTTTTCATTGTATTTAAGCCGGACAGTATCTGAAATAAACAGCGTCTGATATAAAAAGTGTTTCGCTGATTTTCTCGTCAATTTTATGCGTTTCTTCCAGAGCCGTCCGAGATTTACATCTTCAAGTCAAATTTAAATAACAGCATTCGCGCCATTAAAATTCTCTAAATATTTCCAGTTCAAGTGTATTTCTTGCCTTTCCATTATCCGATTGGTACATTCATCCATATAATGTTTTTTTAGACCTCATTCAATAAGGTTAAGGTATGAAAAATATTTTATCGTTTGTTAAACCTAATCACTCCCGATATCTTTCTGAGTTAAAAGAATTTCTTGCCATTCCGAGTGTAAGCTCGCAGACAGAACGCAAACCGGATATGTATCGCGCAACAAAGTGGTTGAAGGAACATATGTCGAACATCGGACTGCAAAATGTGCAGGTTTTAGAAACAGAAGGCCATCCGGTTATTTATGCCGATTGGCTTCATGCGGCCGATAAACCGACGATCCTGATTTATGGCCATTACGATGTTCAGCCTGAAGATCCTGTGGATTTATGGAAAACACCTCCATTTGAAGCGACTGAACGCGACGGTAATCTCTATGGACGCGGTACTGCGGACGATAAAGGACAGATTTTTATACATCTCAAAGCAATCGAGGCTTTTCTGCATGATGGCGGTGTACTGCCGGTAAATATTAAAATTGTTTTTGAAGGGGAAGAAGAAATAGGGAGCGAGCATTTTGCCGACTTCTTGATAAAATATAAAAAATTGCTTAAAGCTGATGTTGTTCTTATTTCTGATTCTGATATTTTTGACAATGGCATACCTGCCGTGACTTATGCACTGCGCGGAATTTCATATTTGGAAATAGAAGTGATTGGAACAGACTCTGATCTGCATTCCGGAACTTTTGGCGGCGTTTTCCACAATCCCATTCAAGCATTGACAGAAATAATTGCATCGCTTCATGATAAAAATGGAAGAATAACAGTAAAAGGGATGTACGACGATGTAAAACCGCTTACGAAAGTAGAACGGATAGCATTCAAAAAACTGCCATGGAGTGATCGAAAATTTGCAAAGATGAACGGCGTGAAACACCTCTATGGCGAAAAAGGATATACGACAATTGAGCGGCGCTGGGCTCGTCCGACGCTTGACTGCAACGGCATTTGGGGAGGATATACCGGTGAAGGAGCAAAAACGGTTATTCCTTCGAAAGCATATGCAAAAATTTCTATGCGTCTTGTTCCGAATCAATCATCGGCGAAAATCGCAAAACTTTTTGAAAAACATATAAAGAAAATAGCACCGAAAACCGTCAGGGTAAAAGTCCGCAGCTTGCATGGAGGCGAACCCGCTATAACGCCGATAGACAGTCCGGGAGTGATGACGGCCATGGAAGCAATGGAAAAAGGATTCGGTAAGAAGCCGCTGTATCAGCGCGATGGTGCATCTATCCCCATCGTCGTCGATTTTAAAAAAATACTTGGAATTGATTCTGTCCTGCTCGGTTTCGGCGTACCGGATGAAAACGCTCATGCACCCAATGAATTCATCGTTCTCGATAACTTTTTCAAAGGAATCGTTACCATGATACATTATTATCAACGATTTCCGGATTTCTGGAACATGAAGAAAAAAAAACGATAAAAGTTATTTAGTCCGCTGGTTTGTACCACGTGAGCAGCTGGAGATTCATTTTTTCTTGATCGCGGCTATACGATTTTTGTTTTTTCCTTTTTTGCAATAATTCTGATGAAGAAACTTACTAAAGAAGAGGCGATAAAATTGATGAACGACCTAGGTTCACGCCGTCTTCCGTTTATATTTATAATAGATTTTCTCATGCAGTCCCCCGTAGTTCTTCCTTTAGATACAATTGACCGCACATGCATTATGTATGACTTTCATGGCGTGTCAAATTATACCTCCGTTTCAGGCTCTCAACATCAAATCCTTTTGAAGAAATATCCGATACCGTTTGACCGTTATGCGGCGGCATTTGAAAATATCATAAAGAATATTCACGAGGGTAATTCCTATCTTCTGAATCTTACATTTCCCACTCGAATAGAAATCGACAGAGATTTGCGCGAAATATTCTTTTTAAGTAAAGCCAGGTATAAATTGTGGATGAAAAATCAGTTCGTCGTGTTTTCTCCGGAATCCTTTGTGCAGATCCGGGATTGCACAATATCTTCGTATCCAATGAAAGGCACTATCGATGCATCCGGCGAGCATGCGAGGGAAACCATTTTAAATGATGGAAAAGAAATCGCTGAACATACAACAATTGTCGATTTGATTCGGAATGATCTCAGCATAATTGCTTCCGACGTTCATGTTGAAACATTCCGCTACATAGAACGGATTTCAACAAATGAAAAAAACCTGCTACAGGTAAGTTCGAAGATAACCGGCTTCCTGCAGCCGGATTATTATACTCAAATTGGAACGTTATTGTTTAAACTGCTGCCGGCCGGATCTATCAGCGGGGCGCCTAAGAAAAAGACACTGGAAGTTATTTCGGAAAGTGAACAGTACAACCGCGGATATTACACCGGTGTCTTCGGGATTTTCGACGGAAATTCTGTGGACAGCGGCGTTATGATTCGATTTATAGAAAATACCGATGGGATTCTGTATTACAAAAGCGGCGGAGGAATCACCTCTCTTAGTAAGGTTGAATTGGAATATCAAGAAATGATCGATAAAGTTTATGTGCCAATTAATTGAATCAGTGAAAGTACAGAATCGACAGCTATACAATATCGAAGCTCATAATGATCGTATAGCATTTTCACGCAGAGCTGTCTTTGCTCTGGAAGACAGGATAGATTTACGGGATCATATCTTACTGCCCGATACTCTAGATAGTGGATTATATAAATGCCGTATTATTTATGAACGGGAAGTTCAGAAGGTTGAATATATTCCATATACGCCGAAACCGGTACGGGCTCTGCGTATTGTTCACAATGATGCAATTCAATATGAGCATAAATTTCTCAATCGTTCCTGCATTGAAGATCTTTTACAGGGCAGCGATGCCGATGATATCCTTATTGTACGGCAGGGGTTTGTGACCGACACATCGTACGCAAATATTGTTTTCTTTGACGGTAATAATTGGGTGACTCCGGCCCGGCCTCTTTTATTCGGTACGAAACGGCAGGTCCTTTTAGAACGCGGTGTAATTCGGCAAGCGGATATTTCCTACACGGATTTAAAACAATTTATCAGAGCGGCGCTAATTAATGCTATGATCGATCTCGGAGATATCCCATTCATTTCCATTGAAGATATTTTACCGCCGGCAGCGCTTTATTAAAACGTATATTTTCTTAATTGTAAAGCAGCAGTTCCTTTAATGAAAGCGAAAAGAGAATTTTATAAATTTAAATTATTACATCAATAGATTAATAGGAAAAATGATCGACACCGGATTTACTGCGGGAAAGAACGATACGTTCGGCCGTCTGCCGGCCTTTTTTCTTTAATCAACATTTTGTATTATAGAAAAAGGAAACCGAGGTAAATAAAATTATTCATGAAAATCTATACAAAGACCGGTGATAGGGGGGAGACTTCGCTCTTCGGCGGTCATCGGATATCAAAAAGTTCGCTTCGGATTGATGCCTACGGTACGGTAGATGAATTAAATTCACAGATTGGCGTTATCCGTGCTCTTAAACCTCCCGCCGATGTAGATCGAACCTTTGAACAGCTTCAGAATCAGCTTTTTATTCTGGGTGCCGATCTTGCAGCCCCCCATGACATCTCATCTTCAAAAATTCAGCGTATTCATCAAGGTCACATTGATAATTTGGAAAAAATCGTCGACCGGATAGAAATGCATCTCAAGCCGCTGCAGTCATTCATTCTTCCGGGTGGTCAGATTATAGGTGCACAGATTCATGTTGCACGTACTGTCTGCCGCCGTGCAGAACGGCTGGTGGACGCGTTAGGCAGAAAAGAGGACATAGGAAAATTCCCACTGATATATCTGAACCGTTTTGCCGATCTGTTGTTCGTTCTTGCCCGGTATGTAAATATTCTTTCAGGGACAGAAGAAACTATATGGAACGAGCGTCCCAAAACGGACATTGATGGACAATGATACAAAAGCTTTTCTCATTTTTTTGAGTTTCGCGGCAGGGTGTGAAATTTTTATGAAAAAATCAAATTATTGAAGTTGCTTTTCATAAGTATTCTTCATATAATCTTCAGTGCTAATATCGGTAAAACAGCAATAATTATTTTGATACTCTAATCGAAAAAAAAGACATTCTGCAAGGAGCTTAGCTATGCCTGCAAAAAACAGAATTTTAGTTGTTGACGATGAAGAAGCGCTTCGAGTTGTCCTGAGTGCAGAATTGGAAGGTGAGGGGTATCAAGTAACCAGTGCGGCCGACGGACAGGATGCAATAAATATTTTAACAACTAAAGGTTTTGATCTTATCCTCTTAGATATTAAAATGCCTAATGTTGATGGATTTGAAGTATTAAAATTTGTGAAGGATCGCTGGCCAAAAACCAAAGTCGTTATGTTGACAGGTTTTGCTGACCTCAAAAATGCAATTGAGTCGAAAAAACTTGGTGCAGAGGATTTTGTAAGTAAACCATACGATCTCGTCGATCTGCTTACTACGGTCGAAAGAGTTCTTACTAGTGTATAAAGCTGGCAAGGGAGCCTTGCCGCCATGTCAAAAAAACATCGGATTCTCGTCGTTGACGACGAAGAATCGATAACTTACCTCGTTAAAACCGAACTTGAAGATTTACCGGAGTTTGAAGTCGATACCGTGTTGAGCGGTTCAGACGCCATCAATCTTATTCAGGCAAAAGTGTACGATGTTGTCTTGCTTGATGTAAAAATGCCGCGTATCAGCGGCGTTGAAGTACTGAAACATATCAAAGAACACGCTCCCGCCACGCAAGTTATCATGCTGACAAATATAGTGGATGTAAAAATCGCGATTGAAACGACAAAACTCGGAGCGTACGATTTTGTCAGCAAACCTTATGAGGCTGATGAACTCATTGCCACAGTCCGGCGCGCACTCGAGCATAAACAACTCCTCATTGATAAGGAAGCGAGCCAATTTGCTCGTCCGGTTGAACTGATCGGCGATTGCCAGATATTCAAGGATGTTGTGAACAAAGCAATTAAGCTGGCATCGAGTGAAGCATTTGTATTGATTCAAGGAGCAAGCGGTACGGGTAAAGAGCTTTTTGCGCGCCTTGTTCATCAGCATAGTCCAAGGATGAATCAGGCATTTATCGCTGTCAATTGTGCCGCGATGCCCGACCAACTTCTGGAAAGCGAGCTGTTCGGACATGAAAAAGGGTCTTTCACGAGTGCTATTAAAACAAAACAAGGCCTGGTCGAGGTTGCCGACGGCGGAACATTATTTCTGGACGAGGTCGGAGATATCAGTTTGACTACCCAGCCAAAACTTCTCCGTTTTCTTGAGACAGGCGAGTTTCGCCGCGTCGGAGGAACCAATACCCGGACAGTGGATGTTCGTGTCGTATCGGCAACGAATAAAAATTTACAGGAAGAAGTAAAAGAGAATCGATTCCGCGAGGACTTACTCTATCGATTAAATGTGGTAAGTCTCAGATTGCCTAATCTTAAAGAACGTAAAGAAGATATTCCGCTTCTTGTAGATAGTTTCCTTGCGCGAAAGACAAAAACGAAACATCTCAGCCCGGAAGCATTGCAGGTACTGATGACCTATGATTGGCCCGGCAATGTTCGTGAACTTGAGCATGTCATAGAAGGCGCAATTGCGCTCAGCCATTCCGATTTGGTAGAACCTAAAGATTTATGGATGAATGTTGCGTTAAGCACCGCACCTTCTCAATCCGCAGCTATTTCCGAACTGCCGAAGCCAGAGAGTCTCGTTACAATGGAGGAGCTTGAAAAGCTTCATATTGAACGCTCGCTAAAACATTTTAATTGGAATCGTGTTAAAACTGCAAAGGCGCTTGGAATTACTCCGAAGACTCTTTATCTTAAAATCAAGCGATATAGCATTCAGGTACCACGACTGGATTTTCTATAATAGTTTCGTTCATAACATCTCCTGTAACTTTCCTTCTTGACATTCGTAATGATAACTGGGAACAGACTCAAAATTCCCAAAACTCCTTCTTGTGAAGCCGGTTTTTGATCTCTCTGTGGTGGGGTTGATCAGGAAACCGGCTTTTTATATTCAAACACTTCACCGGTTTCTTGCTTTTGCGTCGATTATTGACTAATTTTTTCATCAAAATTAATCTTATGGATGGATAATCAGTTCGGGCGGGAGACCATCTTTCTTTCCAAGGAACTTTCCGTAATGAGATTCAGGAGAGAAGTTCAAATTTTCGACTTAACTATAAAATTGGCTTAATACTATGCCTGACAAAAAAATCATCGGTGAAGCGATAACTTACGACGATGTGCTGCTGGTTCCTGCAAAATCGTCGGTTCTTCCGCGGGAAACGAATCTACGCACGAAACTTACTCGGAATATAGAACTTAATATTCCGCTCATTAGCGCAGCGATGGATACGGTGACAGAGGCCGAGATGGCAATTGCAATAGCACGCGAAGGCGGTATCGGAATTCTTCATAAGAATATGACAATAGAACATCAAGCAGATGAAGTAGATCGTGTAAAACGTTCTGAGAGCGGCATGATTCGGAATCCTATTACTCTCTCGCCTCATCAAACTGTCCGCGAGGCTTTGGAAGTTATGCGGAAATACAGCATATCTGGTATTCCTGTTGTGAACCAAGAAAATCTGGTTGGTATACTCACTAACCGCGATTTACGATTTCAACCAAATCTCGATCTCCTCATATCAAAAGTAATGACTACTGGAAAATTAATTACAGTGCCTGTAGGAACTACACTGGAAGAAGCGGAAGTGATTCTCCAGAAACATCGTATTGAAAAATTGCCGGTCGTTGACAAAAACGGTAAATTACGCGGTCTTATAACATTTAAAGATATTCAAAAGAAAAAAAGTAATCCGAATGCCTGTAAAGATAAACTCGGCCGCCTTCGAGTCGGTGCAGCAGTAGGAAATACAGCCGATACAATGGAACGTGTTGCATCTCTTGTTGAAGCAGGTGTGGATGTCGTAGTTATGGATACATCTCATGGACACTCAAAAGGTGTTATAGAAACTGTTAAGCGGGTACGGGCCAAATTCGATATAGAATTGATAGCAGGAAATGTCTGCACAGCTGATGGCACAAAAGAGCTTATCAGAGCGGGTGTGGATGCAGTGAAAATCGGCGTTGGACCCGGATCGATCTGTACGACGCGCGTAGTGGCGGGTGTAGGCGTTCCGCAGGTGACGGCAATTATTCAGTGTGTTAAAGCAGCCGCAAGAACCCGGACTCCGATTATTGCAGATGGTGGAATCAGACATACGGGTGATATTGCTAAAGCGATCGCTGCCGGTGCAGATACAGTAATGATCGGCGGATTATTCGCCGGAATTGAAGAAAGTCCCGGCGAGAAGGTACTTTATGAAGGACGCAGCTACAAGATTTATCGCGGTATGGGATCGCTTGAGGCGATGAAAAAGGGGAGCAAAGACCGTTACTTTCAGGATGCGGAGGACGACATTCAAAAATTGGTGCCGGAAGGAATTGAGGGACGTGTGCCTTTCAAGGGAAATCTTGCCGATACAATATATCAGATGATGGGGGGATTGCGTGCTGCTATGGGATATTGCGGATGTCGAACTATTTCTGAGATGAAAAAGAAGGCACAGTTCATACGAATGACTGACGCCGGACTGCGCGAAAGCCATCCGCACAACATCGCCATTACAAAAGAGGCGCCGAATTACCATCTCTAGACACCCAATGATTCAAAGACGGCTTTACGCAATTCGCACAGCGATGACGAAGTATCGACTTCAAGCATTGCTTGTAACTGAAATGACCCACGTTCGGTATTTAACAGGTTTCACCGGCTCCAGCGGATTATGTGTTATTACTCCGGAAAAACAGTTTTTTATTACTGATAGACGGTATGAAATTCAAGCACCGCAGGAAATTGACGGATTCAATATCATTATAGCGAAGCAGCATCTCTTCCCGCTCATCGCGGAAAAATTTCTGATTCCTAAATATGCACGAATTGGATTTGAGAACGAGCATATTACGGTAGCAGATATGCAAAATTTGAAAAAACTCCTGCCCGGCCGTCGTTTTATCCCCGAAAAAAGAATCATTGAGACCATTACCGAGATAAAGGATGACGGAGAGATAGCGTTAATCCGATATGCTGCACAAATTACCGATAAGGTATTCAAGAAAATTTTAACGCTGATACGGCCCGGCATACATGAATGCGATGTGGCTGCGGAAATCAGTTATTGGCACCGAAAGTACGGTGCGGAATGCGACGCTTTTGATCTCATCGTAGCAAGCGGAGAACGCGGCGCTCTGCCTCATGCGAAAGCAACCGATAAAATTATCCGCCGCGGCGAAATGGTTGTATTGGATTTTGGCTGCCGCTACTGCGGTTACAATAGCGACCTTACACGTACAATCGCAGTAGGGAAACCTCAAGCGGAAATGAAAAAGATTTATCATATTGTGCTTGATGCACAAAGAAAAGCTATTGATGCTGTTCATAACGGTATTGCAGCCCGTTTGGTTGATGCAGCAGCAAGAAAATATATTCAGCGAATGGGAAAGGGACGATATTTTATACATTCACTTGGCCATGGACTCGGTATTAATATCCATGAATCAATACGACTTTCCGCTCTTAGTGCTGCGATACTTAAAACGGGGAATGTAGTGACAATAGAACCGGGAATTTATATTCAGGGAAGCGGCGGTGTACGAATTGAAGACGATATAGTTGTTCGAGAAAACGGTTGTGATATACTAACAAGGTCTCCCAAAGAATTGATAATTGTGTAAATTATGATAAATGATGGGTATAGAAAAGTCCTGCTTATTGCATATTATTTTCCGCCTATGGGATTAAGCGGTGTGCAGCGAACAGTGAAGTTTGCTAAGTTTCTGCCGAAATACGGCTGGAAACCGACAGTGCTTACAGTTGAACCGACAGGGTATTATGCATTTGACGATACACTGCTGAAGGAAGCTGAAGAAGCCGGTGTGAAGATTATCCGAACAAATTCATACGATGCGAATCACTTTTTTAAGAAACGGGGAATCGTTAAAATGCCGTCCGAAGGCATGAGAAAGATACTGCAGTTCTTCGGCGATTTGTTATTTATCCCTGATACTAAAATAGGCTGGAAAATTACTGCTGTAAAAGCAGCTTCCGGTTTGCTTGAAAAAGAGCATTTTGATTTAATTTTCGCTACCGCACCTCCTCAAACGGATTTTTTAATAGGCGCAGCACTTAAGCGTAAGTTTGAAATTCCTCTTGTTGTGGACTATAGGGATGCATGGCTGGAATATCCGTTCAAATATTTTCCCACGCCATTACACCGGTTATGGCACAAGCATTTAGAAAAAAAAGTGTTAAGAGCGGCCGATCGGGTGATTGTAACGCATCGCCGCGTAAAGGAGTGTATCCTTCGCCGGCATCCGTTTGTTGATTACAAGGAAGTCGTTATCATTTCACAAGGATTTGATTCGGAAGATTTGCCGGAAACGGTCAGCGAGAAGCGAGCCAAACCTATACGGATGAAAATTGCACATGCAGGCACGTTTTATGCCGATAGAAGTCCCGGAATATTTTTCCAGGCGCTTTCAAACGTTTTACGGGATAATCCGAGAATGCGTGGACGTGTCGAGGTAAACCTGATCGGCAATGTACGCGAGGAAGATAAACGGCTCGTCAAGCATTTGGATTTGCAGGATGCTGTAAATTTTCTCGGATATTTTCCGCATCGCGATTGTGTTAAATTTCTTTCCGAATCCGATCTGCTCTGGTTCGTTATAGATAATGATTTCCAAACACCGGGCAAACTATACGAATATTTTGGAACGCGCAGACCCATGATAGCATCCTTGGTTGAAGGATACACCAAGCAGCTTATACGTGAATGCAAAGCAGCGATATGCGTACCGCTGAAAGATGTCACAGCGCATGAAGTCGCCATTTTAGAACAGTTCAATCGATTCGAACACAAAAAGCTAGAACGAATTCCGAATGCATTTTCTTCGAAATTTAACCGGCTTGTACTGGCCGGCGAATTAGCAAAACAATTCGAATCATTAATGGATTACGATCGTGCCGGTATTATTACCGTGAAGGAGCAATCCGTATGAATATTCTTGTCATAGGTTCGGGAGGAAGAGAACATGCGCTTGTGTGGAAGCTTCATCAAAGTCCCCGGGTTAAATCCATTTTTTGCGCCCCAGGTAACGCCGGTATTGAACAATTTGCTGTACCCGTACAATTAAAGCCGGCCGACATAAAAGGTTTGTTGAAATTTGCGAAGGAAAAAAAAATAGATCTGACAGTTGTCGGTTCTGAACAGCCCCTCGTTGAAGGCCTCGTTGATGTTTTTGAAGAGAACGGATTTAAAGTTTTCGGTCCAAGCAAATCTGCCGCCCAATTGGAAGGAAGTAAAGTTTTCTCCAAGGATTTTATGGTGCGGCATAATATACCAACCGCCGGGTATCGAATCTTTACAGCAGCCGAATACGACTCGGCAAAAAAATATATCAACACACTTAATCCGCCGATGGTATTAAAGGCGGACGGCCTGGCAGCAGGAAAAGGGGTTATTATCTGTAATGATCGGCAGGAGGCACTCGTTGCGCTGGATGAAATTGTCCTGAAGAAGGCTTTTGGCGGTGCCGGTGATAAAATTGTTATTGAAGAATTTCTGGCCGGTGAAGAAGCATCGGTTTTTGTTCTGACAGACGGCGATCGGTTTGCTATGCTTTCATCTGCACAGGATCACAAACGAATTCTCGATGGTGATCTTGGAAAGAACACCGGAGGCATGGGAGCATATGCTCCTGCTCCGATTGTGACAAAAGAAATTCTTGAGCAGGTCGTACGTAAAGTAGTTAATCCTACACTTAACGGAATGAAGCAGGAAGGATTTCCCTATCGCGGCTGCCTCTATATCGGATTAATGATAACAGCCGGTAAGATAAAAGTACTCGAGTATAATTGCCGTTTCGGCGATCCGGAAACACAGGTTGTTGTTCCCCTTATCGACGGAGATTTAGCGGAGATATTTCTTTCAATAGCTGAACGTAAACTCGATCCATCCAAGGTAAAATTACATCAGGCCACTGCCGTATGTGTCGTGATGGCTTCGCAAGGATATCCGGAAAAATATCAATCCGGGAAACAAATTTATGGACTCGAAAACAGCAGGATGGAAGATGGTGTCGTGGTGTTTCATGCAGGTACGCGGAAAGACGGCGGTAAAATTGTAACCTCCGGCGGACGTGTTCTTGGAGTAACTGCAATTGGTTTTAATGACGAACTGGATCAAACGATTCTAAATGCGTACAATGCGGTAGGAAAAATTACATTTGACGGCGCCTATTATCGCAGTGATATAGGAAAGAAAGCTCTCAAGTACTTACATACATCGAAAAGTAATTGAAATATAGGAGGCGCTTTGAATATTCTAATAACCGGCGGGGCAGGATTTATTGCATCGCATGTTGCAGACGCATACATCGCTGAAGGACATAATGTTGTTATTGTTGACGATTTATCGGGGGGATTTAAGGAAAACCTCAATTCAAAAGCGCGATTCTATCAAATTGACATACGGAGTGATAAGTTAGAAGAAGTATTCCAGAAAGAAAAGATTGAGGTTGTGAACCATCTGGCGGCCCAAATGGATGTGCGGAGGTCGGTCGCCGATCCGAAGTTCGATGCATCCGTAAACGTAATCGGCGGACTTAATCTTTTTGAGTACTCTCGTAAACATCAAGTTAAGAAAATTATTTTCTCATCTACAGGCGGCGCAATTTACGGCGAACAGGATTATTTCCCGGCCGATGAAGAGCATCCGACGCGCCCGCTTTCTCCGTACGGCATCACAAAACTCTGCACGGAAAAATATCTCTTTTTCTACAACGCTCTCTACAATATCAATCATGTCATTCTGCGCTATGCCAATGTCTATGGCCCCCGTCAGAATCCTCATGGTGAAGCAGGTGTCGTTGCCATTTTTTGCAATAAAATGTTGAAAGGCGAGAAACCCGTTATCAATGGCGACGGCAAGCAAACACGTGATTATACTTTTGTGGGCGACGTCGTGAAAGCAAATCTGTTGGCATTAAAACACAACGGCTCCGCTATTTATAATGTCGGAACAGGAATAGAAAGCGATGTGAACAAACTGTTTTACGAGCTGCGAAGTCATCTCAATCCCTCTTGTCCTGAGCAGCATGCTCCTGCGAAAGCCGGTGAGCAGCAGCGAAGTGTTATAAGCTTTAAGAAAATTGAACGAGAACTCGGATGGCGCCCGGCTATCCAATTCGAAGAAGGCTTAAGATTGACTGCAGAATACTTCAAGAAGAAATTTTCCCAACC
>Ga0105104_10000753_pt1 | contig 25104 bp, 15 predicted proteins | sample PPLLaktember2015_3_FD_87034 | JGI IMG/M metagenome (GOLD analysis project Ga0105104, IMG submission 87034) | Freshwater sediment microbial communities from Prairie Pothole Lake near Jamestown, North Dakota, USA - PPLs Lake P7 Core (6) Depth... | ecosystem: Environmental > Aquatic > Freshwater >...
AAGGCGTTACTGAGAGTAGGTTTGAAGCGGTTACTTTTTTGCTTCTCCCTGTTATTCTTCTGACTGTTCGCTCCCCAATTTTTGTTATCTTCTTCTGAGTTGTATGATCCACGGTATCTCAGAACCATCATGAAACTATTACGCTAAGGGGTAAGTGGGTCTAAAAATCTCAGGAGGCGGTGCCATAGCTACTAACTATCTGAACTATCTATCAGTTGAAATCGACTAGATAACAGTAGGGCGTAACGTACCATACCATCATCGGTAAAGTATGGTATAACTTAAGAGAAGCCTATGCAATGATGTTAACTATATATTCTATACTCTACTATACTCTACTACACCATGATCAAAAAGGGTCTGACAATAAGCCCAAGAGTAAAAGGGAGCAAATTTGGCGATTAGCCTTGGGCGGAGAATTAACCCCAAATGAGATAGCCTTGAAAGCAGACACTACGGTACAGAACGTATGGAAGGAGACTAGCATATTAAGGTCGAGAGGGGGTTTAGCTATCCGCAAAACTACTGCACAGCAATCGAATAAGAGTGAGATGATTTACCTCAATCCAGGTGAGGAACAAAACAGCACAGGCATTCTTGGTTTAAGCAAGATACGGCATAGGACTCCAACTTCTGTTAATAGTTTGATCGATGTCCCAGAATTGGATTCCGCGGGACTAAAAATTCTCTATGGGGAATTCAAATCTGGAAAAATGCCAATAGACATTTTAGCTGAGTACGGTTTTCATCCAGAAATTGTAGAATGCGAATACCAGAGGTTCATGCAGCTTAGCGAACGGGATAATGGTGATTTAATGAAGCGTATTATCCTGACTTTGACACGCAAAGGTTATGTTGACGAGTCTGGTAGGAACGAAAAGATCAAAGCACTCATCAAACTCTATCGCCAGAGAGGCTATCTATTAAATAATGAAATTCTCAATCTCTTGGAGCTATACGTTCAAGAAGAAGTGCAGGACGAGACGGATTTAATGCTCATTGATACATATCGGAGACTGCCGAATGGGTTCAGTAGAATTAGGTGTCGTCAATGTAAAGGGATGTTAGGTGATGCAATTTTGTGTGACAAGTTACCGATAGGGAAGAAACTACGCGAGGAGTATGATGAAAAGTTACTGTGCGAAGTGTGTCGCCATGATCTCGATAATCCTGACTGATAGTCAGTAGCGTTAATGTATTAACCGTATTACTTATATTAATGTGAACGTAAAAATCACATCAGGATGAGAACATTGGAAGTTAGATTCCTATCAATAGTAAAAAAAATAGTAAGCAGATAAAAAGGTGGGTTGAGTAAACTTCTATTCCAATGACATATGTATGATATTCGAATATTCCTATTCAAATAGAAAATGTAGTGCAGCAGATTAGAGTAAGAGCAGATGCTAGAACTAAAGCTATAGCATACTTATGTGAAGAGGTATTTTTTCTTCTAGATAGAAGAGGTTACATTAGTTTGATTAAAGTACACTCCTGGAGGTTTCTCCTGATATCGCACCCATTATGCCATTAACTGCTCGAGGCCCATTCGTGACATGGATAAACGAATACCAAATTCTTATCCACAGCTGCAAAGAAAGATAGAAGAGTAAATGGCCGTAAAAAACAAAACTCTCATCTTGCGCATACTTAAGGATCACATGTCTGTCTTAAATCAAGTTACATAAATTCTATTAATCTTGGAATTCAAGAATTGGATCATTTCAGAATGCAAGCATTTGTCAGACATTTTCATATATTTTTTGTTACCGATCGATGCTATGAAAACTGATATCATGTTTAAGAAACGCACAAGGAATGAACCGAGGACTTTCTTAACTTAGGCTCAAATGGAACGACAGATAGAAAATCGGTAAGAAATATTGACTAGATTGCATTCAACAGATATGATTACGCAAGAGAATAGAATTATGCTACCTCTGCAGGAGGAAAAAATCCCCAGTTTTGTACAGGAAGTCTTAGTTGGGCTTGGAAGGATCAAGAAAACCTGGTCCACTGATTTAATGCATCCCACGATGGAAACGAGCTATCTTCTAATCAAATCCTTTCTCTATGTCTTTACTACAATATCAATCAATCCTCTATGAATTTGGCTTGTCTAAAATCGTCAAAGTAGTAGGGAAAGCAGCTGAATGAAGAATCAACTGCAATATCGGGCATAACGATGGATAACGAGGCTTTAATACGAGGTAACAACAAGACGCTTCGAACAAAAAACATTGTATATCCTTATATGCACTAAGGGAGATGAAAAATCATTTGCACAACCGTATAGAGCAATCATGGATGAAGGGATAACCGAAAAAGAGGCAGTTGCCATGCATCAGCCCATTCTTATTCGTATTCAATTTCAGTTTGCACTCCTAATAATTATATTCGAGTAGATTGAAATTGCAGTATTGATGGGAAGGACGCTGTTTGATAAGATTTGGGATAATCATGTGGTTTATCAAGAAAAAGACGCAGCGCATGGAAATCCATCCCTAATTTATATAGATTGTCATTTAATACATGAGGTCACATCCCCTCAGGCTTTTGCTGGTTTGAAGCAGCTTGGACGAAAGGTCAGGCGCCCCGACCTGACATTTGCAACAATGGATCACAACGTTCCAACGACTAACCGTTCCATTCCAGTAATTGATAGTGACTCATCCATCCAAATGCATACTTTGAGAGAAAACTGCAATGAGTTTGGCATTACGCTCTATGACATGCTCAGCCCTCAACAGGGCATAGTCCATGTCATCGGTCCCGAGCTAGGCCTGACCCTGCCCGGTATGACAATTGTTTGTGGAGATAGTCACACATCCACTCACGGCGCATTTGGAGCCTTTGCGCTGGGCATAGGTACAAGTGATGTTGAGCACGTACTTGCCACACAATGTCTCTGGATGCACAAGCCCAAGAGCCTCAACATCAAGTTCAGTGGAACCATTAGCAACCGGCCTGGACTATCCGCCAAAGATATTATTCTTTCAACAATTAGACAAATAGGCATATCTGGAGGGATCGGATCAGTGATCGAATACAGTGGTGAAGGAATTTCTACTCTTTCAATGGATCAAAGAATGACAATCTGCAATATGTCTATTGAGGGTGGAGCAAGGGCTGGATTGATAGCTCCAGATGAGGTGACCTTCGATTACATAAGAGGACGTCCATTTGCACCATCTGGAGAAAAGCTAGAAAAGATGATTGAATATTGGGAATCATTTCTAACTACAGATTCTGAAACTTGTCACGATAAATCTGTCAAAATGGATCTTTCGAGACTAGTCCCTCAAGTCAGTTGGGGGACAAATCCCTCGATGGTTATAGATGTTACCGAAAATATCCCATACCCAGAAGTATTTGCAGATGGAAATGTCGAGGAGGAAAAATCAGCCAAGAGGGCATTGGAATACATGGGTCTAGAGCCTGGCATGCCTATAACTGAGATAAACATAGATCGTGTGTTTATTGGATCTTGCACTAATGCCAGGTTGGAAGATTTGGTAGATGCATCTAGGTTGCTTGAGGGAAGGACTGTCTCGTCCAGAGTCAATGCAATGGTGGTTCCAGGTTCTCAATCTGTTAAAAGGGCTGCTGAAGAAAAAGGCATCGATAGAATTTTTAAGAAGGCTGGCTTCGATTGGCGCGAATCTGGATGTAGTATGTGCCTAGGAATGAATCCCGATGTACTTGCTCCTAAGCAGAGATGTGCAAGTACTTCTAATCGCAACTTTGAAGGACGACAAGGATTTGGTGGAAGGACCCATTTAGTTAGCCCAATCATGGCCGCGGCCGCAGCAGTGGAAGGAAAATTTGTAGACGTACGTGAATGGTTTTAAATGGGCCTAAATTAGGATGAAATACTTCAAATTTATATGTGATAAAGCTATTCCCTTGGATATAATAAATGTTGATACTGACCAGATCATCCCTAAACAGTTCCTTAAGATGGTAAAGAAGGAAGGCTATGGCGAATTTCTCTTCTACAACTGGCGATATCAAAACGATGGGACGCTTTTAACAGACTTTGTTCTAAACGACAAAAGATATTCAGGAAGACGAATCCTTCTTACACGAGATAACTTTGGCAGTGGGAGCTCTCGCGAGCATGCAGTATGGGCATTAAAGGATTTTGGTATTATTGTTCTAATTGCTCCCTCATTTGCTGACATCTTCTATAATAACTGCTTCAAGAATGGGATTTTACCTGTCAAGCTTAAGAGTCAACAGGTAGAGTTTCTGTTTAAGAATTCTGAAAATGAGGAAATTGTAGTCGATTTAGATAAACAAGAGGTAGCTTGTTGTGATCAGTCATTCAGCTTTCTTATAAATGGTTTTAATAAGAGGATGTTGATGCAAGGACTAGATGAAATAGGACTAACCCTTGAACTGGAGAGCGATATAGGAGAATATGAATCTAAAAGAGGCATTCATTCTTCTGCATGATGCTTCCTCATTATTCCAACTGCCCTTTTATGTTGTAGTAATAAATACTTGATTATGAAAACGTTATAGGTTGTTACCATTGATATGAGCTGCTAGTACAGTACAGTATTATTCATTTACGAATCCTTTAATAACATGACAATTCTGATTGAATACTATTTACACAATGGTGATAATCAAAGGCTTTTGAGCTCTTGAGCAGATGTGCTTCGATCGCTGCGTATTGAGATAGCCAAACAAATGAAAATGTCTGATTCAATATTATAATCGAGAGTTTGGAATCTTGTCATAGCAGAATCAACTGAAGACCGATCAATTTTTCAAACCCTCCCAGTAAGTTTATTCTCTTGTCGATTACAGCAGATAAGACTACAATCTGTTGACATTCATAAATTTAATTGGAATCTAATCGTTAAAGTAATGATCAGCGATATATCAACGTCACACGAAGTTTGTGAGTTTTATTACAGCCATAAATAAGTTTGATATATTTGAAAACGCATGCGAAAAATTACTGTGGGTTAGGAGTAAATAGTTGAAAACAAGATACTCAAAGTAATCTCGTGTAATAGGGATTGACCTAATAAGCGCCTTATAAAAGGTGGAAGTTCAATGTATCTTAAGTTGAAATCTTGGAAATGAAACTAAACATCTGTGTAACAAAGAAGCGGTAGAGAATGAGGATCCACTTTTGAATTTCCGGTGTAATGGATGTATGTTTATCAAGGTGGACTTCGTCTAACCATCCAATACAATTATTAGGGGTTTTTCTTACCCACACCTTATGCGACATTACATTGCTGACACTTGGCTTAAAATGTGGAAGTCAAATTCTGACGAGCTCAAGGGAAAGGCAATTAGTTGGAGGAAAGAACCCTCAATTCATAGGATTCCAAGACCGAGTAGGCTAGATCGTGCTCGAAAGATTGGTTATAAGGCTAAACAAGGCATAGTTGTGGTACGAGCAAGAGTAGGCAGAGGCGGAATGAGAAAACAAAGACCTGTGGCAGGAAGAAGACCAAAACATTTAGGGGTTGTACGTATTAAACAAGGAACTAGTATGCGAAAAGTCGCAGAAAGAAGGGTGGGTGAAAAGTTTCCAAATTTGGAAGTAGTAGGATCTTATTACTTGCATAAGGACGGAATGCATCAGTGGTTTGAGGTCGTCCTGGTAGATCCTATGCATGGATCCATTTCCAAAGATAGAGAAATGAGAGGAAAGCTTGTAGCTTTTTCCAAATAGACAAGCGGCATTATACCGTTAGAATATTCTCAATTGCCTATGGTGGGATCTCCATGCATTTTAATAGATTCAATTATCTTTAGGATTTCTTGATTCTCTGCGTCTTTTTCTAAGGTAATATAGAAAAATCCTCTAGTTATTGGTATCGTTACTATTTTGACCTTTTCATTTTCAGTAATTGTGAATCTTGTCTTACCTATAGCCTTTTCAAATTTCATTCTTAGTTGGTTCCTATTTGCTTCCAGAAAGTTCTCGTCTCTAGCCTCATCAGGAGAAAACAATGGTATAACACCCTTGCGAAGCTGTCCTGAAATAGTTCTTCCAAAATTGTTCATTAAACCGACATATCTAATTTTGGGCGACAGCCCTAAAAATTGTCTGCATAACTTTCTGTTTTTTTGTAATTTCTCTTCATCAGCGCCATTCATCGCGTAGAGCTATAAAATTCTAGAAATATATTTGTTCAATTTCTGAGTATTACGATGATAATGTGAATGCGATGATCTTGAAAGAGAAAAAACCCCACTATATGAAAGAAGAATGAAGCTACGTTACCCCTCAAATTGGCTTTGATTATTCTGGCAAGATTGGTTGCGTCATCATTTTAGTGTGTGTCACGGCATTTATTCTAGTTACAGTTAAATTCAATAATCAGTGAGGTGTTACTTGTATTTGTAATCTATCTTTGGCGCTGGATTTGCTCCGTTCAAAAGCACTTTTCCAAAACACTATCGATGTATGGATCATGTTTTGCGAAGAAAGGGGAATCGATTGGTATGATATTAATGCGTATACAAGCTTTGTGAGCTATCTAAAATCAAATGGCTTTAGAATGCAAAAATTCCCTCTTTGCATTAAGGAATCAGCAGGAGTATATGAAAGAGGTAAAGACAAGGCCAAATTTCTAGAGGAATTATCCCATATTTCTACGGACGACGCAGGAGCTTTCACAATAAAATTGGCAGATAATACAATGTCTACTATACGAAATTTTAGGATTTAATCTTACAGCCTTTTGATGCACCTACCAAACTCCAGCACACAATTCTAGAGCATTTTCATTTTTATCATTGTCAAACGGAAATCTCTTGGAATCTGTGAATGAGTTTCTCAGCAATCACTCTGGCTGCCAAATCCTGTGCCTCTTTGGTTTGTGCACCAATATGAGGAGTACATATGATATTGGGTAATTCTAGCAATTTTCTATTAGTAGGTGGCTCGATCTCAAAGACGTCTAGTCCAGCTCCAGCTAGCTTTTGATCTTTCAAATGATCGTACAAAGCGACTTCATCCACGATCCCTCCTCTTGAAGTATTGATGATGTAGCTTGACTTTTTCATTCTAGAAAGAAGCTTGCTATCAAAAAGATGGTATGTGTCCGACGATAGCGGAACATGGATGGTTATGAAATCGGAACTTTCAACCAATGTATTTAGATCAGCATTAATCATGCTAACTTCGTTGATGTATTCTCTGCTGATAGGGTAAATGTCGTAGCCTATGATATTCATTCTTAATGCTCTAGCAATGCGCCCCACGTTTCTTCCTATATTCCCTACACCGACTATGCCTAGATACTTCCCACTTAGCTCTGTTCCCATCAGAGACTTCTTGATCCAATTTCCTTTCGATGTTTCAGAATGCGCGTATGGAATAAAGCGAGCCAATGATATCATGAAACCGATGACCAACTCTGACACTGCTTTTGTTGCAGCTTCTTGAGCATTTATGACTTGTATGTTCTTACTTTCCGCATAGTTGGTATCAATATTATCCAGTCCGACCCCAACGCGTGCAATGACTTTAAGTGAATTTCCACTTTCAATAACGTCTTTAGAAACATTTGTTCTGCTCCTCACAACCAATACATCGTAACCATTAACAAGGGACTTGAGTTTTTCAAGCGTAATATTTGGCTGATAATCAACAATCATTCCAGCCTTTTTTAATATCTCAACCCCTATCTCATCAATTGAGTCACAGATAAGAACTTTCCAAACACCACTCATAATGGACAGGCAACTATTAGCCTATATATACTATTTCAAGATGAATTCAAGATTTCATAGATTCTCGATTGGAGATTCCAAGTGAAAACTATGAGGTATATAATCAGACTCGTAAGTCATGTTGAAGCCCCTAATTAGAAACACTAGAACTTCCTTTTTAAATATGCAATATTGGTAACGTATTATAAAATTATGTTAGAGGAATAATTATCTGCCTACGAGATATTTGAAAATGTTTTAGAATCATACACAATTCACATTCAAAATCAGTTCGAATGAAATCGAATATTTACCGTTTCCTGAGACTTGTGCTTATTATCATATTTGAGGTTGAAAATCTAATGTGATAAAATGAGAAATTATTGATTTATATCCCACTCACGTAGCAGTTGCATCTGAAATAATTTTTTAGTGTACAAGCCATTGAATGCTCTAGGTTACATAAGTAGTCGTTGATACGATACAATGTATCTGACTTGTTCGATCCTTTGTATGAAGAACAGTTGATTGGAGGTCATTAGAAACTTTACTCTCTTATTGTACTCGTTAATGAAAAAAGATCTATTAGTTCTCCACGGATTATTCTTATGGCTGCATTGTCAATACAGTTACTTATGGCCAAGAAAGTAGCAAGGAAAAGGGATGACTGGCTAGCAATACTATTAGACTAATTGTACGCTAAGGTTTATCGTTGGATGATTTTTGTTGAGATCACTCTTTATGCCCTCAATAGTTGCTCATAGTGCTACCACGGTTGTCGGTATCCAGTCATCCAATCAAATCGTGGCGGTCAAGCATTTAGGGGACAAGTATTTCTGATTCCGGTCGCTCAATCGCTTCTTGCAACTTGTTCTTTGTTCCGCCATTTAGCATAGTATTCAATCTGGAATGCGTAATGCCCCATCGCCCTAATTACTGATCCTTTCAATTCATCAAGATCAACATACTGTCCTCTTACAGCTTTTGCTAAAGGAGAAAATTCTGCAGTAGCTCCAATCTTCTGAAAAGATCAAGTTGCTGTTTAGTTTTGGCGTCAAGAGTTTCTAAGCTTTTTACTGTCTATCCAGAGATGGAGAAAAGATTGCTGCTTCACAGTTCGGAGGGATCTTCTGTTGCATTATTCGATTCAGCAATCGTTGCCTCCAGATCCTTCAAAACTATCTGAGTTATTTTACTTCAGTGTTACACTGAATTCCATGCTTAATGATATTTCTTCAGCTTCTTCTTTCAATACTTTTACTTTAACTGTTAGTTGTTCCTTTTCTAGCCTTTTTCGTCATAATCGTCCAAATTCGTCGTCAAATTCGTCGTCGATTTCGTCGTCATTCTCGTCATTTGAAACATGTCCCCCAATGGAGCGAATGGGTTAACATGATTACAACAAGCTGCTTCAGGAAGCCAGCGATATCGTTATATTGAAAAGTAGATAAAACAGGATCAAAAGCCCCAGGATGTCATTCATCAGATATCGACTTATGAGGATTAGAAGGCTCACCAAGAGTAGAGTATATTTGATAGTTAGATCTTTGCTTTTCCTATATCTGAAAATAAAAATAAAATTAGGCTGGTATTGACTTTAAAGGCATTCGATCGGACTACTTTTTAGATAAGCCAATTCTTACGTCTACGGCCTTTGTTCCTACTCCTTCTTCGAAAACCAGAAGTGGATTCATATCAAACTCGTCTATTTCCGGAAAATCAGTTACCAATTGCGATAATCTCTGGAGATTTTCCGCCAATGCTTTCAAGTCGGAGGGTTTCTCGCCCCTCGCTCCTTTCAATAATTTGATTGACTTTATAGACTCGATCATCTCAGTGGAGTCTTTTTCGGTTACAGGGGCTATTCTAAATGTAACATCTTTGAGAACTTCTACATAAATGCCTCCCAGACCAAACATCAACAATGGACCGAACAAAGGGTCGCGTTTCGCACCGATAATAGTCTCCTTACCGGATCTAACCATCTCCTGAATCAGAATTCCCTTTATTAATGCATCCTTATTGTATTTTCGTATGTTTCCAATGATATCTTTGTAACCCTTTCTTACTTCTTGCTCATTAGTAAGGCCTATCTTAACACCACCTGCATCAGATTTGTGAATGATCTGCGGGGAGGCTATTTTCATAACTAGAGGATACCCGATATTTCTTGCTGCTTCAGCGCATTCATCTTCACTTTTTGCCAAATAGTTTTTCGGAGTTTGAAAACCGTAAGATTGAAGAACCTCGTACCCTTCTTCCTCTAACAGGTTAGATCGTCCTTCTTTCTTAACATTATCGAAAATCTTGGTTACCTTTTCAATATCCACCGGGAAACTCTTGGGTGGTTCCTCTTCTCTTGAGAGCCATTCCCTAAATCTGTACATTGCGGCAAGTGTCTGTATAGCTGGTTCAGCGTACATAAAATGTGGGATATCGCCATCAGACAGTACTTTCTTGTTTTCCTCACCTTCTGCTAAACCCATTAGAGCGGCAAGCATTGTCCTCTTTGTTCCTTTTGAAGTGTTCACAATAGTCCTTGCGAGTTCAGTATAGTCTAAAGTGGCTGATGGGGTACACATTGTTACTATTGCTCCAACGTTACTATTTGACAGTAATTCAACCAATACTTTCTCGAATCTCTTGTAATCAGCATCTCCAACAATGTCTACTGGATTCCTGGCAGATCCATGAGGTGGAATAATCTTTAAAATTACATCTCTTGAGGAAGATATGTCTGCCATTTTCAAGCCATATTCGGAACATATGTCGGTGGAGATTATGGCTGGCCCTCCTGCGTTTGACACTATAGCAACCCCCGAATCTTTATCAGGAACTGCCTGTTTTGAAAATGCCGTCGCCAGCTCGAATAACCTCTGCATCGTATCCACTCGAATAACTCCTGACTGATCAAATAAAGCATCATATGCTTCATCAGAGCCCATTAGAGCGCCAGTGTGAGACATCGCAGCTTTTGCCCCTTCGGGAGTTCTTCCGGATTTAAGAACAATGATAGGGATCTTATTTTCCTTGGTTATTTTCTTGGCTACCTTCATGAACTTCCTCGCATCGTGAATATCTTCCAAGTACATTACGATTACACGTGTTTCTACGTCATCAGCTAATAGTTCTAGCACATCATTTTCGTCCATATCGACTTTGTTTCCCATGCTAATAACTTTCGAAAATCCTATCCCTTGTGCAATGGCATCTTCCACTGTAGCAGCACAAATCGCTCCGCTTTGCGATACCAATGCAATCCCTCCATGCTTAGGTGTGATCTTGAGAAAAGTGGCATTCATCATATTTTCTGGAGAAAGGCTCATTATTCCCAAACAATTTGGACCAATGATTCTTGTCCCGTACTTCGCACCAATGTCCCCCACTTCTTTTTCAAGTTGAGCACCGACACTGTCAACCTCTTTGAATCCTGCGGTTACTATAATTGCTCCCTTTATCCCTTTCTTTCCGACTTCCTCAATGACTGAGGGCACAGTTTTATTGGGGGTAGCAACGACTGCAAGGTCGATATCGTCAGGAATGTCTAGTACGCTCTTGTAGGCTTTCAAATCAAAGACCGTAGGATTGGAAGGGGTAACCGGATAAATCTTTCCTCGATATCCTTTCTGTATGTTAGAAAATATAGCCCTTCCTACACCAGGTTTTTCTGACGCACCAATCACTGCTATTGAAGAAGGTGACAAAAATACTCGGTGAGATCCATGATCTGCCATACTAGAGGTAAAGACCCAGAAGGATAGTTATAAATGCATTTGTTCACTAGCTAGCAATGGCAACTTGAGCTTAGCTACTCAAGACATAGTTTACTCAGATATAATAATCTCAGCGCAATTTACATGGTACAATAATTTGGATAGTATAACTATCGGAATACGCGTGGGCTGCTGCAATATATCGTGTTAATTAACAAGGATACAAATACGCTGAGGTGAAGTTCAAAGGAATGAATTCGATTTCAGTGTTAGATTTGTCAAAAATGGCGCAAAAGTATTCATCCTAATGCTCTTAAAAAGTAGTATCGATTTTTCCAGGTACGATCGCGGCCTCTATAAAGAACGACATTTCGATGCTATTACGTGTTCAATTGCAAGTAATCATCTCTAGGAAAATCTTTCTTTCAAACAAAAGTTATTCAAGCCAAATTAAATAACCAAAATGCCAAAAATCATAATTGTCGTTTGTTAATAAATAGATGCATTGTCAAGGTTTTTTATCTATTCCACATATTATGTGTGCGCCTTTATTGGTTCCTTCGTAAATGTATACGCCCAATGCGTCAATATTGGATGGCATCTTTGGTGCGAGCAGCCTTATTATTTCGGTTGATAGATTTTCAACTGTTGCCTCGCCTGATAACATAAATGTCGTGGCTTTTGGCACTTGTAAATTGAAGTCACCTTGTAGACCTGCGAAGGAAACGAAATAATGCTTTTCGTCTTCTTTTACAACATATTTTTTGGATATGAAAAACTTGTGATCCATCAAATTCAAGGTCTGTTTAATGATCCGTTTAGCATCTCCAAAATCTATTACAAGATTATTCCTGGTTGTACCTATTATCTCTACCATCACATTAGACGTATGTCCATGCAGTATAGAGCACTTTTCGACTAAGGGAAGAATATGTGCATAATCGAATGCTAGTGAAGGATCCTCTATAAAAATAGAACTAGTTTCATTATCTTGAGAGTCGAACAGGAATACTGATTCTAATTCGTCTACCTTTGCGAGATACCTAGATGATCCAAAAGCAATGATGTCAAGGTCAGGATATTTCTGCTTTATAGCTTTGAATTTCTGAAGATCCGCCTCGGAATCAACTACCTCGATATACTTGTTCTTAGTTTTGAAATCTATAGTTACTGGCTTATCGTTAGTTAGCCCTGGAACAGCCACGTCATATTCAAATTGATCATCTAAAAATGATAGCAATTTTGCCAGAGTTGATTCTGTCCTACTCCTATAGGTTACACTATTGTGATCCAAATACCTAATGTCCTTGTCCTGAAGGCTTTTCATATAAAATATCGTCAATTTATGAGCGTTTCACATATAAACTGTTTTTGTCCATTGGTTTTCCTCTAATCCAACCTTTCCTCATGGTTTCGTATGTGTCAAAACCTAAGTATACATTAGCGACCCTATTCTGGATACTTAGAAGCACATGATGGTTGATTCTTCTCATCTTCCTAACATCGTAGGGTCAAGGAGGGCCTAAACCCTTTACAAGAACATTGAGACTTACAGTAAATGAATTGTTTTTCAGAGATCTCATAGCCCCATCCCCCCACTCTTGAAGTATGCAAATAGCATCCTCAAAGTTTGATGCCCTTAATAAGCGAACTTCGAATCGGCTTGCTGAATTAGTTATAGCAGTCGCCTGCAATTATTGCGGAAATAATTCATGCTGCTTTATGTAGCGACGCTCTAAGAAATGTTATACTATTCGATGGTCTATCCAACTAGTCCCTTTTATAGGATCAGGTTAATCTTTCTATTTAAAACCTGACAAAATAAGGACTTGCTAATGAATCCAATGCTTGTAACAATTAGCTTAATCCTACATTCATAGGATCGAGGTCTTTCGCATCAAACTGATAATGTATCCATTATTGAGCTTGTTGAAATATTATGATTCGCTATGAATCCTGATGAAGCAGCTATCACATACTTAGCAGGTAAAGTATTCTTGTAAGTGCATTTTGAAGCATCAAATGGATTAGTACAAATTTGTGCATTTTCTTTTGCATAGATCACATGACCATTTTCATCAAGCCAGATCAAATCAAGATTATACTGGATGTTGATCAGCCATAGTGCATAGAGGTCTGGCTTTCCGTAAACCAATAGCATTGCTGAATCCATAGGAATCGGATCCTCCCGGAACATCAACCATCTTTGTCTCTCCTCAGGTGATTTGGCTACCTCTACTTTGACAGTATCATTGTCAATTTTTATTGTGCCAGTAGGAAAACTGAGATCTCTATTCTTGACCTCTGAAGGGGCCAAAATGAGACCTAAAATTCCGATAATAAAGGCGGCTAAAATGGCAGGTAACAAAACCACCATCTTACTAGCCATAACCACATAAACTAGGCATTAAATAAATTTGAACCTTGCTATGATTGACTTAAATAAATGAGATCCAATTCAGCTTTATCCGCTCCTGATATGTCCCTACAAGATATAATGGTAGCTCTGTTGATTTTTCATGGTTATTTCGTGAATCCCAAATACAAATCGACTCGCAAAGGGCACAGGAAGGACATCAAGCTTATTAGGTGATGTACCAAGATTGGTATGTGAAGTAAAAGGTAATTTCCGGGCTCTGTCTGGGGTTTATGTCACGATTATCCTTGTCCTTGTCTAATTTATGAACGTATAACTGGCATTTACAGTGGCTTTAAATCAATCCCGATGGTAGATGGTGTGACGTTTGCACCTAAACTTGTGTTTGAGTAAATTGACCAAAGTGAAGAGAGAAAATTGCATTTTAATGCTACAGAGATAGGCAGATCCAACCTATTTTTCTGTCTACTACCCCTTCTCGCTTGGCCGATCTGGGAACCGATAATATATCTAGATCACACCATTAGGATTAGAACTCACCATTAGGAATAGAACTTGATTTTGTTGCATCCTTTCATTTACACGTTCATTTTGTCTTGGATAGTAAAGAGTAATGCACATCCATATGTTTTGGTCCCATGTCATAATAAGGTTGCAAAATAAGTATATGATAGATTCGTGTATTGATCCAAAAAAGTAGACTTATGCTTACACATGATCAGATCATGATAATTCTTTTTTACTGCGCATCATTACTAACTTTGGGACCAATACTACCTATCCGAATTTTTCATAACCAATAATATCCACGATCGAGGAACCGTGGGAAATATCATTCTAATGAGACATCCGGATCAGACAATTATGAATTAAAAGAATCTTGCGAATATAAGTCCAAAAATATTCCACACTGTAATTAGGAAAAATCTTGCCACGTTCAATTTGAATAGATCATTTTTGAAATTAATCGATGACCCTTTTCTAGATTCAAGTGGCTAGTGAACTAACAGCATGCAAAGGAGCGTTTCGTCATACTCAGAATCGATCAGCTCTGTGAACCAATATATACTTCAAGTTAAGGATCGAAACCGTTATTACTCTATTTAACATGGCATACAAAGTATTGGGCAAAAAGGAACTTTCTGCTCTGTTTTCTGCTAACCCGGATAAATACTATAAAATAGCACTTTTCGATAAAGTTGGATTTCAGCGGCACAAATGCATTCATTGTGGTAAGTTTTTTTGGTCTCTTGTAGATAGGACGGCTTGCCCCGATCATGAGGCTTATGGGTTTCTTGGAAATCCCCCAACAAGCAAGCGTCTAGACTATATTGATGCGTGGAAGGAAGTCGAATCTTTCTTTGGTTCAAATGGACATACCATAGTAAACAGGTATCCTGTTGTCTGCAGATGGCGCGATGACCTCTATTACACAATAGCCTCTATCGTTGATTTTCAGAGAGTAGTTGAGGACAAGGTGTTCTTTGAACTCCCTGCCAATCCTTTGGTAGTACCTCAAATGTGCGTTCGGTTCAACGACATAGAGAATGTAGGTCTCAGCGGTCGCCATTACACAACCTTTTGCATGATAGGACAAACCTGCGACGCAGATGCCGAAGGAGGATATTGGAAGGATCGTTGCATGGATTTAGATTACCAATTGTTGACGAAAATATTAGGAATTGATCCCACGGCTATTACCTTCGTAGAAGACGTCTGGATGGGGGCAGGTGCTTTTGGGTATTCGCTAGAATATTTTGTCAATGGGCTTGAACTGGGTAACGCAGTGTTCACCGAATTTGAAGGAAGCGAAAATGAATATCGAACAATGAAACATCGAATTATAGACATGGGGGCAGGATTGGAGCGTTTCTCATGGATAACCATGGGCACACCAACCAGTTATGACTGTACATTCGGTCCAGTCATTGATGAGATGATGAGCAAAACTGGAACAATGCGCGATAAAGAAATACTTGGAAGCTACTTTAGGTTTGTTTCAAATGCGCTAGAGAGAACAGAGGTGGATTTAAGAGCTCTCAAGTCCACCTTTGCGAAGGAAATGAAGATCTCATTTGAAGATTTGAATAAGATAGTCAACCCGTTCGAAGCAATGTATACTATCGCAGATCATACGAGGACATTACTCTTTGCCATTAGCGATGGTTCTATTCCATCTAATGTAGGAGGTGGCTATAATCTAAGGGTGATTCTTAGAAGGGCATTGGCAATACTAGAAAGATTGGGTTGGAAATTTGACTTAGCTGAAATAGCCGACATACACATCGGATATCTGAAAAGGATGTACCCAGAATTAGAAGAACACGTAAATGATGTTAGAACCATTTTACAAATTGAGTCTAATAGATATCTGGGGTCGAAGGAAAGAATGAATTCCATTACCTCGTCAATAAAGGGCAAGAAACAAAGCCTTTCGGTTGATGATCTTATAAGACTGTACGAGTCAGATGGTATAACGCCTGAATACCTTATAGAATCGGGTGCAATTGAAAGAATTCCCCAAGATTTTTATGCCCGGCTCTCTGAGCTACATGAATCTCATCATTCAACACACAATCTTAAGCCAATTACAGGCATTGAAGAATTGCAGCCAACTAGGTTGTTATATTATGAACATGATTTGATGACCGAGTCTGATGCTAAAATTCTGACCATTGTGGAAAATAAGTACGTTATTCTTGATCAAACTATATTTTATCCTCGAGGTGGAGGTCAGGAGCCTGATACCGGCGATATCGAAGGGATTAAAGTACTGGACGTAACTAAGCAAAATGAAATTGTAATTCATAAAGTAAGTTCCTCAAAGGGCCTCTTACCCGGAAAAAAGGTTAGAATCCGCATAAATCCAAGAAGAAGAGACCTAATTACTAAACACCATACTTCTACGCATATTGTAAATGCGTCTGCTAGAAGTATCCTTGGACCGTGGGTATGGCAAAATTCTGCATTCAAGGACGAAGGATATGCGAGACTGGATATTACCCACCACTCGTCACTTACTAGAGAGGAAATCGAAGGAATAGAAAAAGCCGCAAACAAAGTTGTCAGGCAAAATAGTCCGGTATTAATAAACACATTCGATCGGATTGATGCGGAAAGAAATTACTCCTTTAGAATTTATCAGGGAGGTGTCGTTCCATCAGGGCAAGTCAGAATTGTAAATATTAAGGATTGGGATATTGAAGCCTGCGGAGGAACTCATGTTAATCGTACTGGTGAAATCGGCTTGATAAAGATTTTCAGGACTGAAAGAATTCAGGATGGTGTTGTAAGACTAGAATTTGTAGCAGGTGAGGCGGCTATAGACTATGTAGAAAAACAAGAGAATCAGCTTAATACTATCTCGCGCGTCTTAGGAGCAAGCAAGGAAAAGGTGGTAGAATCATTGCGTAAATCCGTTGACGACGCAGACGAGACCAAGAGGAAGCTTAGAGCTATTGTAAGAAAAACTCTTCCCTCTGTTATGAATTCAATTTTCAAAGATGCAAAAGTGATCTCATCTGATGGAATCAAGTTATTTAGCATACACGATGAGGAGCTTGGTGAAGATTACTATATCTCACTAGGGGAGACAGCGACCCAGAATGATCCATACTTGATTTTTGTCGCACTTATTGGAAAAGGCCAGGGAGTACGTGTCATTACATTTGTTGGAGAATTGGCGAGAAAAAGGATCAAGGCGGGCGATTTAGCCCAACGGCTTTCGCTGACCCTCGGCGGATCGGGGGGAGGAAATGATGCATTTGGTCAGGGAGGTGGGAAATTTAAGCACAAAATTCGAGAAACGATATCATCGTTAGAAGAGATGATCTCACAAACTATTGGGCGATGATATGCCTTGCCTGACTCGTACCTACGTACACAAAAGCACGCTGCTAGGCCAGACTGGAATCTAATCGAGAAAAAGTGGAGGCAGATATGGGATGAACAGAAGATATTTGAATCGAATCCTGATCCTACGAAGCAAAAATATTTAGTAACAGTTGCATATCCATATCCAAATTCCCCTCAACATATAGGACATGGGAGAACGTACACACTTGCCGATGCTCACGCTCGTTACAAGAGGATGAGAGGATACAATGTTTTATTTCCAATGGGTTTTCACTATACAGGTACTCCCATACTGGCAATGTCTCGTAGATTGATATCTGGAGATACGGATCTGTATAATACCTTTCTCAATGTATATGGCGTTCCTTCTGATGCTATAGAATCATTTAACGAGCCAGTGAATATAGCGAGATTTTTCCATCAAGAAATAAAACAAGGGATGAATGAGATGGGATTCTCGATAGATTGGAGGAGGGAATTCACTACCATCGACGAAACATTTTCCAAATTTATCTCATGGCAGTTTAACCTTCTCAAGAGAAAAGGCCTCATAATTCAAGGGTCTCATCCAGTTGGGTGGTGTCCTAGAGATCAGAATCCAGTTAGCCAGCATGATACATTAGGAGACATAGAGCCTAATTTCATTGAATATACGTTAGTAAAGTTCCACCTAGGTGACACATATGTACTACCAGTGGCTACACTAAGGCCTGAGACGGTTTATGGTGTTACCAATCTATGGGTTAACCCTCACGTAAAGTACGTAGTCGCACGTGTGGGAAAAGATAACGAACCAATGTGGATTATCAGTCGTGATGCAGTAAAGAAACTAGAACATCAAGGTCATAAGGTAGACATCGATCACGAAATAGATGGCATGGAGTTAGTAGGTAAGTATGTGAGTAATCCTATTACACAAAGCAGACTTCCCATATATCCTGCGTCCTTCGTAGATCCTAAAGATGGTAGCGGGTTGGTTATGTCTGTGCCAGCCCACGCTCCTTATGATTATCAGGCACTACTAGATTTCAAAAATGGCAATTTCTCCATGGAAATGCATATTTCTGACATAGTCAAACCAATAACAATTATCGAATCCGAAGGGAATGAAGGTGACAACATAGTCCCTTCTCAGATCATAATTGAAAGGTTAGGTGTAAAGGATCAACACGATTCTCTTTTGGAAAAAGCTACTACAGAGCTGTATTCTCATGAATTCTATAAGGGGAGGATGAAAGAAAATACTGGAAAGTATGCGGGGATGACAGTTTCAGAAGCAAAGGACCTTATTAGATCCGAACTATTGCAGAACGGAATTGGCGAAATCCTATATGAATTTGTCAATAAATCAGTCAAGTGCAGGTGTGGTGAAGAATGTGTAGTAAAGGTACTAAATGATCAGTGGTTTCTTAATTATAGTAATGTTCAATGGAAAGATCTTGCTCATCAATGCATTAATGGAATGGATATCGTTCCTGATGAAATAAGATCTGAATTCAATTATGTAGTGGACTGGTTGAAGGAGAGAGCATGTGCAAGGAAGTCAGGTTTAGGGACTCGATTGCCTTGGGACCAAGATTGGATCATAGAAAGTCTATCTGATTCAGTCATCTACACTGCATACTACATTATTTCAAGATATTTTAAATATGGGACCAAAAATAAAATTACTGCGGAAAATTTAACAGATTCCCTTTTTGACTATATATTTTTGGGGGAAGGTTCTCTTAAAGAAATTTCAGAAGAGTCTAAACTTTCTGAGGAGCTCATATGCGATATGAGAACAGAGTTTACTTACTTTTATCCCGTTGATACACGACATTCCGGAAGGGATCTGGTCCCTAATCATCTCACCTTCTTTGTCTTTAATCACGTAGCTATATTTGATAGGGCCAATTGGCCTAGACAAATTGTAGTAAATGGTTCAGTGCTTATGGACGGTAAAAAGATGTCTAAATCCTTTGGAAATATTATTCCCCTACGACAAGCCGTAAAAGACCATAGCGCGGACACAATTCGAGTGGCATTATTGAGTTCTGCTGAACTACTTCAAGATGCAGATTTCTCATTCGAGGCACTTCGTGGTATTCGATCGAGGTTGGATGATATATACCAAATGGGGATACTTCTTTCTAGTTCAAAAACTAATAGCATATCGTCGCTAAAGCAGTTTTATGATAATCATAGCGTTACCGAGTCTGAGGATAGATGGATCTTGAGTATGATACAAAGAAGGATAAGAGATACTACAGAATTAATGGATCGACTCCGCGTGAGGGAGGTGCTACATACCATATTGTACTCGATGGAGCAGGATCTTCAATGGTATAACAAACGGGTCAAATCTAAGGGCAGAAACGAGACTTTAGTGACTACAATACTGACAGTGTTTCTCGAGACGAGAATCAAATTGCTCGCGCCTTTTGCTCCTTTTTTGGCTGACGAAGTTTGGAGTAGCATCGTCGGAGATGCCACTGAAATTAGCGCAAATTTAGTTTGGCCGAGTTCAAGGGAGGAAAGCATCGATCCCACTGCTGAAGAAACTGAAGATCTAATCAAGAATCTTATACAAGATATACAAAATATCCTGAAGGTCACAAAAATAAAACCCGCTCATATTAATATATACACATCGGCAAGCTGGAAGTGGAAAGTGTATCAAAAAATACTTGAGCTAATTATCGCGAATCGTAATTCAAGCTTGAGTGATGTGATGAAAGCATTAGGTAATGATTCAGAAATATCTCAAGCCAGATCAGATATTAAATTGATAAAGAAAATTATGGAGGATATTCTTTCCATTACAGTTGAGCGGCGTTCGCTTAAATTAAATACTAAGAAGTTAGACGAACTAAGGACAATGGAAGACGCGGCATCACTGATTTCAAAGGAACTGGGAGACGAGAATATTGAAATTTCTGTGTTTAGTGAAGATGACGAGGATACAAAGAAAAAAGATCCACAATCAAAAGCGGGATTCTCTCGTCCATTTAAGCCTGCTATATATTTAATTTGATGCCTTGTTTAGTAATTAACCTTTTTAGTACCTCATTTTCTCATCTTTCTAGAAACTATAGCAGTGGCGAAATACAACACAAACCCAGCTATAACAAGAAAAAGGCCATAGAGCGAAATGGCACCACGATCATAATAGGTTCCTATTCCTACAGTAAGTGCTCCGACAACAAGTAACGCTACACCTAGTCTTGTGAATGAAGACATTCGGGGTTTTTTATTATAATCAGGTTTTTTATTATAATCAGGTTTTTTATTATAATCAGGCATCTTGTATAGTTCGACCTACTCCTTCATTAACTAAAAACTTAGGCATGTAAAAACTTGTCCCAAATTCTCTAATACTCAACCTGAAGTCTGCTAAAGAATTCTGTCGAAGATCTTTACTTAGACGTTAGGATAAATAAAGACACATTAAAAAGTGAAGGGGAGGAGAATTACGACATTTCTCAATAAAACTATCAGACTAGTAAATTGAGCTTTCAGTCCTTGATTCTGGACCCTGAGTTGGGAGGTCGGGAAATTTATCCCTAGTATTTTCTTCAACTACTGCAGTAGCTTCCTCAATAATTTTTATTGCTTCATCGTCCAAGCTTAGAGTACCGCTTGATATTTCAGGCGAAGGTATCTGACCAGTGCCTGACATTATGTTACCCAATAGATCAGATATTTGACCAAAAGATTGATCTGCATGTGGCATCATCGAAGAAAGCCCTCCTTGGATCCCCTTTATAACTGACATCGCTGGGCTAAGTGTAATCACGACATCTCCTAGTTCAGTCATCGTGTTGAGCCGTAATTGAATCTGTTCCAAAGCCAACTTAGCAGAATTGACCATTTTGTTCATCCTTCTGATTTGAGAAAGCTCATTCGATAACAATTTTGCATAACGACTATCATGATTCTGCATTGCAGTCACTATCCTGCCGAAAATGAGTTTATCTTTTTCCTGCATTTTGGTTGATATGGTTTCAAGCTTCGTAACCTGCATCTGCAATTTGCTTCTAGCTTCCTCTATACGCGGCTTCAATGGAGCCTGTGGTTTTACACCTTCAAGTATCTTATTTCTTACGGATTCGCCTACGCTATCCCCTTGCTGTTTATTCCATTTATTGCCAAACGACATGATAACAACGTTACAGTTTTGGTTTTGATTATTCTTAATGCATATTAAAAAAAATTGTTAAGGAGCTTTAATAAATTAGAATCAGTAGAGTTAATGAATTCGGTTCTCTACGATATTTATTATGGCTAGATCGTTTATACATAAGTTCTGACTTTCGTTGCTTTTCAACCGAACAGTCAAGTACGAACCCATGAAGGAAGTAATAACCAGGTGAATCTTCTCATAAGGGGCTTTAAAATGTAAAGAGCATAATTATAACGTTATAATTGTCAAGAAAGAATCTTCAGTCAGAGATTGTTCGGAAATTATGTCGTATCAAGTAGATAGACAAAGGAAGCAGTACGCAAAGGGAACCTCACCAAGGCAAACTTTGCTGCAGCTCAAGAAAATTATTGCAGAATATTGGCGAAGGATCCAAAGAATAGGCGCCCCATCTAAATAGTTCGTGTTTTGGGTTATATTCCCATTAACCAGGCTTTGTAGACCGCCGCTCCAGCGTCTGCAATCTTTGTAATCAATTCAGGATTTTCTTTAAATGTGTTTTTTACTTTGGTAAAAGAAGGACTGTGTATTTTCAGGAGAATTAGTAATACTGTCTTTAAAATCGTTGACCAAAAGATTTTGCTGCATCTTTGTCCTGTATGTTGGAGTTGTCAATATCTTGAAAGACCTTATCGAAATTAGCACGCGCCGTCTGTCAGTTACTAATAGTGTAAAAGCAATATAAGTCTTGCACTTTTCTTATAAAATGTATATATATAGATATGTATATATGAAATATAACTGCTATTACTTGAAAAATGACTGCTATTATTTTTCAGGAATAACTACTATTATTTTTCAGGAATAACTGCTATTATTTGAAAAATGACTGCTATTGATTGTTAATTCAGAGTACCCAAATAACATGATCAGGATAATGGGGGGGACTGTATGCGTATTCGCATACAGCGCTTTGAATAAGGGAACAGATATTTTCGCGTACCAGAAGCTATTTTACCAGAAGATACTGGAATTATCCTAGCCAAATTTGTCTAGCAAGTGGTTATCACCGAACTTGACAAATTGTCAGGGTAGGTTGAATATACTGGCATTCTGTTGGTATTTAACCAACAATCAATAATCATATGTTGTGCGATCAATGGCAAGATTTTGTTAGCACGATGCCAACAGAATTAATAATTAATGATTAGCTGAAGTAGGTATAGGTACGTATCGGGCAGAGTCCAAATTGAAATAATATAAGAACGATAGTGTGAAGTGGGTTAGAAGCGCTTGGGGGGTTGAATGTTCCCCTAAGTGGTTAACAATTGATTTGGAACTAAGTCAACTAACCCACTACTATTAGTTCAGGTAGGTCTATATCATCGTGTCCATATCCGTTGTGCTGCATAACCAAAACGGCAGTTTCTTCTGAGACGGCGTAAAGTTCTACAAGACAATGACAAGTTCTCCCTAGAGAACATGATAAGATAATCCCCTACTTCAAGTGCTATTTGAGGTATAATAAGATTATAAGTTGATCTAAAAAGAGAATATCTATCGCTACTCTCGCATGTAAATCTGGCAATACTCACATTTTTTATCTAGATTGATTACTCTTCCTTCCTCGGTGACATGATCATTTAGGTGAGACCTAGCTTTTTCGATATTTTTTTTAATACTAGAAATAGTCTTTTCGGATACGTTACCAATACTAATATTCCTGATTATGCTAGTATGCAATGTTCTAGCATATACGAGAATTGTAAATACATTATAGCTTTTAAAATAAGACAATGATGTCAACATTCTTCTAGCAACGATATATGGGAAGTATAGGATCAAAGTTCCCTGTAGAGTACCTTTAGTCCCGTCATAGAATGATCTTTGTATTCACAGAAACAGCAAGTGTGATGTGATACGTAGTTGACCTTTCTTGAGATGCTAGAATTCGCTGCTGTCATTTTTATAACTAATAACCAAGTCTATTAACTAGTTTTTGAAGCCATGCATAGTTTCTTATGATTGGTAAAGAAGAGATCTCAGATGTGGTTGGGATCAACATTCGAGATGCTCGAACAAGCTGCATACATTTCTACCATCAAAATGTTAGGGGGATGAGGATTCGTTAAACCATAAATCCATCCACGCTACATAAAATAATGGATTCTTTCATGCACAGTTCTTTCCTCTATGCTTTTAAAGAATGTCCCACAGTGACTACAAATGTACATACCAAACTGTTCAACGTCACCCTGTTTTAGTATTGTTAGAGTATCGGCGGACTCGGTATCTTCAGCTACCATGTACTCATCATAATTGTTTCGTAGTATATTTTCTACGAAGAGTTTGAAATCCTTTAATGAACCATTGACCCACCGAACAGTGTATAGTTGGTCAGTATCATCTGCGAAACCAACTATTTTATTTTCATTTCTGTCTGAGATCATTGAATTCGACTTGGTTTCAGTAATGCCAATCAAATTATCTTGAGAACCTAACTCTGTTTTGATACTCGCTATGATTGATGATCTTAATTCAAAAGGTAAATAGGAAAGATTTAACTTAATATTCAAATTTTCTCAGCAGATATCAAGTTTGAGAATTGTGAATCAATCAACAATGGCTGGGAACGTTCGGATCGGAGTCTAAGAGAGATTACGAACAACAGATGTGACGCTTTGCAAATTGAAAAAAATGGCTGGTAACTATCTGCATGTACCTGGAGTGGAAATCCGAGACGTGTGATTGCAAGCGTGCTTAATTGATATGACGTGGAAAGGATCATTTTAACGATTCATTGTTTGACTCTATGAAACATTAACATCGAAGTGATAGTCTAACGGCTCTACTAAATCTGTCTTGTCATTGTCTATCGTACTTAACTCCAAATTTATATTATATGTACCACTTTGATTGAATACAGGGCCGCTAATCGTCATAGGAGATCCTGGATCTGCTATCCATGCGTTTGTAAGCACATCTTGGTTTCCCCCGATAGTGTGACTTGATGAACTTCCTCCTTTATCTTTGAACATCAATCTGACTTCGCCGGTATGATCGTGAAAGAAGTCAGACAATAAGTGTTTTCCATCCTTGGAAATATCCATTCTGAAGGTCACATGTTGAATATTTTCGTTTTTTCCTTCATCTAGGAATCCAATCGTCATTAGAACGTTGTCACCTTGAGTAATATTCACCGGTTCTGTTTGCATATCTAATACCAGCTTTCTGTCTCCAATCGCTGCTGCTGGAGGTGGTGCACCGTGATGTTGAGCATTAACTTCTTGATGGGATGGATGATAGCCTATAACAGTGCCTCCAATGATAACGAAGGATGCAAAGAT
>Ga0105104_10000754_pt1 | contig 25090 bp, 8 predicted proteins | sample PPLLaktember2015_3_FD_87034 | JGI IMG/M metagenome (GOLD analysis project Ga0105104, IMG submission 87034) | Freshwater sediment microbial communities from Prairie Pothole Lake near Jamestown, North Dakota, USA - PPLs Lake P7 Core (6) Depth... | ecosystem: Environmental > Aquatic > Freshwater >...
CCCCGGAGCCGATGACCGGCGAAGGGGTGAAGTGGAAGGGGAAACCGACTACAGCCCCCTGGATTTGAATTTAACTCGAATATTAGTCTTAACTTAGCAGCATTCGGGACAGTCAAAAAAAATCTACTACGTGGGGGAGCATTTTGCAGAACTGAGAGAAAAAAGGGAAAAAGGGGACAGTCAAAAAAAAATCCCCGTTCCTTTTTTCATGATCGGTTGGGCGGAAAAATCAAAAAGGGGACAGTCAAAAAAAATCTACTACGTGGGGGAGCAAAAAAGGGAAAAAAGGGGACAGTCAAAAAAAAACCCCCGTTCTTTTTTTTCATGACCGTTTGGGCGGCAAACCCCTTTCGTCAAAAAAAACACACGAAGCGCGAAAAATTATTTTAAAAAAAAAGTTGAATTTCCGACGTTTTTATATTACTCTATTCCGGTTACCTTAAATTATAATTTTAAGGTACTCTGAAAATACAATCTAAGAGTAAGGGACTTTTTTCAACCACGATTCTCGTGAAAAAATCAATACCAAGGAGGTGATCCTTTCAATTTCAAAATCTCATTCATATAATTACTCTCCCCTCTTATTCGAATTTCCATTTCGATAGGCTGTCCTGAAGCCGCACAAATTCCCGGGGTATGGGGATACTTACTTAAAACGAGCTGAATAACAATCAAAAATATACCAGGAGGTTAATATGTTTCAAATTATGGGTAAGGTTAAACGTATCTTTATGGCTTTCGGTTTGGTGTTCCTGGCATTTGTCGCAAATACTCATTACTTATCGGCCGATGACCTGACGGTCGACGATATCTATCGATCGATCCGGCAATCCGATCCACGGTTCCAATGGGATGAGAGTATTGTGACATTTCAAAATGAGGGAATGAACCTGGTCTGCACGTTGACCATCCCTCGAACTAAAAAACTGTGCCCCATCGTCATCACCCTCAACGGCTTTACCGGCAATAGGAATGACGGCATTATCCCCGGCACCGACGAGCCGTTTTATAAGAGGCTGTCCCGGATGATGGCGGAACAGGGCTTGGCTTCTCTCAGGGTTGATTTTCGCGGGTCCGGCGACAGCGATGGGGATTTTAGTATGACCACCTTCTCTACACAGATTTCCGATGCTATCGCTGCCATCGATTACATCGAAGATAATTTGAAAGGCAAAGTGGACACCAAATCTATCGGGATTATCGGTTTCAGCCAGGGAGGTTTGGTGGGTAGCGTGGTGGCTTCCAGGGATACTCGTGTGGGCTCCCTGGTCACCTGGTCGGCTGTGGCCAATCCCCCCCTGTGTTACGAGGGACTCCTGACCAAAGAGGGAATTAAACAAGGACTGGCTTTGCCCGATGGCGGATCCGGTTCTTTCGGTATTTATGTCGAAGGACAATATTACTTCGATATCAACTTAGGGAAGGGGTTTTTCCAGGACCTTTTCAAAATCGATCCCATCGGTGAAATCCACAAGTACAAAAAACCGTTGATGGTGGTTTGCGGGACCCAGGATGTCGTCGTGTGGCCGCAGCCCGGCATGGGTGAACTCTTCTTGTCGCACCATGACGGCCAGGAAAAATTGGTGGTGATGGATGCCGATCATAACTACTTCTCATGGTCCGGCCCGACGGTGTCCGATGAGGTCAATTACTGGAGTATCGCCTGGTTCATCCAAACGTTAAAATTTAAAAACTAAACCCACTAAATCTATTATTATCCAGGGCTTATCATCTACCCGGGGTAAAGAATGAAGGAAAATCCATTCGTTCTATACCCCGGGTTTTTTTTTATTTTTCGAAAAATTACTTATCACATTTTTCTTGACTTCCGGTTTTTTTTGACTTAGAATTCTTCCGAATATAATCGAAATTGAAAATAAAAGAGGTGAATCATGGACCGACCGTTAAGCCCGCTGGAAAATTTTATGTGGTTACTGGATCAGGGCGCGAGTCAGAATTTTGTCATGGTTGCCCGTGTTTCCGGGAACTTAACCGAACCTGTTTTGAGACAGGCTTTAGACCTCATGCAAAAAAAATACCCCCCCCTCTGTGCCCGCATCGATCCGTTACCTTCTCCCCGTTTCGTCTCCGAGGGGGTACCCCCTATCCCCCTGCGCATTATTGAAAAGAAAGACGATAACCACTGGATCAATGAAGCTGAAACAGAAATGCCCCATCTTTTACCCTGGAAACAGGGGCCGTTTGTCCGTGTCCTTAAAATGGATTCCAAAGAAAACTGCGACCTCCTGGTTACCTTTTGCCATGTCTTATTCGATGCTACTTCTGCCGTCTTATTTTTAAAAGATCTCTTGACTTTTTCTTCCGGTTTGATCCGGGGAGAGACGATAGCTGTAACCACCGCACTTCCCACTCTCCCTTCGGTCCTTGATCTTTTAAAACCCGGCTTGAAGTTCAAACCTTCCTTCCTATATATTCCGACCCAGGTTAAACTGGCTCTCTATAAAAAAGCCAATTTACCGCCGGATCCGGCAAATATTAATGGAAACGGCGAAACTGTCGGGAAAAGAAAAAATATGACCCGGATTATCCAACGCACTTTATCCAAAGCCGAATCAAAAAAAATCATGACCCGCAGCCGCAAGGAGAAAACTACGGTTCACGGCACCTTAAGTGCCTCCATGCTTCAAACCCTGGTGGAACAAATACGAAAATTCCCCGGGTACAAGCAAAAAGGCCCTCTCTTCATCGGGTGTATCACTCCTTTAAATATGAGAAACGCCTGTAAAATCCCTGTCGGCGACAATATGGGAAATTTCATCACCGATGCCATCCATTACCAATCCGTCGATGATTCGTCTCCACTTATGGAAGCATCCCGGGCGGTTGAAAACGCCTTCAGAAGGGAATTGGATTTTAATAGACACATCAAACTGGTCATTAAAATGGCTAAGCTCCTTGAAAAAACATCAGACCCCTCCGAGATTGCTAAAAGCATCGATATCTCATTTCCTTCCGTAGGTGTTACCAATATGGGCGTACTGGATATCCCCGAAACTTTCGGCGACCTGGTATTGGAAAAAATTCATTTCTCCCCTGCCATCGATCCCGTGGTGAAATTCGGCCTTTCTATCTGCAGCTTCCGCGGCGATGTGACCCTGAACTTTCTCTACCTGGACCCCTGGATCCCCAGAGAAAAAGCTTACTCAATGGCCGAGAGTGTCGTGAAACGTTTAAAAGACGCGATTAATCGGGGATAATTATAAAAAATGAAAAAAATATTTTTTTTTATTGCAAAAACTATTGAAATATTAATTTAATTGTGTCATACTATAACCATGATACGAATTTTAAATTTTAAAACTTGCGCTGCCCTGTCGCTTTTGCTGCTGTGGAACTGTGCGCAACCCTTTTGCCTTGCCTCCGAAACCACTAACAGCAATGTGGAAAAAAACTTCGGAATCATCAATAAATTGGTCTACCGGGAAATTAAATGGTCGCTCATCCCCTCCGACCCCAATGCCGAAAAATCCGTTTATCTACCCGGCCAAAAAATCACCGCTCCCAAATTCTCACTTTATACCGCTCTCTATGGCGTCGAAACCTACTGCGGCTGCATCGTAGTCGATAGCCCCATGGTGTTGAAACTAAAACTCCTTTCCAGGGGAAATTTTACCGTCGATGTGTGGATCGATGGCTCCCGCACCAAATCCTTTAAAATCGATTCGTCTTCCTCCTCCTCTCCAAACCGTGAAACCGTGATGGAGAAGGAAATAGAAATCCTCATCACTTCCCTGATCGTTTACCAGCAATATTATAAACTGCGCCTCGACATCACGGCTAACCCCATTTCCATGAACCGGAAGGATAATGCCGGGGATCATAACTTTTTTTCTATATCCGAAGCCGCGTCGTTTTTTCCCGCCGCCGCCGAATTCCGGGAAAAGATGGATTTATGGATATATTCCATTTATATGGCCAGGGCTGTACTGGATGCGGTACAGATCGGCAAAATCACCGGTGCCGGTGCAAACATAAATAAATTAACCGATGCCTACAATAAAGCCGTGTTGATGATGAATACCATTTTTTTAAAATTCGGGTACACCCTGGATGAACTAAACGCGGTGATTAAAGACTCTTTCAACTGCCTGTCTCCTTTTAAAAAACCGATGAAGAAGTTTGGCGTCTATTTACTCGCAAGCACATTTCCAAATAAATCAAGATCCATATTCTTACCTGGAAGTATGGATGAAAGGTCATCGGCTGCGGAGCTTTCCATCTCCGCAGCCGATGATTTTCTTCAAAAGGTCCCGGATTCCCGCCTCGCTTTCGGAGAGGCTTATATATATGACTATATTGAAAACCGGGAACCCGGCCTGTTCGACGTGATTAAAAAGCACATCTTATCCGGGAGATGGGAAATTGCCGGTTGTATGTGGGCTAATCCCGACCTCTCACTGGTTTCCGGCGAGTCCCTGGTTCGTCATATTCTTTTCGGAAAACGCTATTTTAAAGAAAAATTCGGTTTGGATATTGCTCTAATCCATGTTTCTACTCTACCTAAGTTCGAGGATTCGAGTGTTTTCTCTCCAGCCCTGCCCCAGGTTTTTTTCAAGTCGGGTGTCGACTATTTTTTATTATGCAGCACCATTGATTCCCCCGATTTCCATAAACCCACCTATTTTTTTTCCTGGCGGCAGGGTCCGGGGAGTTCCGGTCCCAAGGTTCTCACTTATTTTCCTTTTTCCCTGGATTTGTCCCCGGGTAATGATAATATTTATAAAGATATATTCGCTGTGATGCAGGATACTATTTCGAATCCTGCGAAAAAATCTCTCTTATTATTTCAGCACCAGGACCAACCCGGGAAATACAGTTCCTATATTTCCCGGTTTATCTCTGCTTATAAACAATTCCCTGTTGCCCCTCACCTGGGATTTTCCCGGTCCGCCGACTTTATGGCCCAACTGGAGCCCGGGTTGAAAAAAAATAATAATATCCCGGATTTCACTTCCAATTTTACTTCCGAAGCCGGTACCGAAGGTCTTTTTCCCACTTCTACCCCCTCCTCGCCTATACCTTTATATATATATAACAGCGATTTACTCCAGGCCGACAGCGACCTTGAGAGTTCTCTCTCTACTGCTGAAAAACTCTCATCCCTGGCTCTTCTCTTAGGCCGGCCTTACCCTTCCGACGTGTTGAACCCCGCCTGGAAGTCTTTACTTAAAAACCAATCGTCCGAATTTACAGGGCCGAGATTAAATCCAGGTCCCGGTTCTTCTTCTTACACTGCTGCATCGACGGATCCGGACATCCGAAAGAACAGGGATATGGTTTCACAAATCGCCTACGATGCCGTACAATTCATTACTGGTTTGATCGATACCCGTCCAGTCGCCGGTATTCCAGTCGTCGTTTTTAACCCGCTTGCCCATACTCGTCCCGGTTTTGTTACTGTTCCCATTCCCCTGGAGCCCGGCAAGGACAAGCATGTCCGCGTAACTGTGACTCATCCTTCGGGCCGGTCCGTTCCTTCATGGATTATTGCAAAAGAAAAAGAGGACAAAGCCGGGAAGGAAAATGAAGCCGATGTCCGGTTTTGGGCTTCCGATATTCCTTCTCTCGGGTATACCGTGTTTTCTATCAATGTTGAATATACCGGTGCCGAACCCGGTGTACCTGTCGACACCGCGGTTCAAAACCCAACCCCAGCGGGGAGCGACACGAATGCGACGACCACCCTGCGCATGGAAAATCCTTTTTTTATCATCGATATAAATCGAAATAACGGCTTTATAACCGGTATCTGCGATAAGCGTTTAAACATGGACTTCATACCCAGGGGGAAGGAAGCCCATGTGCTCGACTGCGCCGAGCTTTTGGACGCCAGGTTGGAGAATAACACTCTAACTCCCGGGGGTTCTATGCTCTGGGAATTAAAATCGCCTCCCACTGTAAAAGTAGATGTAAAAGTGGAGATGATCGAAAATTCGCCTTTTCGTCAAATCGTGAGGGTAAAAAAGAGTTTTTCTCCGCCGGATACCGCAGCAATCTCACAATCAAAAAGCCCCGGGGACACCGCCTTATATCTTTTCCAGGATATAACAATCTTCAATCATCAAGACCACATCGATATTCACACATTTATCGAGGCGGTTAACCCGGGGCACTTTTTTTTCCCTATTCTGTTAGAAGCCTTTTTCCCCGTGGATTTCTCTTTATCCGCGGGGAAAATGGAAGTTGCTGCCGGTGTACCTTTCGGGTCCATTTGCCGCACGGTTGCCGGCGATCCCTCTATTACCCCAAACTCGAATTTGATACCGCTGCACGCCCTTCGGTGGGCCGATTTTTCTTTTTCTTCTTTGTCTTCTTCTCAAACCCACGGTTTCTCTATTTTTTCCCCCACTCCATTCTCCTGCCGGTTCCTTCCTGGAGGAATTTCCCTGTCGTTTGCATCGATTCTCCCTGTAACCGGCTCAACGTCCGAGTCTGCTCCCCGCCGTTTTGCCTTTCGCTATTCCATCATGACTCATGCCGGTAATGCCATGCCGACCAATGTACCGAACCGCGCCGCGGAATTCGAGTCCCCCCTGGTCCCTGTCGTATCCTCGCAGCATGACGGGCAACTCCCACTCGAATCAAGCTTCTTTACTATCCAAGAGGAGGGAAGTGTCGTACTGGACACCGTTAAAAAAGCCGAAGATGACAATAGTATTATATTGCGTTTTTACGAACTCGGCGGAAACGCCTCCCAAACCGGGATACTCTTCCTTAAAACCCCGAAAAAAGTCTATGAGACCGATCTCCTGGAGCGAAACCCCAAAGAATTCTTCCCTACTGCCATGACCGGTAATTCCCTCCACCTCGATTTCAAACCTTTCGAAATCAAAACCCTCAAGGTCGTCTTTTGATTTTAATTCGTGTGCTTAAACCCGCTAATCCTACCCTGTGCCACCCGTGTCCCCTGTGGCAAAATTTATTTCAAAAAAAACAAAATTTTTTCTTGTTTTCCCTCTTGTTTTTTTTTTATTTTTTTTCCATAATATAATCGCGTTTGCAGGAGGTATGATATGAAGCTTTTTTTACACGGTGAGAAAGCGAGGTTGAGTATGAGCTGCAAGAAAAGTAGAAGCATGAAGGCCGGAGGGTTTATTATAGCGATTATTAGTTTGTTTTTAATATATTTCGCCTTTCCCGGGTGGGTATTCTCACAGGAAACCGGGAACGAACAGGGCGAGGACAAGGAAAAAGATATTATCGAAGAGCTCGAGACGTATTCACTGAAAGAACTGTTGAACGTCGAAGTCACTACCGCCAGTAAAAGACCGGAAAAAGTGGGTGAAATCCCTGCCAGCGTCGTGTTGATTACCCGGGAACAGATCGAAAAATTCGGGTACCAAACCTTAACCGAAATATTGGAAAATATCCCGGGACTATATTATACCGATGATTACACGTCGAAAAATTTTGGAATCCGGGGTTTTTGGACTGCTGAAGCATTGAAAAATATTGTGGTCCTTGTTAATGATATCCAGCAAACAGAGTTTCTAGGAAATTCTAATTTATTGGAATTATTCCCCATTCCTGCTGAAGCTATCGACCGGATCGAAGTCGTTCGCGGCCCCATGTCAGTCATGTACGGAAACGGTGCCTTTTTCGGGGCCATCAATATTTTTACCAATCGACCCGCCGAAAAAGGTAAAAAGAGCTTTGTCTCGTCCTCCATGGGCTCGGAAAAAACCGGGAAAGTGTTTTTCCGGGCAGCCGGTAAAGGCGATGATTTCAATTACTCGTTCAACAGTTCCTATTCCAGTACCGACGGCATTAATAAACCCTTGAGCAAAATGGGAAACTCCCCTGGGACAACAATGACAACAAAAGGATTTTTGGAGAATTCGGAAAAGTACTTCAATTTCTCCGGTACATACAAGAATTTTTTATTCGATTCGTCCTATTCCGAATCCCACAAAGGGATATTGAGTCTAATACCCCCGGCAGAAGACGGAACACTGACGGTCTGGAAAGCATTCCGGTTAAATTTCGGGTACCGGAAAGAATTATCCAAAAAAACCCGGTTTAATGCCAAATTTCTCTATTTTATGAACCAATGGACCTTCGATTATGATTTTTTTGTGGTTGATAATTTCTACGGCCGCCAAATCAATGGTTCCACCGGTTACCGGGCCGAACTGAATTTCTTTTACAACCCTATTCCCAGGCTCCAACTCACCCTGGGTTTTAATTACAACCACGTACCGGAGATTACCAGCGATTATACGGTACCTGCCTTCGGTTTGAATTTGATCCATAATCACCTGGCAAAGGGAGAGTCCATGAATACAGAGTCCCTTTTCACCCAGGCGGATTACAAGCTGTCGAAAAAATTCAAGGTCGTGGCCGGTTTCCGGTTGGACCACGTGCCCCAATATACCTTTGAAAAGCAAATCGGTGATTTTAATACCGGGCAATATTCATTTAAACAGGACTCCTATTTGTACGATAAAGTGGTATTCATCCCCCGGTTAGCCCTCATCTACTCCCCGGACAAAAAGAATTTTCTCAAATTTTTATATGGAAAAGCCATTAGCCGGCCCTCTTTTTTCCAGAACCTCGATCCAATCAATAACCCGGATATTATCATACCCCAATTAACCCCCGAAACCATCCAGACGTTGGAGATGAACTATACCGGGAACATTTCCAAAGAGCTCTCTGTCAGCCTGAGTCTTTTTTACAACATCCTGGATAAATTGATTTTCAGGACATTGCTGGTTGTCAACGATACAGTGGTCTCCTATCATGCCAATGTGGGTGAAATGGCCACCTCCGGCCTGGAGTTAACCCTCCACTATTCCCCGGTTAAAGAATTCCAACTGGAATTCAGCGGCACCTACCAGGATACCAATGACCAACGGGAGGGTTTTAAAGACATCGAACCCGGGTATTCTCCCAAATTCCTGGGTTACATGAAAGCCTCCTATTCGTTCAATAAGAATGTATCCCTGGCTTTAACCGGGAATTGGGTGGACAAAATGGAAGCCTACTGGGACACTACGCTGAAAAATGATAATGGCACATATGGCCGGCGAATCGGGGACCCGGTGGACGGTTATTTTCTCCTGGGTGCCAACCTGCGGGTGAATCGCCTCTTTGGAACGAATTTATTTTTGAATTTCCGGGGTTCCAACCTTTTGGACCAGGAGGTCAGATATCCGGCCGATTCGAATAATAGCCTACTGGCACCCCGGGGAACTATCGGAAGGGGCATCTCGTTCCTCTTCACCCTGGGCTGGAAATTTTAATGCAGTAACGCATTGAAATACATGTGTGTTTTGGGGATATGAGGTCATCTCATATCCCTTTTTTTTATCGTCACACCTGTTGAAAAAAGATTTTTTTTTTATTATATTATGGCAATGAAAAACAAAAAAAATAACTGTCACGGGACCGTTTTTAAGATACGCAATATCCTCGGGATCATGAAGGATTACCGGTTTTCCTGTAAAATCGAGAGACCCATTATTTAAAATATTGAATGTTTGACGTTTATCATTAATAGTTAAACGGGCTGCCGTTCGGGAAAGCATAAACATGAAAGGCTTTACAGGCTTTTTTTTTAACAGGCAGCGATTTATAAAAGGAGTACCATCATGAAGCGAAGTATCGACGATAAAACGCTTTATTACCCGTTAACCCATGCCCAGAAGCGGATCTATTACGATGAGATAAAATACCCGGGTCAGCCCTGGGCCAATATGGGTTATATAGTCAAATATCGAGAAGAGATAGACTTTAACATACTTATAAGGGCTATGAATAAGGTTGTATTGAAAAATGATGCGCTACGGCTGCGATTAGTCGAATTCGATTTCGATCCGGAACCTTTGCAGTATATATCACTTTATCGCGCATTCACCCCGGATTTCTTTGATTTAAGTGGACCGGATAGCGATCGTCGGCTATCTGAGTTGGTCGAAAGAGTTTCTCAAAAGCCATTTGACCTCATAGACTGTGATCTTTTTTATTTTACCTGTATTAAATTTAATGAAAGCGAATGGGGGTATTTTCTTAAAATACACCATATTATCTCAGACGGTTGGAGTATTGCGCTTCTTTTTGCAGAGATTACTGAACTTTATGAAGCCTTAAAGACAGGGGAAAATGTTGATAGCACTTCCTATCCTTCTTATATCCAATACATTGAAGATGAGCAAGAGTATTTATTGTCGGAGCAATCAAAAAAAAATAGGGAGTTCTGGCACAAAACTCTATTTCCACTCCCGGAACCTGTAAATTTGTCGTCAAAAAAGCGTTCTCCGAGTAATATTAGAACAAATAGAGTGATTATACCATTAACAAGTGATTTGCGAATGAAAATGCATGAATTTTGTGACATGCAAAGAACATCTCTTTTCAGGCTGGTATTATCTGTATTTTCTATATATGTATATAGAATTACCGGGTTTGATGATATTTTGGTGGGGAGCGTTAATCATAATAGAACACAGGATGACTATAAACGGATGTTAGGAATGTTTGTCAGCACTTTCCTATTGAGAATTAAGATCGATGAGAATATATCGTTTAATCGTTTTTTAGAAAATAATGGAGAAGAGATAAACATTATTCTAAAGAATCACCAAAGATATCCTTTTGACCTCCTGGTAACTGAGCTAAAAGAATTATCCCGGCGAGAAGTCGGAAATTTGCGAAATATATCGATTATTGGACATGGAAACTTTAAAGAAGAGAAATTTAAATATGAGTATGTTTGGTCCGGTTTTGAACCGGAGGATCTTCTTGTCCATATAAATATTTCCAATAAAGATAAAGACGGAATTCTTGAGCTGGAATGGATTTACCAGGTAGAATTGTTTTCTGAGTCTGAAATCAGGCGAATTCACAAGGGTTTATGTAATGTATTAAACGATATCTTTTCAAATCCTAATAAAAAAATATCCGACATTGAATTAATGTCCATCGATGAGAAACAAAAGATTTTATATGAGTTCAATAATACCGTTGCTGAATTCACCTGGGATAAAACGATTCATTCCATGTTTGAAGATCAGGTCCAACGTACACCGGGTAAAACTGCCGTTGTTTTCCAGGATCAACTATTGACTTTCCAGGGATTAAACGAGAGGGCCGGGCTGTTGGCCTGTGTGCTGCAAAGAAATGGAATTACTCCCGGCAGCATCGTTCCCATTATAATAGAGCGTTCCTTGGAGATGATGGTGGGAATTTTTGCAATTTTGAAAGCCGGGGGGGCTTATTTGCCCATAGATCCGCATAATCCTTCAAACCGGGTTAATTATTTATTGAAAGATAGCAATAGTAAATTGGTATTGACCAGTGAAAAGCACCGGTCTTGTGTCGATAAAAAATGGAATATCATAGATTTGGACAGCGGTTTGTCATATGAACCCGGGATACATCCTTTAACAAAAATGAATTGCGCAGGTAATACGGCATATATTATTTATACCTCAGGATCCACAGGGCTTCCCAAGGGAGTCATGATCGAACACCGGTCCGTTATCAACCGATTGAACTGGATGCAAAAATGCTATCCGCTTGATGGTAACAGCGTTATTTTGCAAAAGACCACATATACCTTCGATGTATCGGTTTGGGAATTATTTTGGTGGAGCTTTATCGGGGCATCCCAGTGTCTATTGATACCCGGCGGTGAAAAAAGTCCTGAATCCATCGTTGAGGCAATCATTAAGTATAATGTGTCCACGATGCATTTCGTACCCTCGATGTTAAATATTTTCCTGGGTTATATCGAAGGAACCGACGATTTAAAAAAATCATCGTGTTTAAAGCATGTATTTGCCAGCGGCGAGGCGTTAACTCCGCTGCAGGTTGAAAAATTCAACGAACTTGTAAATTCGACAACAAATGCAATAATAATAAATTTATACGGACCCACCGAAGCGACGGTGGATGTCTCCTTTTTTGATTGCCCTACCGATAAGAGACTTGAGGTAGTTCCGATTGGAAAACCCATCGATAATATCAAACTGTTGGTGATTGACAAGAGAATAGGTCTACAGCCAATCGGTGTTCCCGGTGAACTGGTGATATCGGGGGTGGGCCTCGCACGGGGATACCTCAATCGACCGGAATTAACATTGGAAAAGTTCGTAGAAAATCCCCTGGCAAGGAAAGAGGATTGGGAACCTTCCTATTCGAAACTATATCGAACCGGTGATTTGGCCCGTTGGCTGCCGGACGGCAATATCGAATGCCTGGGCCGCATCGACCACCAGGTCAAAATCCGGGGTTTCAGGATCGAAACCGGGGAGATCGAAAGCCGTATTCTATCGCAGGAAGTAGTGAAAATTAATGATGCGGTTGTGGTGGCCAGGGAGGATACCTCCGGTGAAAAATACCTTTGCGCTTACCTGGTCGCCGATGAAAAAATCGACGTCCCGGTTCTTGAAAAAGTCCTATCTAAAGACTTATCGGATTACATGATCCCGTCCTATTTTGTGCAAATCGATGCCATACCCCTGACACCCAGCGGCAAAGTAGACCGTAAATTGCTGCCGGACCCCCATATCAAAGCCAGGGGCGAGAATTATTCTCCCCCGCAAAATCCCATCGAAGAAAAACTGGTGGAAACCTGGGGAGACATTCTTTCTATAGATAAAAGCACCATAGGCATCGACGATAACTTCTTTAAATTGGGCGGCCACTCGTTAAAAGCCGCCGCATTGATCGCATCCGTGCATAAAAAGATGGAAGTGAAAATACCCCTGCATGAGGTGTTTAACCTCTCCACCCCCCGGAAAATGGCTGCATATATCAAATCGGCCCAGCGCCAGGCCTTTTTCTCCATCCAGCCCGCACAGCCCAAAGATTTCTATCCCCTCTCACCCTCACAGAAACGGTTGTATATTTTGAACCTGATGGAGACCAACAGCATCACCTACAACATCCCTATGGCATATACCCTGGATTGCGAACCGGACCGGAACCGGTTGAAACAGGCGGTTAATAAATTGGTGAACCGGCACGATAGCTTGAGAACATCGTTTTTTATGCATGAGCATGAACCGGTCCAGGAAATCCATGAAAAAGTCGATTTCGAGATCGAATACCATAAAGCCATCCCGTTTAAAATGAACGATCAAACCGGTGAAGAACCGTTTATTACTCCCTCCATCGACCAGCTTATTAAAAACTTTATCCGGCCTTTCGACCTGTCCAGGGCGCCCTTATTCCGGTTCGGGTGCATCAAGATCGACCATAACCGGTATATGTTGATCGCGGATATGCACCATATTATTTCCGACGGCATATCCATTGAAATATTCAAGCGGGATTTATGGCGGTTTTATCATTCGAAAGAGAAAGATAAGGACCTGGCGCCGCTGCGAATCCGGTACATCGATTTTGTAGAATGGCAGCTTCGACTTCAAGAGGATCGCACCGAATTGGTGCAGCACCAGGAAGAGTATTGGTTGGGAGTGTTTAAAGGAGATATCCCGGTTTTGAACCTTCCGTATGATTTTCCCAGGCCGTTGGTCCAGTCTTATGAAGGAAGTACGATAGTTTTCGATATACCCGGCGATGAAGTCAAAGAATTGAAGCGCCATTCCACTCTTTTTATGGGACTCTTTTCCGTATGCGCCATCTTAATGGAGAAGTTGAGCGGCCAGGAAGATATGGTGATCGGGACCACGATTGCAGGCCGCGAGCACCCGGATTTAAAGGATATAATCGGGATGTTCGTGAATACCCTGCCGTTACGGGTTTACCCCGCCAGGAAAAAACGGTTTATCGAGTTTCTTAAGGAGCAGGAGAAATCCATACTGGAAGCATTTGAAAACCAGGATTACCCGTTTGAAAGATTGGTCGAAACCCTGGACATCGAACGGGATGTCAGCAGGAACCCCTTGTTCGATGTGATGTTCACGCTCCAGGTCCTGGACGCCTCGAAGGGGGATGAACAGTCCTTGAAGTTGAAACCGTACAGATGTAGGAGAACCGTATCCCGGTTCGACATGACGTTTTTTGCGGAAGAGACGGACGCAGGCCTCTCCATCGAAGTGGAATACTGCACGAAATTGTTTGAAGATAAGACCATCGAACGGTTTCTTTCGTACTTTAAAAATATTACCCGGTCTTTTATAGAGAACCCAGGTGTCTGTATTTCGGACATCGAAGTGATGCCGGAAGAAGAGAAGAAAATCGTATTGCTGGATTTCAACGATACGGATGTGGAATATCCACGGGATAAAACGATTTGCGATATGTTTGAAGAACAGGTGGAGCGAACGCCGGACCGGACTGCCATCGTATTTCTCGATCAACAATTGACGTATCGCGAATTAAAAGAAAGAGCCGCATGTGTAGCCGTGTTATTGAGGGAAAAAGGGTTGACCCCGGATGGGATCGTATGCTTGATAGTGGAGCGCAGCCTGGAAATGATGATCGGGATATTCGGCATATCCATGGCAGGGGGAGCCTATTTACCGATAGAACCTTCTTTCCCGAAGAATCGCATCGAATACTTAATCGAAGACAGCAGCACCCGGTGGCTGCTGACCCTGGAAAAATTTAGGGGATGGGTCGATTTTAAATATGATATGATGGATTTGAATGATCCGTCGCTTTACCGGGTTAATGAAGAGAAAAATATTTTGGGCGCGTCCTCGACTAATATCGCATATATAATTTATACGTCGGGGTCCACGGGAATGCCGAAAGGAGTGATGATCGAGCATCATTCGGTGATCAACCGGCTGAACTGGATGCAAAAATGTTACCCGTTGGGCGAAAAAGATGTGATCCTTCAAAAAACCACGTATGTTTTCGATGTCTCTGTTTGGGAATTGTTCTGGTGGAGCTTTTACGGTGCTTCCCAATGTTTATTGATACCTGGTGGAGAGAAAAACCCCGAATCCATCATCGAATCGATTTTAAAATACAATATATCCACCATGCACTTTGTACCCTCCATGTTAAATGTATTCCTGTCCTACCTGGAAGGAAACCCTGTTTTGAAAGCCCAATCGAACTTGCGGCAGGTTTTTGCCAGCGGCGAAGCGTTAAACCCCAAACAGGTTTCGGATTTTAATGAATTGGTGGGACGCCGGGTGAATGCTGTGTTGATAAATTTATATGGCCCCACGGAAGCAACCGTAGACGTATCGTATTTTAATTGCCCTGCAGACCGGGAATTGGATAAAGTACCGATTGGAAAGCCCATAGATAATATTAAATTGCTGGTAGTAGACAAGAAAATGTCGGTGCAGCCGATCGGCGTAACGGGCGAACTGTGCATCGGCGGCGTGGGTTTAGCCAGGGGATACTTAAACAGGCCGGAATTAACCGCAGAGAAGTTTACCGGGGGCTCTTTTGTAAAACCGCCCCCGGACCCCGCAAAACTTTTGTTTAATAATGATTCATCATTCATCGATCATTCATCATCATTATTATATAAGACGGGCGATTTGGCCCGATGGCTGCCGGACGGTAATATCGAATATTTGGGCCGTATCGACCACCAGGTCAAGATCAGGGGTTTCAGGATAGAAACCGGGGAAATTGAAAACAAGATCGTATCCCAGGGCGGCCAGCCGGTCAAAGAGGCGGTGGTTATTGTTCGGGACGATAAATCGGGAGAAAAATTCCTTTGCGCGTATATTGTTTCGGATAAAAAGATCGATATCACGGCATTAACAGCGAAATTATCGACTTTTTTACCGGAATATATGATCCCGTCTTATTTTTTACAGGTTGAACGTATACCGCTGACCACCAGCGGGAAAGTAGACCGCAAAGCGCTGCCGGATCCGAAGATTAAAGCCAGGGGAGAAGGGTATGAAGCGCCCAGGACCGATACGGAACGCACGTTGGTCTCCACCTGGTCGAAGCTCCTCAATGTGAAAGAAGATATTATCGGCATAGACGATAACTTTTTCAGGCTGGGCGGCCACTCCTTGAAAGCTGCCGTGCTGATTACCATGATCCACAAAGAATTGGATGTGAAACTATCCTATCATGATGTATTCAATATGCCCACCATCCGTAAACTGGCGGCATTTATCAAAGATGCCCGGATCGTGGTGTACTCCTCCATGGAATCCACGGAAGAAAAAGAATATTACCTCCTCACATCGGCACAAAAACGGTTGTTTTTCATGGAGCAACTGGAAAAAAACAGTATCCTGTATAACCTCCAGGTGTTTGATTTATATCTCAAAGGAATCCGGAGAGAAGAATTGGAGATCGCATTTCAACGGTTGATCGAACGGCACGAAAGCTTGAGGACGTCGTTTCATACCCTGGATGGCGAACCCATTCAACGCGTTCACCTGTTCCCGGATATCCAGGCGAATTTTGAATTGCAGTATTTTGAAACAACGGAAGATATCAAAATATTCTCCACCTCGTTCAAAGAAGGCGAAGAATTGGGACCGGAAGTCGGGGGATCCGTACAGGAAGTCATGCAGAACTTTGTCAAACCCTTTGATCTCACCCGTCCGCCCCTGCTCAGGGCGGGTTTGATAAAAATAGGGGATATGCAAAAAGTGCTGCTGCTGGATATGCACCATATCGTTTCCGACGGCACCTCCCTGGTGGTATTGATTAAAGACCTGTGGGCCTTATACGACGAAGAGGAACTTCCCCCTTTAAAAATTCAATACAAGGATTTTACCGAATGGTTCAACGGCGAACACCGACGCGACGCAGCCGCACACGAGAAATATTGGCTCAAGGTCTACAGGGAAGAGGTCCAACCTTTAAACCTGCCCTATGATTATCCGAGGCCGGCGAAGTTGAGTTTTGCCGGTAATATGGTGCATTTCGAGATCGGGGTTAAAGAGACCCATAAGTTAGCCTTGATACTGAGAGAACAGGGCGTAACCCTTTACATGATATTGATGGCCGCCTATTATGTCATGCTGTCGAAATTGAGCGGGCAGGAGGATATCGTAGTGGGGACGGTTACTGCCGGTAGAGACCATGCGGATATTCAAAATATCATCGGTATGTTTGTCGATACCCTGGCGATGCGGGGCTATCCAACGGGGACTAAAACCTTCAAAGCCTTTTTAAAGGAAGTCAAAGACATGACCCTGGCCGGGTTTGAAAACCAGTCCTACCCGTTCGAGGAACTGGTGTCCCGGATTGCACCCCGGCAGGAGCTAAGCAGGAATCCCCTTTTCGATGTGTTGTTCGGCCTGGAAAACGAAGCCGAAAGCTCCAAGGAATACCTGATCGAAGTGTTGATGCTGGATAAAACCAACCCGTACAAACCCGGGAGGTCGAAATTCGATATGACCCTCCTGGGCGCGGAAAAGGTGGATGGCCTTCAATTCAACCTCGAGTACAACACCTCTCTTTTCAATACTCACACCATTGAACGGTTCATCGAATACTATAGAAAGATTATTTGTGCCGTTTGCACGGATATTAGCCAGGAGATATCCCACATCGAAATGATCTCCGATGAGGAGAAGGTCATCATATTGTATATGTTTAATGATACGGACGTGGAGTACCCGGCAGATAAAACCATCCATGAGTTGGTGGAAGAACGGGCCGACAAATTACCCGGGCATATCGCTGTCTCAGGTCCCATTGGAGAAAAGCCCTTGCAAGTCACGTACCGGGAATTGAACGAGAGGGCGGAAAAGCTCGGTCATGTCCTGCGGAAAAAAGGTGTGGGCCGTGAATCCATCGTGGCCTTGATGGTGGACCGGTGCGTTGAAATGATCACCGGTCAATTGGCGGTGTTGAAAGCAGGCGGGGCGTACTTATCCCTGGATATGCAGCACCCCGAACCCCGGCGGAAATTCATGCTGGACGACAGCAGCGCGCGGGTTTTACTGGTTGAAAAGAAGTTTATGGAGGAAAACCGCGAGTTCCTGGATGTATTCTTCGACGGTCATGTCATACCCATAGATGACGAGGGTATTTATGCAGCGAATAAAGATAAAGACAAAGACAAAAAGTTTTTCCAGTTTTGGAAAAAGAAAAAAACCGGGCCCGATGACCTCGCTTACGTTATATATACGTCCGGCAGTACCGGTAAACCCAAGGGTGTAATGGTCCGGCACCGCGGTATCCCGTCTTTAATGGAGTTTTTTAAAAACCGGTTTCATATGAATGAGACCGACCGTGTCGTTCAATTTGCCAATCCCTCCTTCGATGCGTCCGTATGGGAAATTTATGTGGCCCTTTTGAACGGTGCAGTACTATGCCTGACCAGTGGGAATATTATCCGGGGGTATGATAAATTCCTGCATTTTATGAATGACGCATGTATTACCGTCGCCCTGTTACCCCCCGTATATGCGACCCATTTTGAAAATGTTGAAATGAAAAGTTTGAGACTTTTAGTGACCGGCGGTTCTGCAGCCAACCGCGAGATGGTGGAGCGGTGGAGGAAAAAACTCCAATATGTGAATGCCTATGGACCCACGGAATCCACTGTAATTAGTACCATGTGGATAGCCAATAAAAGAGGTCCCGCTGTAGACATCATACCCATCGGGCCCCCCATCGGTAACATCAAAGTTTTTATCGTCGATAAATATTTCAAACTCATCCCTGTGGGAGTAGGCGGGGAGTTGTGCATCGGTGGTTTCCACCTCGCCAGGGGATATTTGAACCGGCCCGAATTAACCCTGGAAAAATTTGTCAAGAATCCCTTTCCCATGCATTTTACACCCCACCCCACCCATTTATACCGGACCGGCGACCTCACCCGGTGGCACACCGATGGAAATATCGAATTCCTCGGACGCATCGACTTCCAGGTTAAAATCAGGGGGTTCCGCATCGAAATCGGGGAAATCGAAACCCAATTATCCGGCTACCCGGATATCAAGGATGCCATTGTCACAGCCAGGGACGACCATTACGGCGAAAAATACCTGTGCGCGTATTTCGTGGCCCATAAACCCATAGAAATCGGGCTTTTAAGAAAAAGCCTCTCCAACGGTTTGCCCGCTTATATGGTTCCTTCCCATTTTATTCAAATGGAAACCATGCCCCTCACCACCAGCGGCAAAATAGACCGGAAGGCATTACCCGAACCGGGTACCACCGAAGAAAACGACGATTATACGGCCCCTTATTCGGAAACCGAAAAAATATTGTGCGATACGTGGTCGGAAGTCCTGGGCGTTAAAAAAATCAGTATAGACGCCAATTTCTTCGAAATGGGCGGCGACTCCATTAAAACCTTGATAATCACCGCAAAACTGCTCAAACGCGGGCTGCGCATCGATATCGACGACTTTTTCTCCAAACCCTCCATCCGCAGGCTGGCAGCCTATGTGAAAAAAGTCCAACGCCAGGTTTCACAGGAAGAAGTCCACGGCATTGTGCCTTTAACCCCCATTAATACCTGGTATTTCCAAAAATCCTTTATTCAAAAACACCATTTCCACCATGTGGTCACTCTCTTTAAAAAAGAAGGTTATCCGCCGGAGATCATCGATAAAGTATTCCGAAAGATGGTAGAACATCACGATGCGCTGCGTATGGTTTATGAAACCCACGGCGACACCGTCACCCAGCGAATCCGGGAGATAAAAGAAGGAAAACTCTACGACCTGGAGATCATGGATTTGACCTTTTCAAACGATTTGCAGGCCCACATGGACCTCCATATGCACCGCATCTGCAAAAGTGTCGATCTGCGAACCGGCCCCCTCGTTAAAGTCGGGCTTTTTATAACCAAGGACGGCGATTATTTGATGATGGCCATTCACCATACCGTTGTGGACGGTATCTCCTGGAGAGTGTTACTGGAAGATTTCGATATTGCCTATGACCGGGTTTCAAACTCAAAACCCATCGTTTTCCAAGATAAAACCGACTCCTTTAAAGATTGGGCTGTCAAATTAAAGGAATATGCCGACTCACCCGCCGCTTTAACCGAACTCGAGTACTGGAAAACCATCGAAGAGAAAGATATGGAAAAAAAGATCAAACCGCTTCCGGTTGACCGCCCCACCCGCGACGAAGATAAAAAACTGGCCAATTTCAAACACATCGAGATGAAGTTGGACACCGAAAATACCCGGAAATTGTTAAAAGATGTGAATTTCCCGTATAATACCGAGATCAACGATATTTTGTTGACCGCGTTGGCCGCAGCCGTAAACCGGTGGACCCGGAACGATACCTTGTTAATCAACCTCGAAGGTCACGGACGAGAAGGAATCATCGAAGATATCGATATCAGCCGGACCGTCGGTTGGTTTACTTCCCAATATCCCCTGCTGCTGGAAATGGATAGTGAAGGCCCCGGCAGCTTATCGAACCCCGAACCCTTCGAACCCGGACCAGGATCAGGGGTAGGGGAGAAGGAGTACTGGCCGCACCGCATCCGCCGTGTCAAAGAGACCCTCAGGAAGGTTCCCAATAAAGGCATCGGTTATGGCATTTTGCGTTTTCTAACCTCTCCCTGTAATAAAGAGGGTGTCGTGTTTTCATGCCAACCCCAGATCGGTTTCAATTACCTCGGTCAAATGGGAAAGACCCTGATCCAGGGCAGTACCAGTCCCGAATTCAACATGGACCTCTCCATCGATATCAACGGCAGCGCCGGCGAAGACGGTTTAATTCTTTATTTCGGTTACAATACCGCCCAATACGACGCCTCTACCGTCAGCCGTTTAGCGGATTATTATAAAGAGAGCCTGGTATCTATCATCGACCATTGTTTCAACAAGAAAGAAGAGATCGTAAACCGGGGCATCGGTGCCATCGATTATCACGTAGAGAGCGAAGAGAAGAAATACCTGGAACAGGTAGAAAAAGAGATATGGCCGGACCTCCCCGGGAAAAAAGAATGTCGAAATATATTACTGACAGGTGCAGCCGGTTTCCTCGGTTCACACCTTTTAAAAGAGCTGCTGGAAAATACCCCGGCAGTACTCTATCTACCCGTAAGGGGAGCCTCGAACGAAGAAGCCGCCCAGCGCGTGAGAAAGAAACTCTCGTTCTATTTTAACCCCGATTTTTACGATCGGTATTCCCATCGACTCGCGGCGGTCAAGTCCGACCTGTCCGCGGAACGTCTCGGCCTGGACCCGAAGACCTATGAAAAATTATCCAGCCTCGTGGATACCGTGGTTCATCCCGCGGCCAATGTGAAACACCACGCGCCGTATGAAGAGTTGTATAAAGATAATGTCCGGTCTACCGAGAATTTACTTAAATTTGCTTTAGCCGGGGAGCCCAAGGATTTTCATCATGTATCCACCCTTTCCGTCGGTCACGGCGATATACCCGGCAAGGAGTATATGGTTTTCACCGAGTATGCCCACGACATCGGCCAGAGAAGCACCCATGTTTATTTGAGGAGCAAATTCGAAGCCGAACAAAAAGTACTGGAATACCGGCAGAAGGGAGTAAATGCCTCTATTTACCGCGTTGGAAACCTCATATTTCAATCCCAGACCGGCGTTTTCCAGGAGAACATCCAGGATGATTATTTTTATGCCATCATCAAAGGAATCGTCAAACTCGGGTTCGTAACCGAAAGCTTGAGAAAAATCGTATTCGATATGTCCTATATCGACTATACGGCCAAAGGTATCGCGCTGCTGGCCATGCGGAAAGAATTGAAAAACGAAACGTATCATTTGGTGAATCCCACGCCGGTGCCTTTGCCTGAAATCGAGCAGTATTTGAAAGAATTGGGTTTCGATTTGAAATACGTAGAAGATAAAGATGCAGCGGAGTTTTTTTCTCGGTTCGAGGGGAACCCGGAGTTTGAGAAGATCATCCAGAGGTTGAAGTTTCACACCGCGTTGTTTGAAGAGGAGAGCATGACCCGTGGGGTTTATAAAGTGGATCGAACCCGGAGGCTTTTGGAGAAGTTGGGTTTCACGTGGCCCAGGGTATCGAAGGAGCATATCGAGAGGATGATGGCGTATTGCAAAGAAGTGGAGTTTATTTAATTAGTGCCTTCGGCGACCCACCTTTCTTGTAAGAAAGGTGGGCCAAAGAACTTTTATTAGGGTGAATTATTATAAATTAATAAATATTTTCATCGTTTATATAACCGGTTAAATATATTGGCTTTCTTGTATTTACAGTAAAAAAGGGGACAGTCAAGAATGTCCCATCCGGCGGCTTCCTTAATGGTCATGGTTCGCCGCTGCAACCGTGCCGTCAGTGTCTACCCCTCATAAATTTCCAATTATATCTTTCAAAATTAGAATTGCAGCGCCAGGCGAGAAACTGTTGACCAATAAGGGATTTTGTATTATAGTATTAAGTACAAAATGGAGGTAATTGCGATGCAGCAGAGTGTACTTAGAGTTGATGATAATTTTTATGAAATAGGCACAAGAGCAATCGATGATAGAAATAGGGTAATCCTTGGGGAACTGGTCAAAGGATCGAAAAAAGTGCGATTATATAAGAATGAGCGCGGCGAGTTCCTCTTAATGCCGTTACTTGAAATCCCGGCTTCGGAAATTTGGCTTTTTCAAAATGAAGAAGCCAGGCAGAGTGTACAAAAAGGGCTGGAAGATGCGGCATTAGGCAAGATATCAAAACTGGATTTAGCGGATATATAGATATAAAAGGAGTTTCGGTTGTTTGAAATATTTCTTACCGATTATGCACGTTCTCAATTATCACAGCTTAAGGTTGATAAGGGTTTAACCAAGAGATATAAAGCAGTTGCAAAAGCAATAGGTTTTTTATCTTCCAATCCAAGACATAAAAGTCTTCAAACTCATGAGTTTTCAAGTTTAAAAGGCCCGAAAGGAGAGAAGATATTCGAAGCATATGCTGAGCAATCTACACCGGCGGCATACAGGATTTTTTGGTATTATGGCCCAGGTAAAGATCAGATCACGATTATCGCTATCACTCCACACCCTTAAACGAAAGGCCAGGGGATTCCGCATTCATCATTATCTTTTCATGACGTCTCTATTATCGTTTATATAACCGGTTAAAAATATTGGCTTTCTTGTATTTACAGGATTTGAAGTGAAGGGTGGCTTTTTCGATATATTGGGTTTTCATTTTTTCAAAGCGTTCCGGTTCCAGGAAACGGGTTTGGCCGGTATTGGGGTCGAATTCCGATGCTGTAAATACAGCGATTTGAAGTTTTAAAAGGTCTGCGGGAAAATCATAATCGACACAAGTGTCCCACAAGCGGGCGGTCCCGTCATCGCTCCAGGTGAGAATTTTGGTCCCATCGCGTGTGAAGGCTGCGCCGCCGATTTCATCTTTGTGTTTCATGGGTGGGCTGCTGGGTTTACCCGTAATGGTGTCCCACAGGTAGGCGGTTCCGTCATCGCTCCAGGTGAGAATCTTTGTTTCATCTTGTGAAAACAGGGCGCCCAGGACGATTCCATCGTGTTTCATGGGGTTTGAATCGCCGAAGGGTTTGCCGGTTTCGGGTTCCCACAGCCGGGCGGTATAATCATCGCTCCAGGAGAGGATTTTAGTTTCATTTCGGTTGAAGGCAGCGCCTAGAACGATTCGATTGTGAGTTATCGGTTTGCCTAAGGGTTTCCCGGTCCTTGCGTCCCACAAGCGGGCGGTTCCGTCATCGCTCCAGGTGAGAATTTTCGTTTCGTGGTGGTTGAACACAGCGCCTAAAATCGTTCCACCGTGTTTTATGGGGTTGGGTCCGCCGAAGGGTTTGCCGGTATCGGTTTTCCACAAGCGGGCGGTTCCGTCTTGACTCCAGGTAAGAATCGTTGTTTCATCCCGGTTGAACATGGCGCCATTAATAGGGCCATCGTGTTTCATGGGGAGGCCGATGGGTTTTCCGGTTCCTGTGTCCCACAATTGGGCGGAACCGTGCCTGTTAAATATATGCCCACTCCAGGTGAGAATCCTGGTCCCATCGCGGTTGAACAAGGCCCCCAGGAATTCTCCATCGGGTTTGATGGGGAGAGTTTTACCGGTGGGTTTCCCGGAATGTGCTTCCCACCGGTGGAATGTTCCGTCATCGCTCCAGGTGAGAATTTCGGTTTCGTCCCGGTTGAACAAGGCGTTCCAAATACATCCATCGTGTATCATGGGTTGTGATTTGTCGAAGGGTTTTCCGGTCGCTGCATCCCACAATTGGGCGGTTTTATCGTCGTTCCAGGTGAGGATTTTCGTTTCATCCCGGTTGAACACGGCGCCCAAAACACACCCGCTGTGTTTCATGGGTTCTGATCCGCCGACGAGTTTACCGGTTCCAGTGTCCCACAAGCGGGCGGTCCCGTCATCGCTCCAGGTGAGGATTTTCGTTTCATCCCGGCTGAACACGGTGCCTGTTATAGCTGCGTCATGTTTAAAAGTATGGAACAATTCGTACCCGTTCCACAGTCCATTCATATCCAATAAATAATTTTTCCTGGATACCGGGTCAGGGGTTAATACAGCCGCTTCGGCCAACCAATGGAGTGTTGTTAGCGATTCCCCCTTTTCCCGGGCCAGGTGAGCATTTTTTTCGTAGTGGGCGGCCAATTGCTGCCTGGTTTTTTTTTCGTCCTGGCTCGACCGGTACCACAAGAAGGTCATTCCGATAAGAGCGATGAGGACAAGCGCCAGGGTCAGCCGATATCGAAGTATTGTACCGGCGTTCGGAAATTCTTTTTTTTTTTCGGTTTTCGCTTGTTGTTCCTGTTCGAGCCGTTCAACTATCGGTCCGGGTGAAATTCCTTCTTCACCGGGGTTTGTGGTTACATTAGTGTTCATTATTTGCCTCGGTGATAAATATTACAACAATTCTCGCCATCTATCAATCCCCACACGTGGTGAAAAAGTGAAAAAGGGGACAGTCAAGAAAATTAGAAAATTTACCCACACGTGGTGAAAAAGTGAAAAAGGGGACAGTCAAGAAAATTCCCCCTTTTCCCGGGCCAGGTGAGTGAAAAAGGGGACAGTCAAGAAAATTTAAACATTTACCGGCAACAACTATGCCTGTGAGTAAACGGCAGCTTGGGAAAAAGGGGACAGTCAAGAAAATTTAAATAAACATTTACCGGCAACAACTATGCCTGTGAGTAAACGGCAGCTTGGAAACCTTGAATTATATTCCATTTTGATGTTTACCCAGGATATAATGACCGGGAGCAAGGCATATTCGATCGATAACCTCGATGTTTTTGGAAGCAGCAGCAAA
>Ga0105104_10000755_pt1 | contig 25045 bp, 18 predicted proteins | sample PPLLaktember2015_3_FD_87034 | JGI IMG/M metagenome (GOLD analysis project Ga0105104, IMG submission 87034) | Freshwater sediment microbial communities from Prairie Pothole Lake near Jamestown, North Dakota, USA - PPLs Lake P7 Core (6) Depth... | ecosystem: Environmental > Aquatic > Freshwater >...
AATAGTGACCGGGGGAGGCGGGCTCACCGGCGTGGGGATTGGAGCCGCCGCTCTGTTCATCTACCTGTTGGTGGCGGCGTTTATCCTGCCGATGGGACTATTCCTTAACCGCTATGCCAAGGGCATTCGGGCGCTGCAGTTGTCGGGCCAGGCCGAAGACTTAGAGCGCGCCCTCCTTGCTCAGAAATCGTACTGGAAATACCTGGGTGTCCTGACCCTTGTCGGGATCGTGCTATCGGTTCTCGCCACGGTCGGGATGCTGATATTCGGTTTAAGCGGGTATCTGACGAGCTCGTTCTGAAGCAGCATTTTCAGAGCCTGGAGCGAAGGCGTCTTGTGCGAAGCGACCCGGCCCGTGCCAGCCAAGTAATCACGGGCCGGGTCGCTTCGCACAAGACGCTCCGCCAGTTCTTGACTTGCTGTCCGCCTGGGAGGCCGAGACGGCAACGCTGAATATCGCACTTCCGAACCCCGTTTCAAGAAAACCGTCGTCGTGTTAGTGGAAAGGGAGAGGCGTTGCAGATCGCCCACAGCCGCAGGAGCAGCAAAATGCGCGCTGCACCTGCGGCTCAGTGAGTGTTGGAGTTAGAACCGGAAGGACGGGCCGGCCGTGATTTCCAGGAAGTGGCGGCCTTTGTCGGGAAAACTATTCGGCTCGAAACGATCCCTCACGTCGAACCGGATCCCCCACCTCCGGCCCACCGATATTTCTGCGCCTCCACCGAAGCCCAGGTGCAAGGCGGTGCGGGGAAAAGCCGGCAAATCCCGCCACACTAATGCCTGGTTCTGTTGCCGAGCCACAATGTCGAGAAGAAGCAGGGTGTCACTAGATGCAGCCTGCGTTCGCGTTATGCTCCCGGCACCGCCATAAAGAAAAGGGGAGACTCTCTTCTTTTCCCGAAAATTCCATTTCAGTCCCAGATCCCAAACGAACAGGTTGCCGCCTTTCAAAGGAACTGCGCTAAACAGGGGTGGTTGTGGGGTTGAAAGCTCTTTTTCTGTAAACAGAGCGAAGGTGTACCTGTCACCGGTGCCGAATCGGAACCCTCCCTCAAGCTGCAGTCGGCGGGTTATCTGCCGGCCTGCGCGAACACCGTATAGAGCAGAGGTGGTCTCCAACCGGTTAGACACGTAGTGGAATCGATCGTCACCCATCGGTACGTGGTCCTCGCCGATCAACTGCATCACGCCGGCAAAGGGATGAATGTACCAATCCTGTGCTGAAACAGACACGGTGGACAACAGGGCGGCCATGAAGAACAGAGAACAGATCCGCATTCGATTTCCTCCTGATCTGTTCTCTTATGCCGCTTATCAGCGACGTTTGTACCAGAGCTGCGAGTCCCGCGCCCCGCCCGCGCCGTCATTTGTCGATATATCCCCAGAGGACCGGCTGGGAAGGGGCATCGGATTCTCGGGCCTCGGTGATGAGCAGGTAGCGAACGTCGTTTAGTGCTTTAACGTCACGGAGTTGAAGCACCCATCGGTCGGCATCGGGGTCGTCGCTTCCCAGTTCCCCCAGGTGCACCGAGGATGCGCTTGCTTGTGCGGGATCAACGAGGCCGAGCGAATCCACTTCGATCGAGTGCCTCATTCCCCAGATTTGAAAATGCCGCGGAGTTCCCGGAACCGAGAAGTCGCCGCCGGCTAAACGATAGGCGTATATGACCGGGGGGGCGTCCGCTACTTGGAGAATTCGGCAAAAAGACCTTGGTCTCGTGCTCTTGTTCAAGACCGCATAGACATCAATGACTCGGAGGCTCGGATCCGCGAAAAGGCGTTCAAGCACGCTGTCCGAGCCGGAGCTCTCCTTACCTTCCGCCTTAATTCGCCCGTCAAGAAACGCCAGGCGGCTGCTCAGCGCCTTGATGCTTCCCTCACGCCTGTCCAGCTCCGCGCGCAGTTCGCGTGCCCGGGCTTCAAGTTCGCTCGCGCGCCTCAGATCGCCGTCCCGACTTGCTTTGGCGCGTTGAAGCTCATGGGCGAGTCGGTCCCGCTCGCCGTGACTGGCCGAGGCGGCAACCCTAAGCTCATCACGCTCCGCCTGCAGCTCGGCAATCGTGGCGCGTGCCCGCTGCAAAGCGGTTGAGACGGGGGCCGGTCCGCGACTGGTTGGAACCGGCTTGCCTCTTTCCTGATCTTCAAGCGACTTCATCAGTGCCTCGACTTCCTGTTCTTTGCTCTGGAGCCGGGAAACAAGCGAGGCATTTTCGGACCGCAATGCCGCCAAGGCCCTAGACTGCTCTTCCAATCCGCTTCCGTTCCATGCCGTCCAGAGCAGTGAGAGGGCGACCATCAGAACGATTACCGCGGCAATCGGTGCGGCCCAGGCGAGATGCCACCGGGATCGCGCGGATGGCCCGAGCTCGTCCTCGGTGTTCTGTTCCGCCGGCGACCGGAGCGGAAGCCATTCGAAGAGGACCTCGCCATATCCCCGGGCGGCCCGCCGGCATTCTGCGCAACTCCGCAGGTGCAGCTCAAGCTCGGCCTGCTCCTTCTCACTGATCTCTCCGATCTCGGCAAGGGCCGAGAGCTCTCGGAAGTACTCGTGTGTCGGCATTATTTTCTTCGGACCTCCGCTTTCCCCAATTGTTGTCGGAGCCTGTCCAGCGAACGATAGTAGTAGTGGCGCGCGTTTCCGACTGACAGGTCCTCCTCTTTAGCGACTTCCTTGATCGTCTTGCCGTCGAAGAAGACTTTTTCGAGAACGCGGCGATGTTGTTCGGGCAGGCTCCGCAAAGCATCGTCAAGCAGTCTGCTTGCCTCGTCTTCACTAAGACCATGCCAGGGTACCGCCGCAGGGGATGATTGGTGGTAGGGTTGGCTGGATGCCCGATCCTGGTAGAAGCCTCTAAGCTGGAGGTACTTCTTACGGTTGTAACTCCGATGGTAGCAATATTGCAGGATCCAGGTGCGAGCGGTCCCTTTGCGGGGATCGAACCGATCGGCATTCTTGAAAATCTCGAGGAAGACCGCCTGCAGGAGATCTTCTGATTCCTGCACGTCACGGAGGATCTTGCGGGCAATACCGCGAACCAGCCGGCGGTAACGTTCAAACAGAACCGCGAGGCCGGTCGCCTCCCCGGCCTGCAGCTTCAACAGGCAGTCTTCATCGCTCATGTCCCACTCAGGATCCGAGATCGTGGGCGAGCGCTTGCGCAAGGCATTCAGGTCAAACATCGCCATTCCCTAATGCCGCTGAACGCTTCGAATTGTACCATCGGCAAGCGGAGAAAAAGGCAGGCACTGTCGCGTTCTCGCAGTCCAGGCTTACAATTCGTCCGACTCGCCCCTCGGGTCGAGCCAGGAGAAACAGGCATGGAACACAGTAAGTATTTACGAATCCTCGCCCTCGGGTTGGCCGTCGTCGGGCTCGCTCACTGGTACTGGTCCGGGAGAAAGACGGAAGAGCACTTCCTGCCTTCCGGTTCTCCCTTGGCGGAGTCAATACAGTTCGAATACGCCGTCTATTACCTTCCCGCTCCCTCCTCGGATCCGGCTGCTGTCCTCCGCCGAGTCTTGAAAGACCAGCAGCTGAGCATCAAAGAAAAGGGCTTCTCCGCAACGATCCATTCGAGATCCCCGATCTGCAATCAGGACAGGTCGTAAAGGTCAGGCAAGAGGATGTTTTTGACTACACGCGTCGCTACGCCGACGGCCGCGAGGAGGGAAACGAAACCGGCGCGATCATTGAGGCGATGCAGAAAGCGAGCGAAAACTGAGGGAGGGAAAAAGCCGTGGAAGACCGCAGTGCTTTCGAACAGGCAGCCGAGGTTATCCGGAGGGCCGAGGCGCTGGTCGTTGCGGCCGGCGCGGGGATGGGAGTGGATTCTGGTTTACCTGACTTTCGCGGACTCGAAGGATTCTGGCAGGCCTATCCGCCGTACCGCAAATCAGGCATCCGTTTTCAGGAGGCGGCCAACCCTCAACATTTTCGGGATGACCCGACGCTCGCTTGGGGTTTCTATGGTCACCGGCTGTCGCTTTACCGGGTGACGAACCCCCATCGCGGATTCGAGATTATCCTGCGTTGGACCCGGCTGAAAAATCTGGACTACTTTGTCGTCACATCCAATGTCGATGGTCACTTTCAAAAGGCCGGATTCCCGGAAGGGCAGATCGACGAAGTCCACGGTTCGATACATCACCTTCAGTGCCTGAAGCCTTGCTGTAGGGAAATCTGGCCCAACCACGAAGAGGTGCCGGTCGATCTCGAGACCATGCGCGCCATGAGCTTGCCTCTCTGCCCGCATTGCGGCGGAATGGCCCGCCCGAACATCCTGATGTTTGGCGACTGGTCCTGGCTCAGTCACCGCTCTGACCGCCAGGCCCAGGCACTGGCTCGCTTCCGCGGTCAGCATCGTTCGAGCCGGTTGGCAGTCCTGGAGATCGGTGCAGGAACAGCAGTTGCTACGATCCGGTCCTTCTGCGAGGAGCTGACCAGCAGCGATCGCGTTCGGATCATCCGCGTGAATCCCCGGGAATCGGAGATCCATCCGCCGCACCGGTCCCTCGCGACCGGCGCGCTTGAGGCACTCGAGGGGATCGACGCCCTCCTGTAAGGCGCGTTGCCCAAATCGAGTCCCGAAGGGACTCTGATCTCGCCCGGAGGTCGCGCCATTCAGGAACAGATCTCGAGGTGCATGTAAAGAGCAAGATATGCCGGCGGCCGCCTCCATCCTGGGGGAGCGCCCGGCCGCTTTGGAACGGCCCGCGCGAAACGTTTGCTAAAACCTTAACATCTGCGCCGACACGGTATAGAATGGCCGCCATAGCGGGAGTTGGAGGATATGCAGATCGCGTGTTACCGAGGATTGCTGCCTGTCGTAGCGATCTTGTTAGGATTTCAGGCCCAGCTCGCCGGTGAGGCCCCGGCGACTATCGACGCTCTGCTCGAAACAGGTCTACCGTCGCGGCGAATCGATCTTGTCTTTCTCGCAGAAGGCTACACGCAATCCGAGCTGCCCACCTTTCGGCTTCACGCGGCTTACGTCAAGGATGTCCTTTTTTCTTCTGAACCGTTCAGAGAGTACCAAAACTACTTCAACGCCTTTGCAGTGAGTGTCTCGTCCTCGGAGTCGGGATCGGATCACCCCTCCTTGGGAATGTTCAGAGACACTTACTTCAATAGTTCCTACGAAAGTTACGGGCTCGACCATGCCCTGACGGTTCCACCAAACGACCGTGACCCGAACATCGAGCACGGGTACGGGAAGGCCTATCATCTGCTCGAACAGCTGCTTCCAGACTGGGACGTGCTCGTATTCCTCGTGAATGACCCGGCTTTCGGGGGATGGGGAGATGCGCGGGGCGTTGTCTGTTCTGCGGACTACTTCATGGGCGAAGTGATCGCGCACGAACTGGGTCACACTCTCGCTGGCCTCGGCGACGAGTACTCGGATGCCTTCCCGAACGACCCCGAACCTGTCCGTGAGGAACCGAACACGACTCGGGAGACGAGGCGGGAATTCATCAAGTGGAAGGCCTGGATCGAAGACAGCACGCGAATCCCTACCCCAAGCTCAGCGTTATACGAGAACCTTGTCGGGCTTTTCCAAGGCGCGCGTTACCAGCAGCAGGGCTGGTACCGCCCCAAATTGCGATGCCGGATGAATAACTGGATCAATCTCTTTTGTGAGGTCTGCACCGAAGCGCTGGTGAAGTCAATCTGCTTGCGTACGGGGACAGTGGATTCCTTCTCGCCGCAGGTCGCCCGGTTGCACCTCACCTCCGCTCCTGTGCAGCTCTCAGTCTCTCCGATGAGCCCGGCCGCGCATTCCCTGCAGACGAGTTGGTACATCGATGGACACCGCGTGGCAGGCCCCGAGGATTCGCGTCTTGCACTGGAGATAAGCCGTGCGTCGCTGGGTCCCGGCACTCACAATGTCAAGGTTGAAGTGTTCGATCCAACCACCATGGTCCGAAGCGATCCCGAGGACCTCCTGAAGAATGAAGTAATTTGGGAAATCCAGGTATCTGATAGACGTACCCGGCGAAATCCGAATCGGGTTTTCCGCTGAGCTTAGTACGCGCGCAGGTAGAAGGTCGCTGGAACCGCCTCATTGTTCCACATGATCGGCTTTTCCAGCTTTAACGCCCTGAGAGTCTCCTCGATTTCAGGCCGCAGGGGGCCGGTCTTCTGCACCACCTTTGTCGCCTGTCCTTCGGCCGAGACGAAGATCTGGAAGATCGTGGAGAGGCTGGGATCGCCTGCGACCGGAACTGTGGCGCTGAGGTTATCCGGCAGCTTGACCTCCGGCCCTTCGGGGACACCTGGGTTTCGGGCGACCTGGTAGAGTTTCGCGTCATCGAAGACGAAAAACGAGATCTGAACATCCGCCACTCCCAGTTCGGACAGCTGCCGAACCGTGTTTTCAAGCGTCTCAAAACGGATATCGCGGGCATAGCCGATAACTGCAGTTGGCGCCTTGCGGACCAGTCGTCGGAGGTCCTTTTGACCCAGCGGCTTCTTTGATCCCTGCTTCCCGATCACTCCGTCTTCGGAGAGCCACAAGTGAGGCGTATCCCCGTCCGTCAGAAGGAAATTCACCACCAATGTGGCTTTAAAAGCGACAGGCGTCCCGTCCTGCGACAGCGGCAGGTAGCGCCAATCCCGGACCGTCTCGGCGGCGGCATCGAGCAGTATTGGGAAGCCGGACAGGGGTTGTATCGCCTCAACCGCCCCTTGCTCGTCGACAGTCACGTCGAGCAGGACAGCGCCGCTGACACCCGCGGCTTTGGCTGATTCCGGGTAGACCGGTTCTGCTCTCCGGGTGATCCTCGAGGCTGCCAGACTCGGGTGCAGAGTGACAATACGCCTGCCCTCGCCTGCCTGAGCCGCCGTGTCCCGTTGCCATGAGGCAGTCGGAATGGCTGACATTGCGCTGAAGGAAACGGAGGCAACGATAACGGAGATGAAGAAGCGAAGCATTTTGTCCCCTCACAAGAAGCAGTCAAGTTTACACTGGAGTACTTGCGAATTTTATAACACGCGGGGAGGCGAAAAGCGACACCGAAAACGGGAATCGAACGCTGGAGTTATCTGAGTGGTGATAGCGCTGGCTCTCGTCGCGGGACCTGCTTCACTGTTTCCAGTATCGAGCCTCTAAGACCTGCATGAGGTGCGTAAACTGTTCGGGTATACTGACGACCAACGATGGACGAGGGGAAGATCGGAGGGGAGGCGCGCGGCAGTCAGCCCGGGGCGAAGGTCGCAGTCGCGCTGGCTCTCGTCCTCTTCTCCTGGTACTACATCCAGGTTGCCAGGCGCACGGATGTCTCGTTCGACGGGGCGATTTTCCTGCAGCCAATCGTCTCACTCGAGCGATTCGGCGTCTTGACGCACACGTATGACGTCGACTCGCCGGCTGAATTTCACCCCCCGCTCACGAATCTCGGTCAAGGTATGTTCTCGCAATTCATTCTGAGCTGGCCGTTCATCCATTTCTTCGGTATTCATCACTTTCCACTTCAGGCGAGCAATCTTCTGTTCCTGGCGCTGGGCGCAGTGTTAATCGGCGTCCTGATCCGGCGTCTGACTGGCAGCTGGTGGCTCTCGCTGGTAGGCGTTCTTCTTTTCTACATGATGCCGCAGATGAAGGTCCTCAGCCTGGGGGGACTCGGGGAAGTGCCCGGTGCCTTTTACCTGCTCCTGGCGGCCCTGCTTCTTCACCGGTCGCTCTCTGGTGCCCGCTCCTACGGATGGCTCGGATTCGTTCTGTTCCTGGCATTCCACACGAAGAATCACCTGATCGTAACCTACCCCGTCATGCTGGCAGTGCTCGTATACCTGGCCTGGCGGCAGCGGTCGGTGCGGCTCCGCGATCTAGTCTGGCTCTCAGTGGGGTTTTGGGCGCCACTCGTGCTTTTGCTCACCTTCTTCATTTTCCGATACGGCTGGGGATCCTTTGTCTCGGAAATGTCGGATTACTGGCAGCTTTTTGCCTCCACGCAGTGGGGGACGGGCGCGGGTAGGCAACCGCACACGTCTGACCTGACGGTTGAAGCCGTCCGGGAGTTGGCTAGAAACTACGGCGGCTGGTTTCTGGTCTATGTTCCTATTCTGGTGACCTATCTCCTGGCTCTTCTGGCTTTGCTCTTGCCCCCTGTCTGCGCTTCACAACGGCGGCAGGAGTGCCGAGGGATACAACGCCGCCTTCCGGTTCTCGATGTGGAACAGGCGGTTATCCTATTCCTCCTCGCTCTCTGCCTGTTTTACGTGGCTTACTGGTTTCACTTCAGCACGTTTACTCACTGGTACCGCCGCGTGCTGCCGTTCCTGATCTTGCAGATCCCGCTCCTTGTCATCTCGCTTCATCTTTTGTGGACCCGGTCCAGCGCGCCACGGAAGGCTCGCCGCGTGGCCCGCGTAGCGGGTATCGCGGCACTCGTCCTGCTGGCCGTTGCCCACGTCCGATACTTTGTGTTGGTCTTCAGCTTGCCGTCGCCCGGCGAACTGGATTTGCGTGATCGCATGTCGGCGACGGAAGTAGTGCGTCGCCTCCCCGCAGACGCCGTGATTTTCGGGATCGGTTGGTGGCAGGCGCCTCGGATCGCCCTGTTCTCCGGCCGCCGGTTCCTGGACTTCCTCAAAAAGGGCGATAGCTACCCGGAAGGGTACCTGGTGCTGGATCCCGAAGCTCGCGCCATCGCAGCCGAAACGATAAAAAATGTGCTCGCAAGCGTCGATGCGAGCGTCGTTCTGGAGAACCCCTCATACCAGGTTTTGAAGTGGACGCGTCGCAAGATCGATTTGGCTCGCTTTCCCGAGGACGAACAACTGCGCCTCATCAGGATCGGGCCGGATCAGGCGTTCACGGATGGCGCGGGGTTCTATAGTCTGCCCGACGGAGCGGTTGCGATGTGGGCTATGGCGAAGAATGCCACATCAGAAACCGTGCTGGTCTGGGAGGGCCAAGTCTTGAACAGCACCGTGCAGCCGGACCGCACGGTAGTGACCGCCGTGGTTCCTCGCTACCTTTTCTCGAAACCCGGGTCCTTTTCGATCGTCCTCTTTGATCCAGTCGGGAAACGCCGCTCGCAGGCTGCTGCAATCCGCATCTCCCGGCGCTAGCTCGGAGCTTAACCCGGAGCAGGGACGATTATTGAGCTGCGCAGTCCTTTCCTGCGTAGTATCCTTCAAAATCATGCTTCGCATCTCGAACCTCCACAAAACGTTTGGGGACATCCGTGCGGTTGACGGACTTACGCTGGAAATCAAGCGGGGCGAAGTTTTCGGGCTCCTGGGACCGAACGGCGCAGGGAAGACGACTACCGTCAACATCGCGGTCGGCCTGCTGCCGGCCGATAGCGGAACCGTCGAGATCGTGGGCCATGGATCCCCGGCGGATCGGGCCGTGCGCCGGGTCATCGGAGTTGCGCCGCAAGTCCTCTCCCTCTATGACGAACTGACGGCCGAGGAAAATGTCGCCTTCTTCGGCAGAATTGCAGGCATGCGAGGGGCGCTACTGCGTGAGCAGGTCAAATCCACACTTCAGTTTGTCGATCTTTACGATCGTCGCGGCGACGCCGTATCCACGTATTCAGGCGGAATGAAGCGCCGCCTGAACCTCGCCATCGCCATGGTGCATGATCCGGAGTTGCTGTTTTTGGACGAGCCGACCGTCGGTGTAGACCCTCAATCGCGCAACGCGATTTTTGAGAAGGTGCTCGCCCTGCGAGAACGCGGACGCACCGTTGTTTACACCACCCACTACATGGAGGAGGCGCAGAGGCTGTGTGACCGGGTCGGGATTATCGACCACGGACGACTGCTGGCGCTCGACACCATCGACGGGTTGCTCCGAACGCACGGTGGCCAGAAGGTACTGGTGGCCCAGAGTCTGCAGGGCGAGGTTCGAGTCCCGACCGATGATCCGCTCGTGGATCTGAACCGGCTGCAAGCCGAGTCCCGCCTGCTCAGCTTTCGCCTGGAGGGGCCTGACCTTGAATCCGTTTTTCTTAAGCTGACCGGCCGATTACTGAGGGATTAGCGACCATGCGAGAAACGATCGCGATTGCCGTTAAAGACCTGCGCCTGCTGTTGCGCGATAAGGCGGGGTTTTTCTTTGTCTTCTTTTTCCCGCTCCTCATTGCGATCTTCTTTGGAACCCTCTTCGTCAACGAGGGCCGTCAGACCAACCGACTCAGGGTCTTCGTGATCGACGAGGATGATACGGCCGCCTCCCGGAGCTTTGTCGGGCGGCTGAAGGGAGCCCCGGAGCTCGACGCCCGCCCGGCATCGCGCGCGGAGGCGCTAAACCGGGTCCGGCGGGGGGAGGGAACCGCCTACATCGCCGTGCTGCGCGGCTTTGGAGAAGGCAACGTCTTCGGGGACAACCCGCCCGCCGTCGAGTTGGGTGTCGACCCGTCCCGCAAGGCGGAACAGGGATTGCTCGAAGGCGCCTTAATGAAGTATGCCTCCGAACGGCTCTCCGAGCTGTTTACCGATCCCGCTAAATCAATGTCATCGCTCCAGCAGTCGCGGGAGCAGGTTCTAAACAATCCGAACATGTCCGCAGCCGATCGGGAAAAAGTGGCAAGCTTCCTCGGAGACTTATCCTCCGTCATGTCCCGCGCTCCGCAAGGCCAGAGCGGCGGCCAGCCGCAGGGCAAGTTCGAGCCGCTGAGAATTCAGAACGCGGATGTGCAGGTCCATTGGGAGGGGCCGCCGAGCTCTTACGACGTGACCTTCCCGCAAGGCGTGATGTGGGGCATTCTCGGATGTGCAGCGGCTTTCGGTATATCGCTCGTGACAGAGCGGACGCGGGGCACGCTGGTCCGGCTGCGCATGGCGCCGATCGGCCGCGGGCAGATCCTGGCGGGGAAAGCCCTCGCGTGTTTCATGACGATGGTTGGCCTGTCGGTCACGCTGCTCGCATTCGGACGCCTGGTCTTTGGTGTCCGGCCGGACTCACTGCCAAAACTGGCTCTCGCTTTGATCGCCGTCGGGCTCTGCTTTGTCGGCATTATGATGCTGCTATCGGTCCTGGGGAGGACTGAGCAGGCTGCCGGCGGGATCGGCTGGGCGGTCCTGCTGGTCATGTCGATGCTCGGGGGCGGGATGCTGCCGCTGTTCTTCATGCCGAAGTGGCTGCAGGCGGTGAGCCACTTCAGCCCGGTGAAGTGGGGCATCCTGGCGATGGAAGGGGCGATGTGGCGGGGCTTCTCATACACGGAAATGCTTCTCCCATGCGCGATACTCCTGGCGATCGGGACCGTCTGTTTCGCCGCCGGTGAACGCGCCTTTAAGTGGCTGGAGTAACGGGTGCGAATCAAGACGCGCTCGCTTTTCCTGCCCTCGCAGAACGCTCCGATTTCGGAGCGGGTTCTTGCGAAGGATCCCATTTGGGTCAACCCCAAGTCTGGCGGAGTGGGTTTCGGCTTCCGTAATCCGTCATTCTCCCAGTTTTACTAGAACGAGAATCTCATCTGCAGCTCGACGCGGCGGTTGCCGGCAGCCATGTTTACCGCCGCCACGGCCGAAGCCGCCGGCGGTCGTGTTCGGCTCCCCGAAAAGCGGCGACGTCAGGTTGCCGATCGGGTTGCCGAAGTTCACGTGATTGAGCACGTTCTGAACGGCGACGGAAAAGCTCAAGTTGTACTTGTACTCTGAATCTCCGCCGAAGAACCCGCCGGGCCCGCCGCGGAAGTCTCCTCGGCCTCCTCCTGGTGGTCCTCCTGGTCCGCCCCGTCCGCCGCCAGCCCATGCTCCGGGCGGCGGTCCCCCTGGAGAAGCGTCGGACGCGCCCTCCCTGACCGCAGCAGTACCTGATCATGAACCCGGATTTCTTTCCCACGATTCCTTCTCTCGACGCTCTGCAGGCGGGGGCTCAGCCGGTGACGATTCGCCGGATCGGAGAGGGGCGATTTCCCGTCGGCGGAGACAGCTCCGCGCGCCAGCACGCGGTCGGCCGGCACTATGTCGTTGACGGCCACGCGCTTTGCATTGGCCAGGTTGGTTGCGCCCGGTTCCACCTGCAGGAACTCGGTGTCTGCTGAAAAGCTCGCGACAACCTCGTCTGCCGCAGTTTTCAGGACAATTTCGCCGGTTGAAACATCAACCTTCACGACGTCTCCCAGGACTCGGTTGGCCGACGGCTGAGCCTGGCCGAGGGCTGAGACCGTGAACACCCAGGCAAAAAGACAGCACGAGCGTCTTTTTTTCATAATCTTTGAATGACCTCAAACGGTTTCCGCAGGTTGCGAAACGGGGCAATTAATCTAGGTTATTAGTTAATACGTCAAGGCAGGGCAGATGTATCAGGAGGGGATTGAGGACTGGAACGCGGAGCGCAGGCCTGGGAGCGCAGGCCCCCCGGGAGCGCAGGCCCCCCTGGGAGCGCAGGCGTGCACTGGGGCCGCAGGCGTCTCGCCTGCGATGCAGGGTCGATTGTGCATCGCAGGCGAGACGCCTGCGACCCCAGTGCAGGCGAGACGCCTGCGCTCCCAGGGGGCCTGCGCTCCCCGGGGGGCCTGCGCTCCCAGGGGGCCTGCGCTCCCAGGGGGCCTGCGCTCCCAGCCTGCGCCCCAGCTTACGCGTTCACCTGCACGGCCTGGCTCGGGGCTTGGCGGCCGGCCCGGTCGATGGTCACCACTTCGTAGGAATGGGCCTTCTCGTCGAACGCTTCACGGTATACGAATGGCTTCTTGCTGGTTTGAGGCTGATGTGGGACGCGTCCGATCGGCTGGCCGTCGCGCCGGATCTCGTACTGCGTGATCGGCTCGTCGGCCGCATAGGCTGTTTGCCAGCTGATCTTTGAAAACCGAGCGCCTCCCTCGGTCTCAACCGCCGCCGCGACCTCACGTGGCGGGCCGAGTGGCTGTGGAGGCAACTGAAACCAGTTCGTCTGGCCTTGCTTGGCACGCAGGGCAATCTGCTCGATGGTCTTGCGATCGGTATCGCTGAAGGATTCCGCACGAATCTGGGCAGCGGACAGGTTCTGTTCAATCTGGCACGCGCGCCCTTCGCTGTCGATGTGTCCGACGCCGATGATAGCAGTTGCGATACCCGGCGTGGAGAGCGAGTATTCGACCAGCGGGCGGCTCGGCAGATCCGCGGTTCCCACCACCTGGACGACGTCCTCCGGCGTCCTCGACCAGCGGGCATCCTTGGTGTACATCGCGCCGTCGGCAAAGACCTTCATGGCGATAATTCCGACGTTTTTAGCCTTTGCGACTGGGATGGCGTTGTATTGATGATTGAGGTAGCGCCGATCATTCGCGTTAATCGCGATCAGCATCGTATCGATTATCTGCTTCTCGTCCCGCTGCAGGCACTCGATCATAACCGGTGAGGAGATGTGTCCGGTGATGCCGATATGCCGGATCAGTTTCTCGCGCTTGGGGTTCAGGCCCGTCAGATTGCTGCCGTCCCGGAAATCAACCAGGGCCGCTAACGCGCCAATTCGCTCCGCTTGCGGGTCGGGGCTATCCAACCCTGCGAAAATGGCGTCCGCCTCGGCCATCGTGTTCAGGTTGTGGATCTGGAACAGGTCCAGGTAGCAATTGTCCGGGTAATTGCCCTGACCGTCGCCGAAGATCAGCGACAGCGTTCGCTTCAAGTCGTCGACTGCTTTCGAACCCTGGGGGCCCTGGCGGCGGTCGGGAACGTTGGGACTCGAGCCCTTCGCATGCCGGATCATCGTCTTGCTGGCGAGATGCAGCGAGCCCCGTCGTCGCTCGTCGTATCCGGGAAGACCGGGGACCAGGTTAAGCGCTCGAAAGGCCTTGCCGAAGTTCTGCTGGCTGGGGCCGTAGACGTTGGACGTGTCCAGGTAGTTGACTCCCTGCTCGACGGCCTTAACGATGATCGCGACCGGATCGACTCCTGGCGGGGTCCATTGTAGAGACGCCTGCCCGCCGAGACCGAGCGTGGTTACTTCGAAGCCGGTGCGTCCGAGGACCCGGGTCATGGGTTTCGAGACCGCCACTTTGCCGAAAGAGAAATACGGAACAGCCAGAGAGCCGGCTGCCGCCGTGGCAGTGCTCCTGAGGAAATCGCGACGAGAAACGTGCTTGAACATGTTACTCCTCCTGTGTCGCTGATCTTTTCCCGACTTGGCAGCTGATGTCAACTGCAAGGGAGACAGGGGACACAAGGGACACAAGGGACACAAGGGACATTAGGGTCGCTTCTGTCGCTTGTGTCCCTTGTGTCCCTTGTGTCCCTTCGTCCCTGCACCTCCCACTTGACGAATCCGCAAAACCGCGACAAGCTTCGGATCGTGGTGAGCGGTCTTGTCACTAACATCCAGCGCTATTCTCTGCAGGACGGGCCCGGTATCCGCACAACGGTTTTTCTGAAGGGTTGTCCGCTCGACTGCTGGTGGTGCCACAATCCGGAGGGCATTCGGCCCGAGCAGGAGGTCGTGACGGTTGAAAGCCGGTGTCTGCGCTGCGGAGGGTGCGTCGAGGCCTGCCCGCAGGATGTCGCTCGCCGGGCTGGAGGGAATGAGGACCGCGCGGCATGCCAACACTGCGGCGCCTGCGTCAGTGCCTGCCCGACTGGCGCCCGGCAGTTCGCCGGCATGCCGATGACGGTTGCGGACGTCATGCAGGAAATCGGCAAGGACTCGATCTTCCACGATGATTCCGGCGGGGGCGTCACGTTTTCCGGCGGCGAGCCGCTGCTGCAGCCCGAATTCCTGTTGGCTCTCCTTCGAACCTGTCGTCAGGCGGGCATCCACACGGCGGTCGATACGTGCGGCCTGGCGAAACAAAGCACCCTGCTCCAGGTCGCGGCGCTTGCCGATCTGGTTTTGTTCGACCTGAAGATCCTCGACGACTCAAGCCACCGGAAGTACACCGGCGTTTCAAATCATCTGATCCTTGAAAATCTGCGCGAGGTGTCCCGAAACCACGCGAACGTCTGGCTCAGAGTGCCGCTGATTCCAGGCATCAACGACGCCTCCGCAGAGTTGCTGCGGATGGCCCAATTTGCCGCTTCGCTTTCGACGATCCGGCAGGTGAACCTCTTGCCTTATCATCGAACCGGAGTGCAGAAATTCGAGCGTTTTGGACGTGACTATCGCTTGCCGGACGCCATGCCTCCGTCAACGGTCCAGATCCAGGCGGCGAGCGAGGTGTTTGAGGCTTGTGGATTGCCCGTTAAGGTCGGAGGATAAGATGACCGAACGCACCAAGCGATTGCGCGAACAGAGCCTGGCGGCTCGTCCGTCGGTGTCGGCCGAGCGAGCGCGCCTTCTCACCGATTTCTACGAAGCGAACCAGGGCAAGCTCGCGACACCTGTCATGCGCGCCGAGGCTTTCCGTCATCTCTGCCGTTTCAAGACGATTTACATCGGTAAAGGAGAACTGATCGTTGGCGAGCGCGGTCCGCGTCCGAAGGCCGTTCCGACGTATCCGGAGCTTACTTGCCACAGCCTCCAGGATCTCGAAATCCTCAACTCGAGACCTCTGACGCACTACGATGTCGACGACGAGTGCTTGAGTATCTATCGGGAGCGGATCATCCCTTACTGGCGGGGGCGCTCGATGCGCGACCGCCTGTTTGCGGAAATGACCGACGAGTGGAAGGCGGCGTACGAAGCCGGCATGTTCACGGAGTTCATGGAGCAGCGGGCGCCTGGCCACACGGTACTGGACGACAAGATCTACCGCAAAGGCATGCTGGACTTCAAAAGGGACATCGCCCGCGCGCTAGCCGCCCTGGATCCGCTCGAGGATACTGAGGTCTACGGAAAGACGCAAGCTCTGCGCTCCTTCGAGATTGCCTGCGACGCGGTCATCCTCCTGGCCGAACGCCACGCGGGCCTTGCGCTGGAAATGGCGTCGAACGAGCCGGATCTCCTCCGGCGGGCTGAACTGGAAAGAATCGCGACTATCTGTTCGCGCGTCCCGGCGCATGCGCCCCGGGACTTTCAGGAGGCGCTCCAGTCGTACTGGTTCTGCCACCTGGCCGTCATCACGGAGCTGAATGGGTGGGACTCCTTCAATCCAGGCCATTTGGACCAGCACCTCCTACCCTTCTACCGGAAGGGTTTGGCTGACGGGACGCTGACGCCCGAAAGCACCCGTGAGCTGCTCGAGTGCTTTTTCATCAAGTTCAACAATCACCCGGCGCCTCCGAAGGTCGGGGTTACGGCAGCGGAAAGCGGCACGTACACGGATTTTGCGAACATCAACATCGGTGGCCTCTTGCCTGACGGCAGCGACGGGGCGAACGAAGTGTCCGACATGCTGCTCGACCTCGTGGACGAAATGCACCTGCTCCAGCCGAGCACCAACCTCCAGCTGTCGAGCAAGAGCCGGGAATCGCTTCTGAAACACACGCTTCGGGTGGTCAGAAAGGGTTATGGATTCCCTTCCATCTTCAACACGGATGCAGTGGTTCTCGAGCAGCTGCGGCAGGGGAAGTCGGTCGAAGATGCTCGGGCGGGCGGGTGCAGCGGGTGCGTTGAGGTGGGAGCCTTTGGGAAGGAGGCTTTTATCCTGACCGGGTACTTCAACATGGTCAAGGTGCTCGAACTGGCCCTGCATGATGGCCTGGAACCGATGACGGGTCGGCAGATCGGTCTCCAGACGGGCCAGCCGGATTCCTTCCGTTCCTTTGACGACGTCTTCGGAGCGTGGCAGACCCAATTCCGGCATTTCGTCCAGCTTAAACTGAGTGGCAACCAGATTATCGAGCAGATGTACGCGCGTGACATGCCCGCGCCTTTCCTGAGCGTCCTGACTGACGATTGCATTGTTAAGGGTAGGGACTACAACGCCGGCGGCGCGCGTTACAACAACAGCTACATCCAGTTCGTGGGCCTCGGGAGCCTCACCGACAGCTTCAGCGCCGTCCGGGAAATGTGCTTTGATGAGGAAGGGAAGGGAGTTGTGTCGGTTGGCGAGCTGGTGCGCGTGCTTGATACGAATTTCGAGGGCTGCGAAACGCTGCGCCAGCGGTTGGTGAATAAGACCCGAAAGTACGGAAATGATGACGAGTCGGTCGATCGGCTGATGGTTCGGATCTTCAATGCCTGCTTTGAAGAGCTCGACGGGAAACCCAATGCGAAGGGCGGGCATTACCGCGTCGAGATGCTGCCTACCACGTGTCACGTCTACTTCGGGAGCGTGACTGGAGCGATGCCCGACGGACGCAGACGCGGCCTGCCTCTGTCGGAAGGGATCTCGCCCGTGCAGGGTGCGGACCGGTGCGGCCCGACTGCGGTCATCAAGAGCGCCGGAAAGCTCGATCACCTGAAGGCCGGCGGCACTTTGCTGAACATGAAGTTCACGCCTTCGCTGGTGGCAGGCGAGGATGGGCTGGAAAAGTGGGCGCATCTGGTGCGCAGTTACTTCAAGCTGGGCGGTCATCACGTTCAATTCAACATCGTTGATGCGGAAACCCTGCGGGAGGCCCAAAAGAACCCTGAGCAGCACCGCGACCTGATTGTCCGCGTGGCCGGTTACAGCGATTACTTCTGCGACCTGTCGGCCGCACTGCAGGATGAGATCATCGCCCGGACGGGGCACGAAGGGTTCTAAGGCCGTAGCCGCGACGGAAACCCCCTGGGAGCGCAGGCGTCTCGCCTGCACTGGGGCCGCAGGCGTCTCGCCTGCGATGCACAATCGACCCTGCATCGCAGGCGAGACGCCTGCGGCCCCAGTGCAGGCGAGACGCCTGCGCTCCCAGGGGCCTGCGCTCCCAGCGCGCTCCCCCGATTAGCCCTGTCCAAACGCCGCAGATTGTTTTACAGTACTGCGCCATGACTTGGACTCAGAATTACGACCCTCTGGGGTTCTGGCCCCTCTCTACGCTGGTTTCCGCCCTTCCGGTACTGACTCTCTTCTTCGTCCTGGTGGTCCTGCGGAAGAAGGTCTGGATGTCGGCTCTCAGCGGGATGTTGGTGGCCTTCCTGCTCGCGGCAGTCGTGTTTGGAATGCCCGTCTCGTTGATCGGTTATTCCTCACTCCTCGGGTTTGTCTTCGGAGTCCTGCGGATTGCCTGGATCATTGTTGCCTCGATCTTTCTCTATAACGTGGCTGTGGAGACCGGGCAGTTCCAGGTGATGAAGGATTCAATTGCCGACCTTTCGGCCGACAAGCGCATCCAGGTGGTCCTGATCGCCTTCTGTTTCGGTGCGTTTCTGGAAGGAACAGGCGGAGGAGGGGCGCCCGTCGCGATAGCCGGTTCCTTCCTGATCGGTTTGGGTTTCCCTCCTTTTCAGGCGGCCACCGTTTGCCTCGTCGCCAATACAGCCCCGGTCGCGTGGGGCGCCGTCGGCAACCCGATCAGGGTGCTAACCGGTGTCACGGGACTGCCGGAGTTCGAGCTGAGCGCGATGGTCGGGCGAATACTCCCTCCATTCTCGCTGATCCTGCCTCTGTGGCTGGTGCGCAGCACGGTTAATTGGCGCCAGACGTTTCAGGTCTTCCCGGCACTCCTGGTCGCCGGCCTCTCGTTCGCGGGCATGCAGTTCTACTGGTCGAATTTCATGGAAAGCGGGCTGGTTGACATCATTGCCGCTATCTTTTCCTTGCTCGTGATGGTCGCTTTTCTCAAGATCTGGCATCCGAAGGAGATCCTGGAGGTCGGGGAGCCAACCCGGGTCAAACGACAAATCCCGCAGCACACCGTGTGGGAGGTTTTCAAAGGCTGGTCTCCGTTTATCATTGCCTCCGTCCTGATTTTCATCTTTGGCATGCCTTCTCTGAATAAGCATCTGAGGTTTGACTTCTTGACGTTCCCCTTGTCCGGAATTCACAACGCGGTTGTGCGAGTTGCACCGGTGGTTCCGCAACCGACTCCGGAGCCGGCGGTCATGGACTTGAACGCTTTGGCACTGCCGGGTACGGCTGTTTTTGCGGGGGCTTTTCTCGCCATGCCTTTCCTGGGAATGTCGCTGCGCCGGGGATTCGTTTTGCTCGCGCAAACCTTCAGACAGCTGATACCGTCGCTGCTGGCGATCAGCTTTATGGTGGGCTTGGCGTTTGTGACCCGCTATTCGGGTATGGATACGGTGTTGGGATTGAGCATGACCCACACAGGATGGGTCTACCCATTTTTCGGCACATTGCTTGGCTGGCTGGGCGTCGCCCTGACGGGGACTGATGCCGGGTCCAACGCTCTGTTCGGGAATCTTCAAAAGGTAACGGCGGAGCAGCTCGGACTGAGTCCGTTACTCATGGCATCGGCGAATAGCGCCGGCGGTGTCATGGGCAAGATGATCGACGCGCAGAGCATTGTCGTATCGAGCACGGCAACTCAGCAGGTCGGTAAAGAAGCGGAGATCTTTAAGGCCGTGTTCAAACACAGCATCGTGCTCGCTGCGCTGGTCGGGCTGCTGGTAATGGTTTACGCTTATGTCATCCCTTGGATTGTGCCGGCGATGCCGTCTGCGCAGTCAGTGATTTCGCTCGTGAAATAAGGGGTCCTGACGGCTGACAGCTGACGACTGACAATTGCCGTTTTCTGAACCATGCAGGAACACAGACCCGAACTGATCAGAGGCCTCGGATTAGCGGCCGCGGCCAGCATCGTGGTCGGCACGGTCATCGGAACCGGCATTTTCCTCGTCACCTCGTCGATGCTAGGCGCGGTGAAGTCTCCGTGGGTCCTGATCCTGGTGTGGGTTGTCGGGGCTTTTCTGTCATTGTTCGGGGCGCTGACGTACGCGGAGTTGGGAGCGATGCTGCCGGCGGCGGGCGGTGAGTTCGTCTTCCTGAAACGCGCCTACGGGAAACTTCCGGCTTACCTGTACGGCTGGACGCTTTTTGCGGTTTCAAAGCCCGGTTCGATCGCCGCGCAGGCCACCGGTTTTGCCCTGTTTGTCACCGTCCTCTTTCCGGCATTCGACTTCACATGGCGGCAGTATGCTCTGCCAATCGGCGGGAGCCAGTTCATTCTACGTCTCGGCGGCATTCAGGCAATCGCCGTTGCCATGATCATGCTCCTCTCGGCTGCAAATGCCCGGGGCGTCAAAGTGGGCGGCGGCATCCAGACTGTCTTCACCGCCTGCAAGGTCGGGGGGATTCTCATCCTCGTCGCGCTGGGTTTCGGCATGGGACGCGGAGACTGGGCGCACTTCCAGGAAAGGGCGGTCGGAGACCTCGAGTCGGGCGTTTTGGCTCTTTTTGGCGTTGCCCTGATCCAGGCGCTGTGGGCCTACGACGGTTGGAACAACCTGCCGATGGTTGCCGGGGAGGTGAAAAACCCGCAGAAGAACATCCCGCGCGCTTTGATTCTGGGCATGTTGCTGGTGGGCGGATTGTACATCTTGACGAATGTGGCGTACGTTTACGTCCTGCGTCCCGAGGAGATCGCGACTTCGTCTCGGGTGGCTTCCTCCGTCGCGCTCCAGCTGCTCGGCCCTTTCGGAGCGAATTTTATTGCGTTGGTTGCAGCAATCTCAACGTTCGCCAGCCTGAACGGCTCGATTCTGACCGGCTCCCGCGTGCCCTACGCAGCCGCTCGTGACGGCCTGCTATTTCGTCCATTGGCCCGGGTTCACCCCACTTGGCTGACACCGCACGTCTCGATTCTGGTACAGGCTATCCTGGCCACACTGCTCGTCTTCTCCGGCACATTCAGCGAGATCATCACCTACGTGATCTTCTCGGAGTGGGTGTTCTATGGGCTTGTGACCGCCGGTGTATTCCTGCTCAGAAGGCGCGAGCCGGAGCTTGATCGCCCGTACCGGACCTGGGGATACCCCTGGGTGCCGGCCGGGTTCGTCGTCTGCTCGGCGCTCCTCCTGGCCAACATCTTGATCGAACAGCCCGTCCAGTCCGGCTTCGGCCTGCTAATTATCCTGTCCGGGCTGTTGTTTTATCCGCTGTTTCGCGGCGGGGGTTGAGCAGTACGGCCTGCTCTTCATACGTATCTCTGAACCGAGGTGCCAGGCGTGCCGTAGGGTGGGTTTCGAATCCGGCCGCCGTTGTTGCGGGCGGATTGAAACCCACCACGTGCATGATCGTGCTCGAAAGCGCGCGGCGCGACCTTGCAACTGGTGGGTTTCAATCCGCCCGCAAAAACGGCGGCCGGATTCGAAACCCACCCTACGGCACGCCCTTGCACCCTGGTTCAAAGTTCAAACGGCTCCCACTTCTCTCGCGGCGGCGGGGCGGTCATTAGCGTGATCACGACCAGGCAGAAGACCGAGCTGATCAGGGCGGGGTAAACGGCATCCAGCCACTCGATCCCGGCCAGATTCCAAGCGACCGTTACCACGGTTCCCACGATAATCGAGGATACCGCCCCGGCGGCATTAGCTCGCCTCCAGAAAAAGACCGCCAGGACCGACGGGGTGACTGCGGCGCCGTAAACCGTGTAGGCGTACAGGGCGGCACGCAGAATGGACTCGAAATGGCTTGCCTGAAGCAGAGCAAAAGCTCCGAGCAACACGACGATCACCCGTGAAACAACCAGGCTGCGCCTTTCGGTTGCGTTTCGGTCTATAAAACGCTCGTAAACGTCATGGATCAGGTTGGAGGCCGGCGAAAACAGATAGTTGTTGGCCGTCGAAATGACTTTCGCAAAGACACCGCCGAGCAGAATGGCGCCGATAAGCGAGGGCAACCCAAGTTTTGCCGTGGTCGGAATGATCTCGCGCGGATTGTCTGGATGGAACATCGAACTTCCGATTACTGCGACGGCAACAAGCATGGTTTCGAGCAGCAGCGTGCCGATGATCCAGCCGTACACCGCGATCTTTGCATCCCGTTCTGACCGGGCGGCAAAGAACTTCTGATACATGCCTTGGTTGCCGATGAGGAGGAGCATTGTCGGTAGGGTAAAGCCGAAAGCCTGTAACACTGTCAGGTCTCCGAAAACTTCGAAGTGACTCTCCGGAAGCTTCTGCATCACTTGTGACCAGCCGCCGGCGTGCGAGAGGAGTAACGGCAGGGCGATGATCACAATGCTCGTCACAAGGAGGCCGATGACGAGGTCCAAATACGCAACGGAGGCCATCCCGGCAGCGGCAGTGAAGGCAATGACAAAGACTCCCATCAGGTACATGCCGGTCGTCCGGTCTACCTCCGGGAAAATCAAGTGAAGGATGTCGCCGCCCCCTTTGAACTGATAGCTGGTAATGACCGTATAGGAGATGACGATCGCCACAGTACCGAGCGCGCGGGCAGCCGAGTTGTAGCGGGTCTCCAGCAGGTCGGGGACGGTGAATTGCGCAAAACGACGCGCGCGTCCGGCAATCAGGGCGATGACAATGAGGCCGAACCAGCCGCCTGCGGGCTGCCAGAGGGCCGCAAACCCGTTACGGTAAGCGTTCTCGGCGCCTGCAAAAAGGCTGCCCGCCCCGATCCACGAGGAAAGCAACGTGAAGACGAGGACCGGCCAGGGTAACTTGCGCCCGGCGACCAGGAAATCGGCTCGGTTTCGAACCCCGATGGTTTTGATGACGGTGACAGTGCACAGAACGGCAATAACAATGCCCAGTACGATCGCGTAGATCACCTGCCTATACTACGACACGTCATTCTCGGAAGCACCCCCAGAAAATCCGTGCGGGTCCGTGTCCGTCCGTGTTCGTCCCCCTCCTTTTCGACGCGTAGAATTGAATGCAAGCAACCAGCTGCTGGGCATCGATAACTGCCCGGAATAATTAGCAAAATCGTGCCTCGGGAGCTTAACAGAGAAAAAGCAGTAAGCTATGCTTAGTTACACATCCTGAAATCGAGCTTTTGGGGGATATCAGTTGCCAGAGCTTATTGCCAATCGCTATAGGATCGATCGTCCACTTGGGGCTGACGCGGCTGCCTTTCAGGCTTTCGATCTTCAATTGAGCCGGACAGTAGTCGTCAAGATTCTTCCGGCCCAGAGGGTTAAAGAGGCGCGTTTTGCCACGCAATTCTGCCACCAGGCCTCAGCTGCAGCCCGGCTCGCTCACCCGAACCTCGTCGCCATCTATGATGTGTGTGAGAGCCGGGGGAATGCCGCGACGGGGAGGCCGAAGGGGTCCAGTCCCTTCATGGTGCTCGAATGGGTTCCCGGCAAGGACCTCCAGGCTTACGTGTTTCGGCGCGAGCCCTTGCCGTCCGATGAACTGGAGGACCCATTCGAACGCAAACTGGGTTTCCTTGTCCGGGTGTGTCGAGGCCTGAATTACGGTCATGAAAAGGGCCTGACACATGGCTCGATCAATCCGGGGAACATTCGTGTCACGCCGGTTGGAGAAGCCAAGATTTTGAATTTCGGCATCACTCCCTTCCGGAAGACAGCTTTCCCGGACTACTTGTCTCCAGAGCAACTGGAAGGCCAGGCGAAGCTCGATGGCAGAAGCGACCTGTTTAGTTTCGGGGTCGTCCTCTACGAGCTTCTCTTCGGTGTCCACCCCTTTCGAGCCGAGACGGGGGAGGCAACCAAGGCGAGGATTCTCGCGGCCGAATATCGGCCCATTGACGATCTTCTGCCAGGCTGCTCTGCCCAGTTGACCGAAATCGTAAACCGCCTGTTGGCTCCCAATCCGGAGGATCGCTACCCGGACTGCAAGGTTCTGGAGTCCGAGTTGAAGAAATTGCGAACCCGGATGACGGCCAAGGCGGAGGCGAATGCGGGTCATCTCGGGGCGACTTTCGCTCGCCGCACAGATATCGCCAGGGATCCCGGAGATGCCCTGGCGCGGTCTTTCCATGCGCAGTTGCGGCGGCGTGAAGAAGTCAAGAGTCTGCTCCAGGAGGCCCGACAAGCCGAAGCCGCGCACGACTTTGCGATGGGTTGCATTCTTGCTCTTCAAGCTGTTGAGCTAGACCCGGGCGCGTCGGATGCCAAAGCCGAGTTTGAGCGGATGCAAGCCCTTCTCAGGCACCGGAACGAGCCGGCCCCCATGGAGTCGACAACAACCGAAGTCCGTCCTGCGTGCCTTAATGGCGCCGAACCAGTGTTGACCCAGAATCGCACAAAACCATTAAACCGCCGTCTCCTGGTCCGCGTTGCTCCCATATTCGGTCTTCTGTTGCTGCTTGGACTTGTGTGGGTGGCGGTGACCCGATACGGCACCGGGCCCGTGCCGGTGAACGCCCGGAATGCCCCCAGCCAGGCTGAACCTCAAGCAATCAGCCCGGAGATCAGCCAGGGGACGGTTTCTCTTGACGTTGTGCCTTGGGCGAAGGTCGACTCGATTATCGACCTGAAGGACGGGAAAGCGGTGGAGCACGAGGAACTGGAGAGCCCGTGCACCTTCCAGTTGCCCGCAGGCCGATATGCGTTAACGTTATCTCACCCTCACTTCGGATCCCGCCTCGTGCGTTTCGAAGTGCGCGAGGGCATCACCAACCGAGTGAGACTCTACCTCCTGTCCGGACCTCAGCTGGAGAAGGAGGTCGGGGGCGGCCTGCGTAAGTCGCTCTAATACGAGGGTTGTCAGGAATGCGTGCTTGGGTCGGTAGTTTTATAGTTGTCCTCTCGCTGTCGTGTGTCCCGGTGGTCGCTGAACGCTGGTACACGCTCTATAACCAGGCGATCTATGATCTGGAAGCGGGTCGGTATGAGGCGGCAATTACCAAGCTCGAGGCGGCGGTCAGCCAGAATGCGAAATCAGGGACTTCGATGAGAGTGGAAGCCGCTCGCACCGTCCGTTATTTCCCGTATTTCCTCTTGGGGAAGGCCTATTTTCACCTGGGGAAGTACGACGAGGCAGCGAAGTTTCTTGCCCAGGAAAGTCGATCGAATCCTCCCGAAAAGCTGGCTCAGGCTATTGTCTACTATCAGCAGGGGATCAGCTCGATCCAAGAAGAGAAGCGACGAGCTGAATTCAGTCGTGCGCTGGCTGCGTCGGAAGCTGCCCGCAAGGAAGGGGCTTTCGCAAAAGCCGCCGAGCAACTGGAGAAGGCTCGCCAGACGGACCCGGATGAATTCCAAAAGCGCGGCCTCACGAAAGTCCTTGGCAGCGTGCGTGAATCAGAAAGACAGCAGATAGCGGAAGCGGAGCGTCAGAGGACTGAAGCGGACTTTCAGAATCTGGTCAGACAGGCGTCAGAGAAAGAAAAGCAGGGGGCGTTGGGAGAAATGATTGACTTGCTACAAAAAGCGGATCAGCTGATTCTGAACCGTGGCGAAGTCAAAGCCCTGCGGGATCGC
>Ga0105104_10000756_pt1 | contig 25035 bp, 22 predicted proteins | sample PPLLaktember2015_3_FD_87034 | JGI IMG/M metagenome (GOLD analysis project Ga0105104, IMG submission 87034) | Freshwater sediment microbial communities from Prairie Pothole Lake near Jamestown, North Dakota, USA - PPLs Lake P7 Core (6) Depth... | ecosystem: Environmental > Aquatic > Freshwater >...
CATGAGCGACGCCAGCATCAGTCGTCTCCGCGAATGCCTCTCGTACGATGCCGAGACCGGCGTGTTGCGCTGGAAAATCCGGCACCAGAACGTGATTGTCGGTTCAGTGGCTGGCTGCGTGGATGGTCGCGGATATCGATCCGTGCGGCTGGATGACAAGCTGCTCTTGGCACACCGCATTGCGTGGGCAATCTATTACGGCGCATGGCCCGCCCGCGACATTGATCACGCCAACACAGATAAGGGGGATAATCGCATCGCCAATCTACGGCTGGCCTCGCGTGTGCAGAATAACGCCAACGCGCCGTCGCGCAGTCGCAAGGGACTGCCGAAGGGATGCTATCAATTAAAAGGGCGCCAGCGTTGGTACTCGCAGATTAAGGTTGGCGGGAAAATCAAGCGTCTCGGATATTTTGCCACGGCAATGGAGGCTGCGGCTGCGTTTAAGCAGGCCCATCGCACGGTTCACGGCGAATTTTCTCGATGTGAGGCGAGGTAGTCATGGCCGACACACCCGCCACTATCGATGATGATGATATCAGACATGATGATCATGAATTTAATACTCAACTGGAGCCAAACAAATCCAGCGCGTGGCTCAATCTGCTGATCGAGAGCGAGAAGGCGTTCGAGAGCTGGAACGAGCACTGCGATCTGATCGACAAGAAATACGCCAACCTCGACCGGCTCGCCAACATGAGCCGCGATCGCGAGTTTCAGATGTTCTGGGCCAACACCGAAGTCATCGGCCCGTCGATCTACGCCAAGCCGCCGTCGCCGGTCGTCGCGCCGAAGTGGAAGGACCGTCGCCCGGTGCCGCAGGCCGCGTCCGAGGTACTCGAGCGGTGCGTGACGGTGACCTTCGACCTCGCCCACATCAACGAGCTGATGCTGCAGGTGCGCAACGATGTCGCGCTGATCGGCCGCGGCGTCGCGTGGTGCCGCTACGAGCCGAAGGGCGAGAAATACGGCTACGAGAAAGTCTGCATCGACTTCAAGCACCGCAAGGACTTCCTGCACAGCGTCTCGCGCAACTGGAGCGAGGTGACGTGGGTGGCGGCGGCGAGCTATCTCACCCGCACCGAGGCGCGCGACCGCTTCAAGCCGATGAGCGGCGACGCCTATCAGGAGGCCGACTACAAGGTCGACCGCGACGCCAAGGAGGTCGGCGGCACCGACAATCGCGAGCGCGCCAAATTCTGGGAGATTTGGGACAAGGCCAACCGCCGCGTCGTGTGGGTGGCCGAAGGCGTCGAGAACATTCTCGATGAGGACGACCCCGAGCTGGACTTCCTCGATTTCTTTCCGTGTCCGAAACCGGCCTACGGCACGCTGCAGCGCGGCAGCTTGGTGCCGGTGCCGGATGTCCTACAGTACAAGGATCAGCTCGACGAGATCAACCTGCTCACCGCGAAAATCCACGCGCTCTCCGACGCGCTCGAGTGCCGCGGATTTTATCCGGCTGGCGGCGCCGAACTGAGCGAGGCGATACAGGCCGCCGTCGCCAACAACACGCCCGGCCGCGTGCTGGTGCCGATCAGCAACTGGGCTGCGTTCGGCGGCTCCAAGGAAGTCATCGTCTGGATGCCGATGGCCGAGATCGCGCAGACCATCACGCAGTGCATCGAGCTGCGCAAGACCGTGATCCAAGACATCTACCAGATCATGGGCTTGTCCGACATCATGCGCGGCTCGACCGACGCGCGCGAGACACTCGGCGCGCAGGAATTAAAAACGCAATACGGCTCCACCCGCATCCGCGACAAGCAGGAGGAGCTGGTCCGCCTCTCGCGCGATCTGGTCGCCATCTGCGCCGAGATCATCACCGAAAAGTTCGACGAGGTGACGATCATCGAGATGAGCCAGACGCAGCTGCCGACCGCGAAGATGCAGGACAAGCAGATACGCGAGTTGAGCCAAGAGCTGCAGCGCCAGCAGCAGATGCTGCAGGCATTGCAGAAGATGATGCAGCAGGCGCCGCAGCAGCCGCAGCAGGCATTGCCACCGCCGATGCCGGGCCAGCCTTCCCCGCCCGGCGCACCACCCGGAGCCCCTCCAGCAGCACCACCGTCACCCGGTGCCGCACCTCCGGGTGGTGCCGCACCTCCCGGCCAAGACCCCGCCATGCTGCAACAGGCACTGCAGGCCGGTCAGGCCGCATTTGAGGAAGGACGCAAGGCGCTCAAGAAGCTGGTCGAGGCGCCGACCTTCGACCAAGTGATGGAGCTGTTTCACGACGCGCGCACCAAAGCGTTCACGCTCGACATCGAGACCGACAGCACGATCCAAGTGGACGAGAATGCCGAGAAGCAGCGCCGCGCCGAGTTCACCGCGGTGCTCGCCCAGCTCATCCCGCAGCTCGCCAGTCTGGTCGCCACCGAGCCGAAGACCGCAGGCTTCTGCGGCGAGGTGCTCAAGTTCACCACCGCACCCTATCGCGCCGGTCGCAGCCTCGATGGCGCCATCGACGACTTTGCCGAGCTGATGCAGACCACCGCCGAGCAGCCCAAGGGGCCTGACCCGACCACGGTGCAGGCGCAGACCGCGCTGCAGATCGAGCAGATGAAGCTCGCCCACGCGGCACAGAAGGATCAGGCCGATGGCGCGCTGAAGCAGCAGGAGATGCAGATGCGCGACCGCCACGAGCAGATGAAGATCGCCAGCCAAGAAAAAATCAAGATGGCCGACCTGCGCAGCAAGCAGCAGGACGACGAGGCGCGCGCGCAGCAGACCAACCTGAAGGCGATGGCCGACCGCGAGAAGCATCAGGCCGCGATGATCAAGACCGACGCCGACCTGCAGGCCAACGCGCAGAAGGTCGACATGGCGCGGCAGGCCGCACAGATCAAGCAGCAGGACATGCTCGCGCGCGCCAACGAGCGGCGCTCGATGCAGGCGTTCAAGATGAGCCAGCCGCAGCGACCGCCGGGAGGTGTGGTGTGATCCCCGGCGACCGCATGGCGATGTACGTGCTGGTCGGGCTGGCGTTCGTCTGCTTGGCCATCGTGCTGTTCGCCGTGGGTGCGCTATGAGCATGGGCCAGACCGCACGCCTCGATGACTACGATCCGAACGCGGGCTTTCCGCTGTCGAGCGAGGGCATCACGCAGCGCATCACCGGGCGCGACGACACCGTGCGTCCGATGGCCGAGCGCGTGCGCAATTTCGAGAACAGCCCGTTCGGTCTGCTGCAGGATTACTACCGCGCAGCGCCGAAGGATGTCTGGAAGAAAAACGATCCGCTGCCGTTCGTCGGTGTCACACCCGCGCAGATCGAGGCGCAGGGCGCAAACTTCTCGATGCCCGACAAGTTCATCCGCGATCTCGTCGTGCCGCAATCGGCTGGCGATGTTGGCCTGATGCTGGCGACCGGCGGCGTCGGCCGACCGGCTGCGCGTGTCGGTGCGGGCGTGCTGGGCGCGCTGGCGGAGATGACCGACCCGGCGCAGGCGGGCGTGGTCAACAAGCTGGCCAACCCGCTCCGTGCCTATCATGGCTCGCCGCATAAGTTCGACAAGTTTGACATCAGCAAGATCGGCACGGGCGAAGGCGCCGCTGCCTATGGACACGGTCTGTACTTTGCCGAGAACCCCGCGCTCGCGGAGTTTTATCGCAAGCAACTCGCTGGCGAGCCTGAGATCAATTTGTTCAGGATGGGCGACATGCGGCTGGGTCCGCACAATCAATTCGACTACTCAAAGCGCGCGAGCGTCAACACACTGGAGAACATCAAGGCATCGCTGGCGGAAGACGCGCTGATCAACCAAGCCGATCTTGTCGGTGCGCCCGACAAGAAGAAGTTCGTCCTCGATCTGCTCGACAGCAAGATCGCGGACTACAGGCAAGGTTGGCCCGAAGGCGTGAAGGACGCGCTGGCGTTGCGCTCACAAATTGAGCGGCAGGGTGTCGACCTGAAAATGGGGCCACGCCCCGGCGCGACCTACGAGGTGAACATCCACGCCAAGCCCGAGCAGATGCTCGATTGGGACAAGCGGCTGACCGAGCAGCCGAAGGCCGTGCAGGACTTTGCCCAGAGTGCCGACCTATCGCATCTCGGCAAGGGTAATCGCTCGCGCGTCCTGATCGAAAAATACCGAGCAGGTAAAGAGCAGCCAGAGTACCCGGCAACCGGGCAGGTTCTCTATCGCGGCCTGTACGCTGACGACGACATGGCTCGCGCGACCGAAACGCTACGCAAGGCGGACATCCCCGGCATCAAGTATCTCGATCAAGGATCGCGCGACGTAGGCAAGGGCACCAGCAATTACGTCGTGTTTGACGACCAACTGATCGACATCATGCGCAAGTACGGCCTCGCCGGATTAACCGGCGGTGCAGGCGTGATGAGCGGCCTTGCCGCACCAGACAACTACCGACAGTAGGGAGATCACAATGGCCGTCGCACCGTTCGTCAAATACAACAGCTTCATCGATGAGTTGGCGAAGGGCGGTCATAACCTTTCGACGGCTGGCTTCAAGGTCGCGCTGACCAACACCGCTCCGACCGCCGCGTCCGACACGGTCTGGAACACCACCGTCGCCCCGGCACCAGCCGCCGCCAACGGCTACACCGCAGGCGGCAACGCACCATCGGTGGCGAGCGCGGCAACGACTGCGGGCGTGTTCAAGCTGACCTTGAACGACACGGTGTTCACCGCCACTGCTGGCGGCATTGGGCCGTTCCGCTACGCCATCCTCTACAACACCTCCGCGACCAACAAGCTGCTTGGCTACTACGACTATGCGTCGAGCATCACGCTGGCCGACACCGAGACCTTCACCGTCGACTTCGACGCCGCAAACGGTGTGCTGACGATCACATGACGCTGGTCGACACCATCACGGCAACCAACGCGCGGCGCGATTTGTCTGAGGACGAAAAGCGCCAGCGCATCTATGCGCTCAAGGCCAACGCGCTGCGCGATGTGGTCACGCCGATGTTGGGCTGTGCAACCGAACACACGGGCTTTACCTTCCGCATCAATAGCGTCCACGTCACCGAGCAGCACCGGCTCGCGCTCGACGTGACGTTCACGCGCGGGGACAAGGAGGTCACCCACCAGATCACCATCACCAACCCACCGCTGTTGCCGCGCGAGAGGACCGGCAACGAGCTTCAGGACATGGCCACGGCAATCCGCGAGATGCTGGAGGGCTTTGTCTGATGGCTGTTTATAATGTCATTTATGGGAGTTTGGCCGACAGAAGTGGCAACAGTGCCACAACTACCTATGCGGCTGCGCGAGAGAGTGTCTCCGCGACCATCGCGGGTCAGACTAGCGTAAGAGTCGCGCAAAACTTCAACGGCAGTGCTTACACCGTCTCTCAATTGTTCCCGGTCTTTGACACCAGCAGCATTTCGAGCTTTTCGGGTGCAAGCGGTTTCCTCTCATTCTCCGTCGAGATAACACCGACAACCGTTGCCGATATTCTTGAGCTTCGTGCTGCGTCTGCCATTACCAATCTGATTAAGGGCAGCTTGCTTGCTGCTGAGACGCCGCTCTATGGCTCGTGGACGGTCGTCGGGAGTACCGGGCGCAGGACCATCACGCTCGACTTTTCCGGCGGGATGGCAAGTTCTGCAACCTGCTCGCTGGTTCTGCACTCGCAAAACCAGCGTCTCAATGTTGCGCCGAGCGGCGCATTCGAGGGGCCGGTCATCTATTGTGCCGATCAGACCGGCACCACGAACGATCCGTTTCTCTCAATCAATCTTGCTACTGCTTGGGCCTTCCTCGGCGTCTCCAACGAAGTCGCCGTTGCCACCACCGCGCACGCGCTGGTCACCACCGGCATCAGCGGTACGCTGGCGGCGGGCGATCTGCTGGTCGCCTGCATCACGTCGCGCATCGCCTCGACCACATCGGTCACGCTGCCGACCGGCGGCGAGTGGACGCTGGTTTCCGAGCAGAAGAACAACAACGTCTTAACCACCAGCTCTGCGCTACCTTCGGGATTGATGGCGTACTGCGTGCGCGGCGCGTCCAACCCCAATTTGACGTTCACCCATCCGGTCGCACCAAGTCAGGCGCAGGGGCGCATCGTTGCCTATCGCAATGTCGACACGTCCTCGCCGAAGGACACGCAGACCAGTTTCACCACCGCGACTGCTCAAACGGCAGTCACCGGCACCGGCCTGACCACCACGCAGATCGAAGACCTGATCGTCGCGATGGCTTGCGGCGGGCAGGAAGCCGCGTGGTCTGCGTTCAACGCGACTGATCCGGCCGGTGCGTCGGGAGCAACGGTCACCACCGCACCGACGACGACATGGTCCGAGCGTGCCGACAGTCTCGTTACAACGGGTGCCGACGGCTCGCTGGCGATCTTCGACGCGGTCAAGCTGACCGCAGGCGCGACCGGCAACCTCACCGCCACGGCATCCGTCTCTGCTGGCCACGTCGTCATCGCGGGCGCGTTCAAGATCGCGCCGCCAGCGGTGACCGGCTATGAGCTTGACGTGACGGTTGGCGCCATCACCCTCGCAGGCTCGACGGCCACACTGCGCGCTGGCCGCGCACTCGTCACGGGCGTTGGCGCCATCGCGGTGACCGGCATCGATGCTGGCGGCGCCAAGGGCACCAAGCTTGCCGCCACAACGGGCGCCGTCACCCTCGCCGGTCAGGCCGTCAATCTCAAGCGTAGCTACAGCCTGATCGCGACGAAGGGTTCGGTCGTCGTCACATTCAACGATGCCAACCTGATCGCAACAGTCCCGGCAAAGCTGACCGCAGGCGTTGGTGCGGTCGTTTTGGCGGGGCAAGCCGCAACGCTGCGTCAAGCATCGTCCTACCGCATATCTGCCGCGACCGGCACGTTCTGGCTGTCGGCGCTTGGCGTGGACGATGCTTGGGATGCAGGGCTGTGGGATGCGGCGGAGTGGGATAAATTCGGCATCGACGTGATCCTGCGCGTCGGGCGTGTGTTGCCCGCCGCCAAGGGCGCGGTGACGCTGAGTGGCTCACCCGCCAACCTGAAGTACAATCACGTTCTGACCGCAGGCGTCGGCACCATCAATCTCATCGGCCGCGATACCAACTGGCTGAAGGGATACCGGACCACCGCGAGCGTCGGCAGTGTCACGCTCGCTGGCTCGACGGCAGTGTTGCGCACCGGCCGTAAACTGGTGACGGCGACTTACAGCGCGGCAGTCTCCGGCAAGACCGCGATCTTGAAGTACGGTCACATGCTCACTGCCGGGAGCGGCGCGATCACGCTCACCGGCTACGATGTCAATCTGCGCTATCAGCGCGGCCTCACTCTGATCGCGGGCACGGGCGCGGTTGTCGTCAGCGGCAAGGACGTCAATCTGATCGCGACCAGCGCGAAGGTGCTGACTGCGGGCGTCGGCGCGATCAGCGTCGCACCCAAGACCGCGATCCTGCGCTATGGCCATGTGCTGACGGCGCAGAAGGGCGCGGTCGCGTTGACCGGCGTTCCGGCCAACCTCATCCACAGACGCGCGTACTTCCTCTCGCCCACCGTTGGCGCAGTGGTGCTGAGCGGCTCGCCCGCCACGCTCACCTACCGCCGCGCCTACAGCTTCACGGCTGGCTTGGGCGCGATCACCGTCTCGATGAAGAGCGCGATCCTGCAGCCAGCGCGCCGGATGTCGCCCGCGAAGGGTTCGGTCGTCGTCAGCGGTATCGACGCGAACCTGAAGCTGCGCGCGGTCTACAATCTGATCACCGCGCCGGGTGGCATCGTCGTCACCGGCAATCCGGTGGTGCTGAGTACGGCATCCAGCAAGGTGCTGGGCGCGCAGACCGGCGCAATCACGTTGAGCGGCAAGACCGCGGCGCTGAAGTACAATCGCGTGATGCCGGTCGCCAAGGGCGCGATCACGCTCACCGGCTACCCGGTCAATCTCAATCACTATGTGTTGCAGCACTATCGGCTGGAGGCGGCGCCGACCGCAGTCGTCATTGCCAGCCGGTACGCAGAGCTGCAACGCGGCAACATCCAGCCCGGACCCCTGCGGTTCGGTGTGCGAGCAGTCATACCCGGACGATGGTGAGCTTAACCCAAGGAGACGACGATGGCCCAGAGCGCACTGACCGTTACGCCGCCCAGCCCGACGCCGCCGACGAACATGTCGTTCACCGGGGCGACGCCGCCGAACGTGCCGAACTTCACCAAGGTGAACTATGCGGAGCCGTTTGGTGATCTCGACGCCAACGGCAACTGGACCGGGACATCGCTTGCACCGGGCGACCGAAAGAACCCCAACCCGCCGCCCTACTTTGACGATGGCACTGCGGGTGCGCTGCACACATTTGCCGCCAACACCGCGGCGCTCGCGTCCGGCACAGGCGCGACATCCGGCGGCACCGAGAACACCTATCCCGGCGCAGCCGCAGGCGCGGTCCCGGCCAGCACCAGCGTGGCACACGAAGGTGCGGGTACGGAGGTGACCGTGCTGGCTCCCGGCAACATCAGCTACACCTACCCGGTCGGCACGCTCGACATGTCGCGCAGTGCCTCCACCGGGCTGTCGATTGCGACGCAGGCGGCGAAGGATGCGGGACCAAACGCCACGCATGCGTCATATCTGACCGGCACGGCCGGTGTCGGCACACCGACCATCACCGGCTCGCCCTCGCCAAACAACACAGCGTCGGGTGCTGGCACGGTGACGATGACGCTCACCGGCACCGGCTACACCCGTGCATCGGTCGTCTACATCGACGGCGTGGCGCAGACCACCAACTACGTCAGCGCAACATCGCTGACGGTTACCAACGCACCGAAGAGGGCGACGGCGGGCACGCGCTCCGTGACGGTCGTCAACGGCGTTGGCGGCACTCCCAGCGCGGCATCAACATGGACGTTTACGTGATGAGCAACGCACCGAGGACACCCGACGATCCCCGCAACGAGCGGCAGCGCCGCAACGAGGACGAAATCCGCAAGGATCGGCCGCGCGAGGATGATCGCAACGAGCGCGCGCGTCTGCTGGAGGAAAAGCCGTTCGACTTCATCGAGCGCACCAAGCCGGAAGACCGGCTCGATGACACCAGCCACCGCGGCCAGCTCACGCGCGACAACGTCAACCCGAACATCCCGAGCGTGTCGCCGGAGGCGGTTGGGCCGCCAATCGCACGTGTCTCTAACCCCGGCGGCATTGTCGACCCCAAAACACTCGGCATGGAGTCCATAGCTGGTGTCGCGCCGCCTGCGGTCGATGCGCGCCATACCGAAGAGCAGGAGCTGGCGCTCGCCAACCATCTCCCGAGCATCAACGAGCCGCCCGGCTCGAACATCTCGACCGGAGATGCCGGGCCGGTCGAGCTTCCGCCGCTGGTCCTATCCGACATCAGCCCCGACACCTTGGTGGTCGGCACCGGCACATTCCCGCTCGTCGTCACTGGCTCCGGTTTCACCCCGGAAAGCGTCGTCGTGTTTGACGACGCCGATGTCGCGACCGCGTTCGTCAGCCCGACTGAGTTGCACGCTGACTGTCCGGTCTCGTCCGCGGCGGAGATCGTGGATGTCGAGGTCTCGCGCGGCGATGACATGAGCGACGTGCTGTCGTTCGAGTTCACCGCCGTGGCGCGCATGAGCGAGGGCAAGCGCGAGCAGCAGCGCAAGCCGAAGAAGGACACACCAGCCAGCAAGCGGCTCAAGAAGGGCAAACGCTGATGGGTCTGGCCGTCGTCACCGTCGCTGCCGGCGGCTTGCCCGTCGTTGATGTCACCGCGATCGCGCCGCGCACCGGCTTGCCGGTGACCGAGGCGGCCAACGGTCGCGGCGTCGCGGTCACGAAGATGACTGGCGGGAAACCCGGCATGCCAGTTGTCTTCGTGGTCCCGCCACTCATGCGAGGGAGCAATGCTGCGACTGATCGAGGTCGCGCCGAACCTGTGGCGCGTCGATAAACCGAGCGCGCCGGTCGCGCGCTCAAGCCTGCCGTGCCCGATGGTGATCTCGGATGAGATGCCACCATGCGAGCAGGTGGATGGCCGCTACTACACGAGTAAGTCAGAGTTTCGGAAGATCGGTAGGTCGTTAGGATTAGTAGAAATCGGGAACGAGAAGGTTGGGCCGAAGCGGCGATCAACGGATGATCGCCGCACGAAGGCAGCGCGCCAGCAGGCGCTGCGCATCGCCGCGGAGAAGTACAAGAGCCGATAATCACGACGCGATGGTGGGGCCGTCGCATTCGACACAGGCACATCCGAACCCGGCGCGCTCGCGCCGCCAAAGGATATGCCGATGTCAGATGTTGCGATTGCACCGAACACACCGCCGCCCGCACCCGCATCCACGCCCGCGCCCGCGCACGAGGTGCCGCTCGATCCGAACCCGGTCGGCACACCGGCACCAGTCGGCTCGCAGGCACCCCCCAAGCCCGAAGGCGAGCGCGTCGAGCGCAAGCCCGAGAGCCGCCGCGAAGTCATCCAGCGTGCGGTCGAGAAGGCCGAGGCGTCGCGGCCGAAGCCGGAAGCGCGCAAGGCGAAGATGGGTGACAACAATCCGCCCGAAGAGATCGACCGCGAGAAGCCGAGCATCGACCTGAAGCGACCGCCGAGCGATCAGCCCAAGGCCGCTGGCGAGCAGCGCGACCGCGGCGAGCATGGCCACTTCGCGCCGCGCCAGCAGGAAGGGCGAGAACCCCCTGTTGCCGACCGGGGGGTTGCGCCCCAACCGGGCCGCCAGCGCGCACAGCTGCCCGAGGGCACGCCGTTCCGCGATCCGCCCCAGCGTATGAGCGAGCAGGCGAAAGCCGACTGGCACGCCACGCCTGAGAGCGTGCGCGGCGATCTGCACCGCGCGGTGCAGGAGTTCCAGCGCGCCTACGGTCAGTACCGCCAAGACCATCAGGTGATGAACACCATCCGCAACTATCAGCAGATGGCGGCGCAGCACGGCACCACGCTGGAGCGTGCGCTCTCGAACTACACGCAGATGGAACAGAAACTGCGGCAAGACCCGTTCGGCGGCTTCGACATCATCACGCACAATCTCAATCTGCGCGCGGAGGACGGCACCAAGCTGACCTTTGCCGACATCGCCTACGGCTACCTCAATCAGACGCCCGAGCAGCACAAGCTGCTGCAGAGCCAGAACACGCTGATGGCGCAGTCGCACCAGATGCGCGCCATGCAGGAGCATCAGCAGGCTCTTGCGCAAGAACTCAAGCGGATGCAGTATCAGCAGCAGTTCACGCAAACGCGGGCGCAGCTTGATCGGTACGCCGACGCCAAACCCCGCTTCGATGAACTGAGCGACCTGATAGAGCGCGAAATCAAACTCGGATTTACGCTCGATCAAGCCTACGCCCGCGCGAACCTGCTTCGCCCGAGCACACACGCGGCTCAGACCCGCTCCACCACGGCTCAGACCCGTACCTCCGGCAAGTCGATCTCTGGCGCACCCGCTGGCCCCTCAAACGGGACGGGACGCAGACCAGACAAGCCTGTCGGCCGCCGCGATGCCATCGCCAGCGCGATGAAGCGCGTCAATGGCTCGCTCTGACAACCGTAATCATGGAGCGCACCCGTGCCAAACGTCACCACCGCAGCCGCATATCAACAGATACTCTCGATGGCGCTGGAAGACAGGTCATCGAGCTACGAGGACTTGGTGAGCAACAACAACGCGCTGCTCGCCGTGATGAAACGCAAAGGTCTTTGGCAAACCTACAGCGGCCCACGCATCCGCCAGACGCTGCAAGTCGGTAAGCAAGTTGCTCAGTGGTACTCAGGTTCAATTCATTAAGGACCCTTTGCCGAGTGATCGGCATCGAAGAACCGGGAGAAATCGGTGAACATCCAGAACGGACAACACCGAGCCGAGCCGCCAAAAGCGGAAGGTGTAACGACTAGGGCGCAAGCCCGTAGGACCAAGCGGTCCGAAGCCCCCGGCCCCTCGCAAGAGGGTGATGAGATAGTCTCCTCTGCACGGGAACGTGCAGCAGCCCGAAAGGGCGGTAACAGGAAGTCGCGCTCCCGTTACGAAGATCAGGACGACCAACTGCTCAACCCGGCGATTGATCTGTTCAACGACGCATTTTTTGAGCCGAAAATGTGTGTTATCCCAATTATCCTCTCGATGCAAGAAATCCTTAATAATCAAGGGGATAGCCAGCTTATGGACGTTCTCGACAGCTACATGGAAGCTGCCGAGCGCGCGCTGGAAGATACGATGGATGCCGGTCTCTACGGCGACGGCTCCGCCAACGGCGGCAAGCAGATCACCGGACTGGCCACGGCGGTGCCGATCATCACCACCAGCGGCACCTACGGTGGCATCGACCGCAACCTCGCCACCATCTGGCAGACCAAGACGTTCGACGCGCACACCTACTCGGCCGCGATTGGCACGCAGGTGAGCGCGACGACAGTCCGTCCGCTGCTCAACGCGATCATGACCAAGCAGTCGCGCAACCGCGATTACGCCGATCTGCTGATCATGTCTCCCGAACATTACGCCGCCTACGATGCGGCCACCGTTGCGATCCAGCGCCAGCAAGGCGAGACCTCGCTGGGCAAGCTGGGCTTCAGCGCGCTGGAGTATATCGGCGGCGGCAAGCGCGCCGAGATCGTCCTCGACGGCGGCATCGGCAGCAATATGCCAGCCAACACCACGTTTGGCTTAAACACCGACAGCTTCCGGCTGCGTTATCACCCCTCGCGCAATTTCGACAAGCTGTTCGACGGCGAAGGGCAGATGCCAATCGACAAAGATGCCGTGGCTCAGTTCATCGGGTGGATGGGCGAGCTGACAATGACGAACCCGCTGTTCAACTGGCGGCTCTACGACAGCGTGCCTGCGTCCTGACGAGGTACTCAGGATTGGTCGGCCCCCAAGCCTGTGGCCGATCCTGAGCGCAACCGGAGCCGTCGCCTTCCCCCAACCAGAGGCGGCGGCTCCACCAAAATGTTTCACGTGAATTTACGGAGCAGAGGAGAAAAACCCAATATGTTCAGGCAAGGGCAGTCACGAAACCCAGACGATAATCTCGTCGCCACGTTCCAGATGGGGACTAAAAAGAACGAGGCGCTCTCCGCGGCGGAAGGACGTCCGATCTACGACGACATCGAGGAGTGCCACGTCCGCTGGCCCGGCTCGCGCAACTGGCAACCGTTTCCCGCGACCGGCTTCTCGCATTGGGCAGTCGATCCGGCTAGCGGCGAGCAGGTGAAGGTCACCTATGCCGAGCGGTTTGCGCACCAGTACCGGCAATTCAAGGCACTGCAGCAGCAGACCAAGACCGGCACGCCGCTCGATCACGCGCCGTTCCTCACCGAAGGCCAGCGCGCCGGTCTGCGTGCGCAGAACATCTACACGGTCGAGCAGCTCGTCGCGCTCGATGGTCAGGAACTCAAGAACATCGGACCCAACGGACGTGAGTGGAAGAACCGTGCTCAGGAGTATCTCGCCGAGAGCAAGGGCAACGCGCCGGGCGCGCAGCTCGCCGCCGAGCTGGAAGCACTGCGCGCGCGCAACGCTGTGCTGGAGGAAGACAACGAGGCGCTGAAGAAGACCGGCGGCGAGGGTCAGTTCCGCGACATGACCGAAGACCAAATCCGCGAGTACATCACGACCAACACCGGGCACGCGCCCACCGGCAATCTCAATCGCAAGACGCTGGTGCGGATGGCGATGGACGCGCGGCCCAATAGGGCGGCCTGATGACGATCTACACGGTGGTGCGGGACGTTTGCGCGGCTGTCGGCGTGATGGTGCCGAACTCCGTGTTTGCGTCGCTCGACAGCAACCGCACCATGCAGGAGATGGTCTCGCTCGCCGACGAGATGGCGCAGCGCATCGCCTACGACACGCGCGACTGGACTGCGTTGAAGGTAACGCAGACCTATACCGGCAACGGTACGCAGACCGACTTTCCGCTCCCGGCCAACTTCAAGCGGTTGTTGCTCACATCGAGCGTCTGGTCGTCGGTCAACACTCAGGCGCCGCTGCTGTTCATCCCCGACGCTGATGAGTGGATGCAGCGCAGGTTGCGCGGCTACGCGCAAACTCCGAACGAGTGGACGATGATGGGCGGCAAGATGCTGATCTATCCCGCAATGGGGGTCGGCACCACTGCGAGCTTCGTCTATCTCGACCGCAACTGCGTCACGCTCGCCAGTGGCGGCTACGGCGATCACTTCGTGAACGATGGCGACAGTTTCCGCCTCGATGAGCGTCTGCTCAAGCTGGGTATGGTCTGGCAGTGGAAGGCACAGAAAGGCTCGCCCTACGCGGAGGATATGGGCAGTTATTCGGATGCGCTGGCCAACGCGATGGGACACGACAGCCCCGCGCCGATCATCATTGGTCGTCTGCCGATCTCGCAAATGCGAGTTGCCTATCCGTGGCCGGTGCCATGAGCGCGCACGCCGCCTATCGTCGTCAGCCGGTGCCGCAGCAGTACGCGCAGGTGCTCAAGGCGATCACCATTCCGGCCCCGACGCGCGGGATCATTCAACACGAGAACGACGCCTACATGGGGCCGGGTTCGTGCGTCGTCAGTGACAATTGGTTTCCGACGATGAAGGGCGTTCGGTTGCGCGGCGGATGTATCCGCTGGTGCGTGCTGCCCGATGCGGTGCCGGTGATCTCTGCGTTCGAGTTCATCGATGCCAACGTGCGGAAAATGTTCGCCGCGCAAGAGACCAAGCTGTTCGACGTGAGTGCATCGACACCTGCGCTGGTCAAGAGCGGACAGACCAGCGGCAACTACTGCGCCAGCCAGATGGCCAATCTGGAAGGCAGCTGGATGCTGGTCGTGAACGATGGCGGAGATCCGGTGCTGCGGTTCAAGGCTGGTGGTGGCTGGACGCCGCTGCTGCCACCGGCCGTGCCGGGCGACGGCGCCACCGCGATCACCGGCCCGGTCGGCTCGCCGGTCGAGTTCGGCGCGAACCTGACCTACGTCTGCAAGTATCGCAGCCGCTTTTACTTCATCGAGAAAAACTCGATGAACCTTTGGTATCTCGGCACGGACAGCATCGGTGGCCTGCTGACAAAAATTCCGCTGTCGGGTGCGGCGACACACGGCGGCTATCTGCTGTTTTTGGCGAGTTGGTCGATTGATGCGGGCGACGGCATCGACGACAAGCTGGTCGCGGTCACCTCGCTGGGCGAGGCGCTGATCTTCACCGGCAATAATCCCGCCGATCCGCTGACGTGGCGACAGGAAGGCCGCTACCAGATCGCGCCCCCGATGGGCATGAACGCGCACGACAATGTCGGCGGCGAGCTGGTGATCCTCACCACCGAAGGCATCGTGCCGCTCAGTCAGGCGATCACCAAGAGTGCGGGCGAGATGGAGATGGCGATGCTCTCGCGCGCCATCAAGCGGATGTGGCGCGAGGAGGTGGCCGACAAGCGCACATGGCCGTGGACGATCAAGCGGTGGGATGAGTACGGCGGCAGCTTCATCACGTTTCCCGGCGGTCGACCGGGCAAACGATATTGCCTCGCGATGAACACGGCGACCGGCGCATTCGGCCGCGCGGTCGGATGGGATGCGATGTGCTTCCTGCGCATGGGCGCGGATATGTTTTTTGGTACGCAGGACGGCATCATCATGCAGATGGACCGCACCGGCTACGATGACGGTGTGCCGTATGTCTGCACGTTGGTCGGCGGCTGGGAGATGTTTCAGGCGCGCTCGCAGACGGTGACATGGCGGCAGGCGCGCGCGGTGTTCACGTCAGGTGCGTCCGAGCCGTTCCAGCCGCAGCTCGATGCGACCACCGACTATGTCGTCGTGATCCCGCCGCCGCCGCAGCCCGGTCCCGATCCCGGCCCGCAGGATGTTTGGGATCAGGGTGAATGGGATGACGCGCAGTGGGATCAGCCATCGCTGGCGCGACCCGCCAACCGCAACACGCTGTGGGTGAGCATCGGCAAAACAGGATTTAGTCACGCACCAATCGTGCAAGTCACCGTCGCGCAGCAGGCGCGGCCAGAGGTCGAGCTGGTCGCTATCGCCGCGACATTCGAGATCGATGGCGTGAACGTCTAGGAGCGCGCGTGATGTCGGATTACGGCTTTGCCGATCCTCCCGCTGGATGGGGTGTCAGCCCTGATGCGACCGCGGAGGCGCGTCGTCGCGCGATTGCACAGGCGCTGATTGAGCAGGAAGGTGCTGGAGGCATTCCGTTCGGTGCCGAAGGCGGCGGCATGCTTGGCGGTGGCCCCGGCCCGGCCAGCTTCGATTGGGGCGGTCCGGTCATGGGCGGCTTCAAGCAGGGTGCGCCGCCGCCGCCAACCGAGAACCCGCTCGCGCCGCCGTCGCAGCCGGTGACGGCACAACCGGCAGCGCCGCCTCCTGCAGCACCGCCGCCATCAGCTCCTCCTCCGAGCGCACCGCCGCCCGCAACGCCAATCGAGGCCACGCCTGATGCGCCGGTCGAGGGCACGCCAGCGCCTGCGGCAGCGCCGCTCGAAGGCGGATCGCGCGACATCGGCATCTATGGCGGCGGCATCGCGCAGGCGGCGAATGCAATCGGCAACCAAGTCGGTCTCGGCATGCTGGGCGGCACGACCGGGTTACCCAGCAGCGGCCAACTCGGCAGCGCGGCTGACCTGATCGGCGGCGGCATCCTCGGCATCAGCTCAGGGCACGGTCTCGGTGGTCGTGGCGGTGCCACTGCTGGAGGTCGCGGCGGCGGCATGGGCACCACCGGCACGCCCGGCATGTCAGGCAACCAAGGCCCCGGCAGTGCTTTCTCGCAGGGTGTGTCTGATCCGGCTGCGGAGGCCGCGGCTGCGGCGTCGCAGAGCGGCGGCCCCACAGGCCTTGGCAATGTCAGCATCGGCTCCAGCCCCTCGATGGGCACCGGGCCGCAGGGCCAAGGGCTGGGCACGCAGGGCAGCGGCTTCAACGCAGGCGGCTACGGCAGCGCGCAGGGCGGCACTAGCACGGTCGGCAAGAGCCTCGGCGCCACGTCCACCGGCATCGGCCGCGCCAGCGGCCTCGGCGGTCTGGGTGCTGGACAGTCGGGTGGCAACCTCGGCGGCGGCGTGCTTGGTCCCGGCCTGTTCGGCCTCGGCTCCGGTCTCGACAGGTCGAACGATCCTTCCGGCCTCGGCCTCGACACTGGCGGTTCGCCGGGCGGACAAGGCGCACCATCATCCGCGTTCGGCAACGCCACGCAGGGTGGCCCAGGCCGCGACACTGGCTGCCCCGGCCCCGGCGGACAGGCCAATCCCGGCAACGTCAACACAGGCGGCTCCAGTGGAGGCGGCAGCGGCTACGGCGGCATCAGCGGCACCGGCTTCGGTGGAGCCGACACCGGCATCGGCGCCAGCGGGATCGGCCTCGGTGGCGGATCGCAGGGTGGCGGCCCCGGCGGCAGCGTTTCAGGCGGCGGCCAGCAAGGTGGCGGTCAACAGGGCGGTGGCCAACAGGGAGGTGGTGCGCTGGGTCACAGCGACGCCTCACAGGGGCAGACGGAGGGTGCCACCGGCTTCAGTGCGGGTTTGAGCGGCCTAGGCGGTATGACTGGCGCGGTTGGCCTTGGCCTCGGTGCTGGTCAGCCGGGTGGCGGCCTCCTCGGCAGCGCCGACCTCGGCGCACCGGGCGACAAGAGCGAGGGCAGCTCCGACAAGGGAGGCCCCGCAACCGGCGGCAAGGAAGGTGGGCAAGGCTTGCAGGAAGGCTCGCCCGCAGAGGGCATGGTCAGCAATGAGGGCATGCAGAGCGCAGCCGTGTCGTTGGGCAGTCCCGATGCCAGTCAGGAAGGTGAGGGCGACCAGAGCGGCGAGACTAGCACTGACAGCAGCGGCCTGAGTGGCCTCAGCGGTCTCGGTCTTGGCGGTCTCGGCCTTGGCGGTCTTGGCCTTGATGCCTCTGCCGACGCCGGTATCGGTCTCGGTGGCCTCGGTCTCGACGCTTCTGCTGACGCAGGCATCGGCCTCGATGCTAGCGCTGGCCTCGAAGGTGGCGGCACGGGCCTTGGTCTCGGTGGCGATGCTGGTGGACTTGGCGGCGGCCTTGGTCTCGGTGGCGACGCTGGTGGACTTGGTGGTGCTGCTGCGTCTGGCGATGCTGGTGCAGGCATCGGTCTCGGTGGCGACGCAGGCGCAGGCGTGGGTCTTGGTGGCAGCGACGCAGGTGCGGGTATCGGTCTCGGCAGTGGCGAAGGCGCTGGCCTCGGTAGTGGTGAGGGTGCGGGTATCGGTCTCGGCAGTGGCGAAGGCGCTGGCCTCGGCCTTGGTGACGGCGACGCGGGCAGCGGCGGTCTCAGCAGCGGCGACAGCGAGGGCGGCGGCGGCAGCAGCGAGGGCGGTGGTGACGCTGGCAGCGGCGATGCCGGTGGTGATGCCGGTGGCGGCGACGCTGGCGGTGGTGATGCTGGCGGTGGCGACGGCGGTGCCGGTGGTGGCTGGTGATGCAGTACGTCTACGATCACGACACGACGGTCGCGCACTGGGTGGCGCAGATGATCCCGCATGTGCGCGAGCGCGGCTTCGGCAAGTGCAAGGCAATCGGCGTCGTCAAAGACGGGGAGCTGGTCGCGGGCCTCGTCTATCACAACTGGGGACCGGAGGCGGGCATCATCGATCTGAGCTGCGCGGCAATTCCCGGCAGTGGCTGGATGACACGCGAGACCATCCGCCGAATGTACGAGTACCCGTTCAACGATTGCGGCGTGCAGATGGTGACGCACTGCGTGCTGGCCGAGAACCAATCGGTGCGGCGCATCCTCAAGGCACTGGGCTGCACACTGATCACCATCCCGCGCCTCTATGGTCGCGAGCGAGACGGCGTGCTGGCATGCATGACGCAAGAGACGTGGGACGCGAGCAAGTTTAACCGGCGGCCCGTTGCCGCTCTCAGAGAGGCCGCGTGATGCCATACGATCAAGCAGGCTACGGTCAGCAGAACGGCGCGGCGCGTGACCGCATCACGCAGGCGCTGATGAACGTGCAGAACCCGCCGCCGGTTGCCGAGACGCCGCCGATGCCGCCGATGATGCAGAGCGGCGCACCGTCGCCGTCAGCAGCAGCGCCGGGCGGTGCGATGCCGCCAGCAGCCGCGGGAACGCCGGGTGTGCCGCCGATGACGGGTGCACCGCCGATGATGCCGCAACTCGGCAGTGCGACACCGCCCGGCATGCAGCCGGGTGGAATGCTGGCGCCTGCCACTGCCGCGGCTGGCATGCCGCCGCGGCCGTACTGAGGAGGTGAGCTGTGTCGTTCCTGAAACCTGATGCTCCGACACCGCCCAATCCGGCGCAGACGGCGGCGGCGCAGACTGGCACCAACGTCAGCACTGCGGTCGCCAACAATATGCTCAACAACATGAACCAAGTCACGCCGCAGGGTTCATTGAGCTACAGCAACACCGGCAGCTTCAGCTGGACCGATCCCTCGACCGGGCAGACCTACAACATCCCGCTGCGCACCGCGACGCAGCAGCTCTCGCCCACGCAGCAGAACATCTTCAGCCTCGGACAGCAGTCGCAGACCAATCTCGCCGGGCTGGCGGCCAACCAGAGCGGCATGCTGCAAAATCTGCTGGGTTCTCCGTTCAACATGAACGGCAGTCCGGGCAGTCCGGGCACGGCGGCGACGCAGAGCGGAATTTTTAATCCGCAGGCATATCTGGCGGCTTATCCCGACGTTGCGCAGTGGGCCGCGGCCAACGGTGTTGACCCGTTCAAGGCCGCTACGGATCATTACCAACAGTTCGGGAACGCCGAAGGGCGCACGGCCGGTTTCCCCATGATCCCCGGCACGCCCGCCACGCCCGCCACGGGACCGGCACCGCGCGCGGGTGATCCGAACTCGCTCTCAGGCTTCTCGCTCGATGACAGCTACGGCAATCCTTACGACCGACAGCTGCGCGACTTCGGTGACGCGGGTGCGCTCACGCGCAGCTACGGGCCGGGCGATTTTTCTGCCGACCGGCAGCGCGTCGAGCAGTCGATGTACGAGCGCATGGACCCGCAGCTGCAGCGCGACCGTGCGCAGATGGAGGCGCGGCTTGCAGACCAAGGCATCAAGATCGGCTCACCCGCGTATCAGGCCGCAATGGATCAATTCGGTCGGCAGCTCACCGACACGCGGTTGGGTATCACCGAGAAGGGCGGCGCCGAACAGCAGCGCATGATGGACATGGCCGCGCAGCGCGCCGGTTTCGAGAACGCCGCACAGAAGCAGGCATTCGAGCAGGCGCAGGGACGCGGCACGTTCTACAACGCCGCGCAGCAGCAGGACTTCACGCAGGAGGGATTGCGCGCGCAGTTCAAGAACACCACGCAAGGCCAGCGCATGGCGATGGCGCAGGCCAAGATGGATGCCGAGAACAACGCACGCAAGCAGTGGCTCTCCGAGCAGTATGCGCAGCGTCAGGCGCCGATCAACGAGATCACCGCGCTGATGTCGGGATCGCAGGTGCAGCAGCCGACATTCGTCAACACCGCCAGCTCGCAAATCCCGACGACCGATTATGCCGGGCTGACCAACAATCGCTTCTCGCAGGACATGCAGAACTATCAGCAGTCGTCGCAGAATTTTAATCAGATCATGGGCGGTATCTTCGGCGCGGTGGCAGGATTAACCCGCTCCGACCGGCGCGAGAAAGATGTCGGTGAAAAACTCGGCACCGTGTTTGCCGCGGGCGCAGACGGCGAGAAGCCGCTGCCGATCTACGAGTACGCCTACAAGGACGATCCTGCATCCACGCGCCACGTTGGTCCGATGGCGCAAGATGTCGAGAAGGTTGATCGCAAATCGGTGAAGACGGTCAAGGGCACCAAGTACATCGACATGACCCGCATGGGGTCGATCTTGCGCAACAAGGTGGCGTGACATGGCAGTTGGCGATCCCGGCAGCGGCATCCTCGATCCGAGCAACCCGCTGAGTTTTGCGTTCGGCGGCAGCAGTGGCCCGTTGGGCTACAACGAGCTGCAGCGTCGTCGCGCGATTGCACAGGCGCTGGCATCGCAGAAGCGCGCCTTCCCGAAGAACATCGGTGAGGGTCTGACCTCTCTCGGTGAAGCGGTCGGTGATCGCATGACCGATGCACGTCTGGCGTCTGCGGAGAGAGGCTACACAGGCGACAGGGCCACGAACCCGCTGCTGGCCCCACCCGGTGCGCCGCCTCCTGCAAGGCCGCCGGTTGCAACGTCCGATGCCGCGGACCCGCTCACGGCGAAGAACAACATTGCGGCGTTGATCACGCCCGGCGGGCCGGGGGTGCCGCAGCCAAACCCTACGCTGCCGGGGTCAGAAACCCCGACGACGACCGATACGCCAGCGCCCAACCTTGGTGGCCTGCCATCGGATGCTCCGACGTGGGGCGCGCGCTCGCACGCAATTGGCGGCATCGAGACCGGCGGCACCAAAGACCCGTATCGCACGGTCGGCAAGGCCAACACTAAATACGGGAATGCACTCGGCAAGTATGGCGTGATGACGGCCAACGTCGCGCCGTGGACGCAGGCTGCTCTTGGTCAACCGCTCACGCCCGAGCAGTTTCTTGCCGACGACAAGGCACAGGATGCGGTGTTCAAGCATCGCTTTGGGCAGTACGTGGCCCGCTTCGGTGAGGAAGGCGCAGCGCGTGCATGGTTCGGCGGCCCCGGCAACGTGAACAAGACCCACCTCACCGACGCCTACGAGCGTCTCTCGATTGGCGACTACGGCAAGGACTACCTGAAACGTCTGCAAGGCACGCAGACGGCAACATCAGGTGCGCCGCCGACCGGCGACGACGCTGGCGCGACGACGACAATCGACACGGCCGAAAACCCGCCAACGCCGACCGACATCAAGCCGATGGTGCTCGCGCAGGCAAACATACCGGGAGCGTTGACGCCGCCGAGTGCTGTGCCGCCACCTCCGTCAGTCGGACGCACGACGACAGACCCGCGGTTCAAGATTTCGCCGGATGATCCGATCCCGCCGATGCGCGACGAGCGGCTCACACCCGAAGAGACGCGCGGCTGGCAGATACTGAACCACCCACGCTATGCGGGTGATCCTGCCGCACACGAGATCGCCAAGAACCTGATCGAGTTCGGCAAGGCCAAGCGCGACGCCAACTACACGCGCGCGGTCGAAGAGTACAAGCTGAAGTACGGCACGCGCGAGAAGGAAGCGTTGGCGACATCAGCATACGAGCGCGACCGACCAAAAACCGATCTTGAATTAAGGAAGGGTGAGCAGGAGTTGGCGACCAAGCAGCGCGAGGAGGTAGACAGGCAGCGTCTCGGCGGCATCGCGCCCGAAGTGTTCACCAGAGCCATCGAGAAGAGCCACGAGAAGGTTCAGGCGATACCGGCGGCAACCAGCTCAATCGCCAGCGCGCGACGCAATCTGCAGGAAGGCAAAATGTTCACCGGCATGGATGCCGATGTGCAGTTGAGCGCAGCCAAGGCGAAGGCAGCTCTCGGCTTTCCGCCCGATCCGCGCATCGCGGCAACCGAGCAGTTTAAGTCAGATATGGCACCGATCATCGCAGCGGCGCGGTCGTCGCTGGTAGGCAATGCCAATATCTCGAATGCCGACTTGGCGGCGGCGACGCAGGCAGCGGCTGGCGACATCAAGCTTGACCGCAACAGCATCATGAATGTGCTGAACCAGATCGAGAAGAACAACATCAACGAGGCCATCGAGCATCAGCGTAAGGTGAACACCTTCGCGGGCAACGATCCAGATCGGCAGCGCAACATGGCATCATTCAGGTTGCCGATGGAGCGGATCGTTCCAGACTGGGCAGTGCAGCGCCTGCGCGAGAACGCCGACAACGAGCAGGCACACAAGGATTTTGACGAGAAATATCACACGCCCGGTCTGTCGCAGCGCGTCCTGCAGTACAGGAGATAGCCGTGGCCGACCGGAAAAACATGTTTGACGACGAGCCGGATGAGCCGAACGTGCCGCGCATCACCGTGCGGCCCGAGCCGAGCTACACGCCTGCACAGCGCGACGTGACGCCGCCGCGCGCAAACATGTTCGACAATGATCCGGTGCCGCAGCCGAAGGCGGGCTTCAATGCTTTCTCGCCGCAGCAATTCAACCGGCCGTTCGGTGAGCTAAAGCCGTACCAACGCTCACCATCCGAGCAGGTGCAGTCGTGGACGCAGGACGCGCTGATGGCGGCCGGTGCCAAGCCTTATCAGGCGGGCCACCTTGCGCGCGCCTACAACGACATTGCCAAGACGCTCACGCCGATGGGCGGCATCCTGTCGGGCGCGGATTTGCCCTACCACGTCAACCGCGGCGAGTACGGTGCTGCGGCGTTCGACGTTCTCGGTGCGACACCGGCCGCCACCATCGCGCGCCGCATGCAGCACGGCACGCCGCAGGTGATCCCGGCGCACGAGATGCCACCGTGGCTGCGCGATCCCCGACCGCAGTCGGTGGCCGGTGTGCCGCACCCGTCATCGTTGGGCTGGGTGACGCCGAGCAATCTGGAACTGTCAGGCAGGCGCGGCTCGATGGGGCCGGGCACGCAAGGTGCGGCGCAGACCGGCTACGACGCGATCAACGCCTCTCCGGTGCGCTATCACCCACACGCAGGGCACGACCTCTCCGCGCTGGTGGCAAACCGCATCCAGCAACCGCAGGCGGGCGGCTTCACGCGCCAGAACGCGCCGCTGGTCTACGACACGCTCGATGCTTTTGCGCAACGCGCCGCACAAGAAGGTCGCCTGCTCACGCCGAGCGACCTCGACAGCCTGCGCCAGTCGCTGCGCAACTTGCCCGACGCAAACGGTCCCGCCGGTCATCGCGCCATCGATGTTCTCGACACTTGGATGGTCAGCCAGAACCCACGTATCAACAGCCGCATCGTGCAGGGTACGCCGCAGGACATCACACAGATGCGGCAGAACTTCCAGCAGGCGCGCGGCGACTACCGTGCAGGCGAGACTTCGCGCATGGTCGAAGGTGCAATCGACCGTGCCGACACGCGCGCCGGGGCGACCTATTCGGGCATGGGTGGTGGCAACAACACGCGCCAGAACTTGGCGGCGTTCAGCACTACGGACGCGGGCGCTGGCCGCATCCCCGGTGCCACGCAGGGCGAGCGCGAGGCGATCTGGCACGCATCGCAGGGCTCACCGATGGCGAACGTCGAGCGCACCGTGAGCAACATGCTGGGCGGCGGCGGTGGCGCGGCGACCACCGTCGCGAGCGGTACGGTCGGTGGTGCTGCGGGGGCAGGCGCGCATGCTCTCGGCTTTGATCCAGTCTCGTCGCTGATGATCGGCGGCGGTGCGGGTCTCGGCGCGGCAGGCTTGGGGCGCGTAGCGCGTCGCAGCGGCAATGAGCGTATCGTCAACGCGGCCGAAGATGTTGCGAGTGGCATTAGGCGCAACTCGCCGGAGTACACGCGCCGCGCCGCACTGCCCGAGAACGCGCCGATCAACGATCCGCGCGTCGAGTTTCGCGACCGCATGACGATGATGCTGATGCCGACGATCCGCGAGGAAGGCACCGACATCTGGAACAGGCAATTCGTGCCATACGAGAACCGTTGAGGACAAGCACATGCCGCGCGATGGATCAGGCATCTACACCACCCCTCCGGGGACGCCGGGTGTGCCCGATACGACAATCGAGAGCGCAAAATATAACGCCAACGTCGCGGACGTTGCCGCCGATCTCAACGCGGTGCGTCCGATTGTTGCAGGCGGCACGGGCGGCAACAGCGCGACGGCGGCGCGCACCAACTTGCAGGCAGAGGTCGCGACACAAGTAGTCACGAATTACAACAGCCACGTCTGGGAGGCGGGCTCATTCTCTTCCGCCGACACGGTCGGCATATCGAGCGGCGCCCCTGTTGACGGACACTACCTGATCGGCACCTGCATCATCCTCAACGTGAACAACATCTGGCTGGACGTAACGGATGTCAGTGCCGTTCCGCCAACGAAGTGGTTGCGCCAGAAATTCGCCGGATCGTGGGGATCATGGACGGTCGCCGACAAAGTTAATCGCGCAGGCGACACCATGACCGGCGACCTGACGATCAACAAAGTAAGTCCGGTCGTTGCCCTTACCAAGAACGCGAGCGGGCAAAATTCCGGGCTATACGGCAATCTTGGTACCACTACCCGATGG
>Ga0105104_10000757_pt1 | contig 24991 bp, 26 predicted proteins | sample PPLLaktember2015_3_FD_87034 | JGI IMG/M metagenome (GOLD analysis project Ga0105104, IMG submission 87034) | Freshwater sediment microbial communities from Prairie Pothole Lake near Jamestown, North Dakota, USA - PPLs Lake P7 Core (6) Depth... | ecosystem: Environmental > Aquatic > Freshwater >...
ATGGATTTTGCATTGACGCAGCCATCCAGAGCGAAAGCGCTGATCATGGTTGGTTCCGCGCCAAGCGGGCTGGAGCTGGATGTGCCAAAGCCAGTCAAGTTTGCAGAGGCGGAAAAAGCCTTTGAGGCGGGTGATTTGGATCAAGTGGCTGAGATCGAGACGCAAATCTGGTTCGATGGCACGGATCGGAAGCCAGAGCAGGTGAATCAGGAAATGCGGAAACTATGTTATGAAATGAATCGCATAGCACTATCGCATGAAGTCAGGGAGCTTGGAAAACGCCTGCCCAACACGTCGACGCCGGCGTTTGACCGCCTGGCAGACCTGAACATACCGGTTCTGGTCGTCGTTGGTGCGCACGATACGCCTTTCATACGTGCTGCTGCTGATTACATGGTAGAGAAGATACTTTCTGCCCGAAAGGTGATCATCGAAGACGCAGCCCACTTGCCCAATATGGATCAGCCTCAGGAGTTCCAGGGAATTGTTACAACGTTTCTGGAAGATCTTTCGAGCTGACATGACTATTTGTATCCCATCGCTTCTGCATAAAGCAGACCGCAATAGTCTTCATTATGTTGTGACGTTTCTGATGACAAAAAGATACCTGAACTGACATATTTGTTATTTCCAGAGAGCCAGGCGGTCAGAAAACGAAGATATAATAATTTCATCATTCAACATTCAATCATCAATCAGAAATTGGAGGCGGCTATGAACAATTTGATACATTCCAGTCCTTTTAAAAGGGGTTTGCAGGTTGCCCTGTCATTGTTGCTGGGGGTGGCACTATTGGGAAGCAATGCCGCGTACGCGTCTGGCTTGTGTGTACATCCCACAGGAGCTGGCCATTGCTACGCATCCATCCAGGCTGCGGTGGACGCCGCAAACGATGGCGACCAGATCATCATCCGGCAAGGGAAATATGTCGAGCAGGTCACGATCGTTGGCAAGAACCTGACTCTGGTAGGCCGGCGCGGTGCAGTGATTCAGGCCCCCGAGACGATGGCGGATACTCTTTCCCCTGTAGCTTTCGTGGAAGGGCGTCCGATCATCCTGGTTGCCGAAGCGGAAGTCACCATTCGCGATCTGGTCGTTGACGGTGCCAACTCAGCTGCCAACAATCCCTTCCTGTATGGGATCGCGTTCATCAATGCCGACGGCCTGATTCGCGGCAACGTGGTCAAGAACATCGGCTTTGGAACGCCAACGATCGTGTACGACGAGTACGGATATGAGTCCTATCAGGGCGAAGCGATGCTTGTGGTCAACTTTGGAATGACCCCACGCACCGTCACGATCACGGAGAACTATGTGGTCGACTACAATGCCAGCGGCGTTACAATCTTTGCCCAGGCAATCCAGGAAGATCCGACCCTTGGAAGCCTGACTGCCTACGTGGAGAAGAACACAATCGTTGGGGCAGGCCCGAACGATGCGCTGGGTCAGTGGGGGATTTTCTTTGGTGGCTATGAGTCCGCCCAAATGACCGGCTCGGTGAAAGGCAACTGGATCCGAAATCTGATCACGACCAGTGAATATGCGATGCCCGGTGCCGGCATCGCCACCAAGGATACAACCGATGCAGAGATCAGCAAGAATGTCATCGAACATGTGAATATCGGTCTCAGTGTATCCGGATGGGGCACCCAGGTCCTCGAAAACCGGTTCAAGAAAATGGATACCGGGATCATGCCGCTCGTCCAGGATTGCTCCTATGGCACGGCGTTCGGTGCTGTCCTGGAGGACAACAAGTTTGAGGCAGTTTCCATGGATGTCATGACGGGGCTGGGTCCGATCATGCCCGGTCCATTGTGCGAAGAAGAAGCGGCTGCCAAGACAATGTCAGAGACTGGGTCTGAGCCCGTCCAGCCAAAACGGCTGCCGCGCTAATCGTTCGATCTCCAGATCTACAGCAACTGCCCAGTACGATCAAAAACCCAATACCAACAGCAGGGCAAATACTGTTGGTATTGGGTTTATTTTGTTTCTTCCTAGTGAGATGGAGCTCCTGTTGTTATGCCGGTGATGTATCCTTCAACCAGATGAGCGGTCTGCTTTACAGTCGGGAGCCTTATGCCGATTGGACCAAACTCATATGCATCTATGAAGGCTCGTGCAATGAAATTGAAAGAAAACAGCTTCGAACCCCACTTCGGAACTTCTCTACCCGCGACCTGTGCGCTGATCCTGTCGTCAAATCTGACAGTTCATCCACATGTATCGCGTGTAGTCCTTCACGGCTCGCGCGGGCTTGCAGGAGGCTATCGCCCCGATTCCGACATTGATCTGAGTCTGATCGTCGATACACCGCAGGGCCCAAACATGGAGCGCCAACTCCAGGAGGTTCTCGAGACAACGTTGAATTCCTGGCGGGCAACCGTCGAACTTGATCTGGCAGTTGTTTTTGATATCAGGAACTGTGGGTTGAAATGTTTTAATCAGAGCACATGGAATGATAAAACATGCATATTAGGCAGCATAGACTGCTTCGGCCTCTATAAAACACAAAAGGGATTCAGCGGGCTGGTTACGAACGCGGGCATACAGGTAAAGCGTATGTATCCGTGCCTGAAGATATGGCAACGAACATAAATTTTACTTCTTACATAAATCTTAACAAAATCCTGCCGGGGGTAATCTTTCATGTCTTTCCATCATCGGGGATATAGAACGCAGAGAGTATCAGTTAGGAGAGCCCCTATGCCAGATGTATATGCTCGGATTGCAGAAATCGATCCCCAAACCCAGGAACGCCTGATCGACGTCCTGGAAATGCGGGCCAGCGACCCTCAGCAACGCAGAATGTGGGAAGCATATTTGTCCAATGTCGAATTCCCGCCCGCGGCACAGGTGCTGGAAATTGGCTGTGGAACGGGAGCTGTAAGTCGGATTTTGGCGCAATGGCCCGGTGTCGCACGGGTGCTCGGAGTGGATCCATCACCTGCATTTATTGCCAGGGCTCGTTCACTTGCTCAAGACCTGGCCAACCTTTCATTTGAACAAAATGATGGACACGCGTTGACTCTAAATAATGAGTCCTTTGACGTAGTTGTCGTGCATCAGGTGTTATCCCATGTACTACAGCCCGGTCAACTGATCGCTGAAGCCTTTCGCGTTCTGCGCCCAAAGGGCTGGCTGGCTGTGTTTGATGGCGACTACGCAACTGCAACAGTGGCTATCACTGAGCACGATCCATTGGAAACTTGTGTCCATGCCTTTCGAACAAATTTCGTCCACGACCCATGGATTGTCCGCCGGCTTCCACAGTTGCTTCAAGTCGGTGGATTTGACGTCCAGCCGATGCGGAATCACGGATATATCGAAGCGCCGGAGGCTGGTTACATGCTCACATGGATCGACCGGGGCGCAGATGTTCTCCTGCAAGCCGGGCACATCAGCACAGAAACCGCGGCAACCCTCAAGGCAGAAGCCAGGCAGCGAAACACGACCAGGGCCTGGTTTGGACACATTGCCTTTGCCAGTATCCTGGGTCGCAAGCCTGCACGAATGAATGCTCAAACCCGCGCTCCCAACTAATTTTGGAAACGATCTGGCTTTCATATCTTTCTAACTTTTAGAAGATAAAATCCATATACTTAATCAAAAATATTTACCCGTAAGGAGGTAAAAAATGGCAACCTATACAAAACCATCGGATGCCGAACTGCGGCAGCGGCTATCTCCGCTGCAATATGAAGTGACACAACATGAGGGTACCGAGCGCGCATTTTCCAATGAATATTGGAATAACAAGCATGAAGGCATCTATGTGGATGTCGTCTCCGGCGAGCCGTTGTTCAGTTCGCTCGACAAATATGACTCAGGCACGGGCTGGCCCAGCTTTACCAAGCCCCTGAAGCCGGAAAATATCAACACCCGTACCGACCATAAACTCTTCATGGCTCGCACGGAAGTCCGTTCGAAGAACGCCGATTCCCATCTGGGACATCTTTTCGACGATGGACCCGCTCCCACGGGCCTGCGTTACTGCCTGAACTCTGCCGCTCTGAAGTTTATCCCGGTCGAGCGGCTGGAGGAGGAAGGCTATGGCGAGTACCTGGCCCTATTCAAGGACCAAGTCAGGAAGAAAGCGAATGAGGAATAAGATCGGTTCTGTTCAAGCCGATCACTGATCCCGTTAAAAAGAAATGGCGCCTCTTCGGCGCCATTTCTTTTTAACTTCTCAAATATAACTCATTCAACTCGCGCAATCTTCCTGCCAGTTCGCTTTTTAGATCTTCCTCGTTCATCCGCCATTCCCAGTTGCCGCCGAGGCGCGAGGGATAGTTCATCCGTGCCTCCGTGCCCAGGCTGAGCGCGTCCTGCAGCGGTGCGACCGCATAGGCCGCAACCGACGACCAGACACTGCGGATCAAATCCCAGGCAAAATCAGTCCCATCACTATGCAAATAACGGAGCGCGAATTTTCGTTCCGCCTCCGGTGCAGAATGAAACCAGCCGAGCGCCGTATCATTATCGTGTGTGCCAGTATAGGCGACGCAATTCGTCACGTAATTATGTGGCAGGAAGGGATTATCAGGTCCGCTGAAACCAAACTGCAGGATCTTCATACCGGGTAGATGAAATTGATCCCGCAATTTGACAACATCCGGAGTGATTACACCCAGGTCTTCCGCGATGATCGGTAATATGGAACTTTTCGATTCGCCCAATTCACGGGAAACGGTAGTAAAGAAATCCTTGCCGGGACCGGTGACCCATTGCCCGTGTTCCGCCGTGGGTTGACCAAAGGGAATCTCATAATAGCCCGCGAAACCGCGGAAATGATCGAGCCGCACCACATCGACAAACTTCAAGACCGAACGGAAACGCTCCAGCCACCAGGCATAACCGGATTCCTTGTGTGCGTTCCAGCGATACAAAGGATTGCCCCACAATTGTCCTGTAGCGGAGAAATAATCCGGTGGAACGCCGGCAACAACGGTTGGCAGACTGTCTTCACCCAAATAGAAGAGATCGGGATGTGCCCAGGCGTCGGCGCTATCGTAGGCGATAAAGATGGGGATATCTCCGATGATCTTGATCCCGCGCTGATTGGCATAGGCGCGCAGTTTGCCCCACTGGCGGAAGAACAGCAATTGATAGAAGGAATAGCGCAAAATGCTTTCTGCATGGTCCTCGCGCGCTTTTTCCAGCGTGGATGGATCCCGCTTGCGCAGGGCTTCATCCCAGCCGCTCCAGGCGCCGCCGCCGTTCGCCTCCTTGAGCGACATGAAAAGGGCATAATCATCGAGCCAGGAGGCATTGTCGGCACGGAAGCGGTCGAACTCCGCGCGAAGATTTTCAGGGGCCGAGAGGTGGCGGGAAAAAGCCTTTTGCAGAAGATCAAGCTTCCAGGGGATGAGCCGGCCGAAGTCCACGCGCGAGGCGTTGAAGTCCGGCATCCCGGCAAAATCCTCCCGGGTCAGTAATCTGTCTTCGATGAGTGCCTCGAAACTGATCAAATAGGGGTTGCCCGCGAAGGCGGAAAAACACTGATAAGGGGAATCACCATAACCGGTGGGTCCAAGCGGCAACACCTGCCAGAGGGTGCAGCGCGTGGAAACAAGCCAATCCACAAAGCGATATGCCTGTGGGCCGAGATCGCCAATGCCATAGGAACCGGGCAGGCTGGAGGGATGAAGGAGGATGCCGCCCGAACGATCAAACTTCATTTGCTGGTCTCCGTGTTTGAAGATATTGACCTGAATGTACAACTGATTCATCGAAATCGGATTCAATAACGTCCGTGCCAATTTGAGCCTCAGGCTCGACGACGTAGCCGGAAGGGACAACACAGTTCTTGCCCACCAGTGCCAGCCTGATACTCGCGTCTGCAACGCCCCATCCTATGCGCGCATTCTCACCGATATGGGAACGTTTATCAATGATGGCACGCTCGATCACCGCACCGCTTTCGATCACAGTATCGGTACAAATAATGGACTCGCGCACGACCGCACCTGGACGGATCACGACCCCCGGTGAGAGCACGCTGCTCTCCACGCGCGAATCGACACCGATGTAACACCCATCACAGATCATGCTTGCATACACGTGCGCACTGGATGGCAGGCGTGCGGGCGGGCGTTCCTCGGTACGTGTATGGATGATCCAGCTGCGGTTGTAGAGTTTGAGCTTCGGGGTGGGCGACAACATATCCATATGTGCCTGCCAGTAGGATTGGACCGTACCGACATCCATCCAGTACCCCGTATAAGGAAAGGCAAAGACCCTGGCATCTGAGGTGATCAGGCGTGGAATGATATCTTTTCCAAAGTCATGCGAGGATTCGGGATTCGTGCGGTCTTCCCAGAGAACCCTGTCCAGCAGATCCCGGTTGAAGAGATAGACTCCCATGTTGGCAAGATTGGAAGGAGGCTCGGGCGGCTTCTCGAGAAAAGAGGTAACACGATATCGATCGTCCGTCGTCAGAACGCCGAAGCGCGAAGCCTGCTCGATGGGCACGCGGATCGTGCCCATGGTCAAGTCCGCCTGTTGATCCAGGTGGAAGGAGACCATCGGCTCGTAATCCATCGTATAAATATGGTCGCCGGAGAGGATCATCACCAGGTCGGGAAAATCCCTCTTGATAAAGCTAAAGTTCTGCTGGACAGCATCAGCCGTCCCGACGAACCAGTCAGAGTCGTAGCGGGCTTTGAAGGGAGTCAGGATCTTGACGCCGCCCGTGAAGTCACGGTTTAGATCCCAGGGCGCGCCGGAACCGATATGTTCGATCAGGGATTGAGGACGGTACTGTGCCAATACCATCAGATCGAAGATGTCAGAGTTAACACAGTTTGATAGCGGAAAATCAATGATACGATATTTGCCAGCGAAGGGAACCGCGGGCTTAGCCCGCTTCGCTGTAAGCACACCCAGCCGGGAACCTTCGCCTCCGGCAAGAATCACTGCTCGTATTTTCATGGTTTACCTCAATCTTCACGAAGTCTAAGACCACCTGTGTTACGAAGAGGAGCGGCACTTGCAGCTATCAATTTTTTGTAAACTTCCAGATACTTTCCCGCAGAATTTGCCCAGGAAAAGTCCTGGACCATGCCCGCCAATTGGAGATTCATCCAGCGCGAATGATATGGATATAAAGTCAAAGCCCTCCGGAGCGCATCATTGAAGGACTTCACTTTCGTATCGATAAAAACAAAACCGGTTTCACCATCTGTGACTGTGTCATGCAAACCACCCACTGCCCGTACAAGTGGGACACTGCCGTAGCGCATGGCGATCATTTGTGAAATGCCGCAGGGTTCATACCGCGAGGGCATCAGAAAAATGTCCCCCCCCCCATAAATCTGGCGCGCCAGCTTCGCGTCATAGCGCGTCTCCACGCGTACCCGCTCGGGCAGTTCCTCTTGTAGTTTCTTTGCTATCTCTTCGAGGCTGGGATCCCCCGCGCCCAACAGGACCAACTGCCAATCCTGCTTTGCCATCATTTTCAGACCTTTGAGGGCAATGTCAATCCCCTTGGCTTGGTCCATGCGCGAAACCATGCCCAGCAAAGGCACATCAGGGTTGATGGGGAGTCCGACCCGCTCCTGCAATGCCGCCTTGTTGCGCGGGCGCTCGGAGAGGCTCCTGGGGTTGAAATTGACTGCAAGTGTGGGGTCCGTTTGCGGGTCGAAGGAAGCGGTGTCGATCCCATTTAAAATGCCATGCAAACTGTCGGTGCGATTCCGAAAAAAGTCCTGCAAGCCGCATCCAAACTCTTCCAGCAGGATTTCATCGGCGTAGGTTGGCGAAACCGCCACAATCGCATCTGATGCCCACAATCCAAGCGGCATCGGCATGACACGCGCCCAATCCGGCAGGTCGGTGTTCGCAAGCGGCAACCCGTATTCTTCAAGAAGATCCTTTACATCGGGACCCAAAAACGGAAGATTATGGATCGTCACGAGTGATGAAACCCGCCGGGTCTTTTCATTCCAGCGTTTCACCAGATTGCCGTAGGCAGCCAGCGCCGTATGCCAGTCATTCGCATGAATGATGTTCGGTTCCCAATTGATCTGGCGCGGCAACTCCAGGGCAGCCAGCGAGAAGAACGTGTATTTTTCCGCATCGAGTTTATTATTGGATGAGTAAACGGAGCCACTCGAACGGATCGGATCGCCGTTGATGAAATAAACAGGCATGCCATCCAGCACGCCCTCGTACGCCTCCACCTGGACCTCGGTCTTGCCGCGCGGGATCGAATAGATCCCCACAGCCCGCAGCGAATCGGACCGGATCACAGAGTGATACGGCAGGACCAGCCGCACATCGAGTTTGATCTCATCCTTGGAAAGCGCACGCAACGCCCGAGGGAGTGTGCCCGCCACATCTCCGAGTCCCCCCACTTTCACAAACGGTTCGGCTTCCGCCGCCAGGAAAAGTATATTGATGGTTTGAGGCATATAGCAATTGTACAACGAAAATCCAGAGACCCTTAAGTCAATTTGCAAATTGTTGCTTTCGCACTTGTGATAGGATTTGCCGCAGAATGACGCAATATGTCTGGCGTGTCAAAACGCGCCTGCCCGAACGATATATGACTCCCTGCAAGGTCCTTGCCCGTGGGAAAATGAACACCTGCCTGGTGGAATTTGAAGATGGTTATCGGGTGACCACCAGCCGGAATTATGTAATGAAATGGGAAACCATGCAAAGAAGGCTAGCGAGGCAATCTTTGAAAAAACTTGATACATTTCAAGATAGCAACCCAAAATATTTAGCCACAGATTTCACGAATTTTCTCGGATTGTTGTAAAAATCCGTGTGAATCAGTGTAATCCGTGGCTAAAAATACAAAAGGGGCGGACCATGCATGGTCCGCCCCTACGAGGGGAGGGTGCCTGATGGGTTTCGAACCCACAACATCTTCCTCCACAGGGAAGCGCTCTGCCGTTGAGCTACAGGCACCGTACGTCCCGCCAAGCGGGACGGGCAATATTTTACCACAATCAACGTAGTTTCAGCGCTGCCAGGGTCTCACCATCCACCATCTCGCCAGGCTCAACGAACCCCAGGCTGGCATACAGCTTGCGCGCGACTTCATTTTCAGGTTCGTAACTGATCCCCACATTCCTGATCCGCTCATCTTCACGAAAGCTTTTCAAGACCAGTTGCATGATCTCACGACCATATCCCCGGCCCTGGAATTGTCCATCTACCATCAGGCGCGCGATGAATGCCTGAAACCGCGAATGATCAAAGTTAATGCAGTACATCACAAAACCCACAGGCTGGTCATCGACATAGGCGCCAAAGGGATGAAAATCGCAATGCCCCTCGTCATCATCAAAGCCAAACTGTGCTTCGGCGATGGAATACAGGTTGGAAGCGACAAAATGGGCCTGATCGTCACCCACCTTGAGCCTGATCAACGCCTTCCAATTCTGTGCTGCGGCTGGACGTAATTCCACAAGGACCTCTATCCAATGATCTTGCGGATCTGATCTGCCAACTCTGCACGCGCGACCGAAACCTGGTCGCCGTTGACCAGGTTTTTCACCGCCACCTGACCCTTTTCCACTTCATCCGGACCAAGCACGAGCGTGACTTTTGCACCGATGCGATCAGCGTACTTGAACTGCTTCGGCAGTTTGACTGCTGCAGGATAACAAATGACATTCAATCCAGCGCGGCGCAGTTCGCTTGCGAGCTTGAAGGATTCAAGCATCCGATCCTCGTCGAAGATCGTCACAAGTACCGGCGCGGGATTGATATTCAGTTCTTTCGGCAGCAAACCATACTTCTCCAGAATCAACGTGATGACCACATCTCCCATTGCGAACCCAACTGCCGGGACAGGCTCTCCCCCCACATCCTGCGTAAGGTTGTCATAGCGCCCACCACCCAGGATGGAGCGCTTGATCTCCCCTCCGACTTCCCAGGCTTCAAAGACCGTACCGGTGTAATACAAAAGTCCGCGCATGATGGATGCATCGAACTGGAAATATTCACGCAGCCCAAGCGCCTCGATGACCGCGAAGAAACTGACGAGGTCAGCAGACTGCTTCCACAGATCCTTGTCGGCAAGCATTTCCTTCAAGTTTGTGATCTGTTCGGGGGAAAGCCCGATTTCCTTTCCGTATGCCATCCATGCTTCAGGGGTCATCTTCTCGCGGCGGTCGATCCAGGAAGAAACCACAGGGCGCTGATCATTGGGGATATTGAACGCGTCGAAGCGATCGTCGATCAGGCCGCGGTTGTTGACCATGATCAGGACCTGCTGCGGGCTGAGTCCGACTCGCTGAAAGAACGTCGCCAGGACCGCGGCATTTTCCGCATCTGCTTCCGGCGAACTGACTCCCAGCATATCCACATTCCATTGGAAGAATTCGCGCGTGCGTCCCTTTTGAGGTCGCTCATAACGCCAGAACGGTCCAAACGACCACCAGCGCACCGGAAAGTTCAATTCGTTTTGTTTCTGGGCGATCATGCGCGCCAGGCTCGGCGTGAGTTCGGGGCGGAGCGTGATCTCCGTGCCGCCGCGATCGGTGAAGGCGTAGGACTGCTCTTTGACCAACTCCTCCCCCGATTTCGCCGCGTACAGTTCGAGCGTTTCCAGAATGGGCGCTTCGTATTCCTGATACCCAAACGACTCAGCCACTGCGCGCATGGTGTTATACAACCAAATGCGGGTCGCCATTTGCTCGGGATAAAAATCGCGCGTACCTTTTACGGATTGAATGATCTTTTTCATCAATGCTCCTCATCTCGAGCTTTCGCGCTCGACCACCTTCAAAATTCAGTCGTTGAATTTTAGTCTCTTTTTGGTATAATTTTCGAAATTACAGGGGTGACCCTCAACCTATCAAGGAGCTGCCCAATGGAAATCAACTACCAGGAAACCTCGAAAGACTTGCTCACCCGCATCGACATCCACGAAAAGTACGGTTCAGCCAGCATCGACCAGTGGACAAACGATCTGCTCAAGCCCCAGGCAGGCATGAACATCCTCGATATTGGGTGCGGCGCCGGCAAGTTGTGCTTCCTGTTCGACGATTATACTAAAGGTACGGCAAAAATTACGGGCGGTGACTTCTCAGAAGAGCTTTTGGATAAGGCCCGCGCAAAGAACAAGGAGCGCGGTACGAATATCGGTTTTCAATATTTGGACTTCAACAAGCGATTCGAGTTTGCAGACGACACCTTTGACCTTTGCACCAGCGCCTTCGCGATCTATTACGCGTCCAATCTTGACTTCACATTTGGTGAGGCACACCGGGCGATCAAACCAGGTGGACGGCTTTTCGTCTCCGGTCCGTTGCCTGAGAACAAGCAGATGTTCTATGACATCATCAAGGAAGCGACCAATGCCACCATCCCACCCATGCCGGGCTCCTCACGCTTCAAAGGTGAGATCTTCAACACGATCGACAAAATCTTTGCCAGGGCCGAATTGCATAAATTCGAGAATCATCTCACCTTCCCGGAGGTCGCTCCGTTTATCGAATACGTCCGTGCCTCGTTGAGCGAAGATCGCAGGCTATGGACATCCATGTTCAATGGAAAAGAGGAATACGAGTCGTTGATCGGAAAAATCACCGATGTGGCTACACGCTGGTTCGAACGCGATGGCAAGCTGGTGATGACCAAAGTCGTCGGCGGAATTTTAGCGACGAAATAGACAGAGAGCGTGCGAGGAGGTTGTTTCGCCTTCGGCTCGCAACGACATACCAGCATGAGGAGAGATTTATGAGTAGCAAACTGATTGACCTGAGCCATGAAGTTGAACACGGGATGATCACGTACAAGGGACTCCCCGCGCCGATCATCTGCGATTTTCTTTCGAGGGAAGAATCCCGCCAACATTACTCCGCAGGGACGGAATTCAGCATCGGCAAGATCGAAATGGTTGCCAACACCGGAACGTATGTGGACAGCCCATTTCACCGCTTCGCAGACGGGATCGATCTTTCAGAACTTCCGCTTGCGTCATTGGCTGATCTGGGAGGAATTGTCGTTCACGTGCAGGATTCCGGGCGCGCGATCTCAACCAAAGCTTTTCACGGCTTGGATGTAAAAGGGAAAGCCGTTCTCATCCACACAGACTGGGCGCGTCACTGGCGCACGGATCAATACTTCGAAGGTCATCCATTCCTCACAAGGGATGCGGCGGATTTTTTGGTGGAAGCAGGCGCGGCATTCGTCGGCATCGACACCTACAACATCGACGACATCACGGATGGCACGCGGCCTGCACACACGATCCTGTTGGGCAACCGCATCCCGATCTGCGAGCACATGTGCGGATTGGAAAACCTGCCTGACAGCGGTTTCCGTTTTCACGCCGCGCCGGTGAAAGTCAAAGCCTTTGGAACATTTCCGGTGCGTGCGTACGCTGTCTTGGACAAATAATTCACTTAGCGTCGTTGCCTGGGCGTGAGATTGCTTCCCGCAGGCTCGCAATGACAGAGATGATATATGAACTTCTTCGGCAAACGAGTCCTTTTTCTCGGCGCGCACCCTGACGATATCGAACTGGGCTGCGGCGCACTTCTGCATCACATCGTCAACCAGACGGAAGTCTTATGCGTCACACTCTCTGACAATCAGAAAAACCCTGATCTGAAAAATGTAAAGACGGAGCATTATCAGGCGCTGGCAGTGCTGGGCGTACCGGAGGAAAAGATCGTTTTCGGTCCATTTACCACCCGTGTCTTTCCCAATGCCCGGCAGGAAATCCTGGAATACTTTCTCCAATTGCGCAGGAATTTTAATCCCGACCTGATCTTTGTGCATTCAAAACAGGATATCCACCAGGATCACCTCACCATGACCGACGAAGCCCTGCGTGCGTTCCGCGGTATTACCGTTTTGGGCTTCGACGTTGTCCGATCTTCCTACGGATTCTTTCCGCACTTTTTGGTCGAAGTGACGGAAGAGGATGTCAACAAGAAAATCGAAGCTTTGTCCAGGTATGAAACCTACCGGGATCGGTATTATTTCAACAGCGAACTGACGCGTTCCATCATGGTTCGCCACGGAGCGCTGGCGGAATGTCCGTTTGCAGAAGGGTTTGACATTCTGAGGATCGTAGGGGAATTCTGCAGAGCGTAAGCAAAAGGAGGTCCAAGTTGAATTCAAGGCTCTTTATCAGGAACTTCAAAACAGCACGGAGATGATCCGTGCTCTATTTGCCTCTTCACTCGAAAACAGAAGGCTATTCTATTCCTTCGGAATTCCCACCTGGATCATTCCATCAACCACTCGCACCGGGTAGGCAGGGACGTCAACCACCACCGGCAATTGCACAGCTTTGCCCGTGCGCACGTCAAACTCACCGCCGTGCCGGGGGCAGACGATGTTATAGCCTTCGAGATCCCCATCGCCCAGCGGGCCATCGTCGTGGGTACAGATATCGGCAATCGCAAAAAACTGATCGGCAATATTGAAGATGACGATCGACTTGCCTTCCGCTTCAATAAACAGCCGCTCCCCATTGCGCAGTTCCGAGGCAGGGGCAATTTCCAGATATTCAACTTTCGACTCTTCCACCTGTGTGTAATTGAACATTTTATTCCACCAGACTATCGCTGGCTTCCCCCAAACCATAAACGCCTGCTTTGAGCACTTTGAGGGAAAGCAAAGCACACTTCAAACGCACAGGACCCAGGTCGATGCCGAGCATATCCAGGATGTATTCCTTATTCAGCTGCTTTACTTCCTCCAAGGGCTTGCCGATGATCGATTCGATCAGCAGATCGGCGGAGGCTTGTGAGATCGCGCAACCATGCCCGTCGAAGCGCGCGTCGCTGATTTTGCCGCTCTCGTCGGTGCGCAGCGTGATCTCGATGTGATCACCACACAACGGGTTATTGTCTGCAAAGCGGATATCATGCGGGTCAAGACGCCCGCGATAGCCGGGATTTTTATAATGCTCAATGATAACTTCGCGATAGAGATCGTCCATATAACCTTATTATCATTCGGTGGTCGAGTAGTTCCGAGCCGCTGTGCTGAGCTTGTCGGAGCGGACAGCGAGGAACATATCGAGACCACCCGTAATTGAAATGATTTATATAACATGCTGGTCTCGACGCAAAGCGTCTCGATCAACGGAATTATCCAAACACTTCCTTGACTTTATAGATGCCATTCACCAGCAGGTCAACTTCATCCCGGGTGTTGTAGAGATAGAAACTGGCGCGTGAGCTTGCCGGAATTCCAAACTTTTCGTGCAGGGGCTGCGCACAGTGATGACCGGCGCGGACGGCAATCCCATCCTGATCCAGAATCTGCGCCACATCATGTGGATGGACGCCATCCAATGTGAAGGCGGCCACGCCACCCTTGTGCTGTGCGCTGGGCCCGAATACTTTCACACCCGGCACCTCTTCCAGCCGCTCGAGGGCGTACTCCGTGATCTCATGCTCGTGCGCAGCGATCGCGTCCATGCCGACTGCCGAGAGATACTCCACCGCCGCGCCAAACCCGACGGCTTCCGCGATGGCGGGAGTCCCGGCTTCAAATTTATAGGGCAGAGTGTTAGGACGGAAGGAACGAAGTTTTACTTCCTTGATCATATCCCCGCCGCCTAAAAATGGCGGCATCGATTCGAGCAATGCCGTTTTTCCGTACAGAACGCCAATCCCGGTCGGCCCGCACATCTTGTGCGCCGAGAACGCCAGGAAATCCGCGTCGAGGGCTTGCACGTCCACTTTGAAGTGCGGAACGGATTGGGCCGCGTCCACCAGGGTCACGGCGCCGGCATCGTGGGCAAGGCGGATGATCTCCGCCGCGGGGTTGATCGTGCCGAGGACGTTGGACATCTGTGTAAACGAGACCAGCTTCGGGTTGCGCGCAAGCAGCGTTTTGTAGGCTTCCAGATCGAGCAAGCCATCTTCCGTGACTGGGATGAAATCCAGCTCGACGCCGCGCTCCACCTGAAGCATGTGCCACGGGACGAGATTGGAGTGATGTTCCATCTCTGTCAGGATCACCAGATCCCCTGCTTTCAGGTTCGCCCGCGCCCATGAATAGGCAACCAGGTTGATCGATTCGGTGGTGTTGCGTGTGTAAACAATTTGATGGGCGGAAGGCGCATTGATGAACCTGGCGATCTTTACGCGCGCCTGCTCGTAGAGGGCAGTCGCTTCCTCGGCGAGGGTGTGAACGCCGCGATGGATGTTCGCGTTCGAACGACGATAGAAATTATCCATCGCTTCGATGACTGCCAGAGGTTTTTGCGATGTCGCTGTGGAATCAAGATAGACCAGCGGAATGCCTGGTTTGGTCTCGCGCTGGAAAATGGGAAAGTCCTTGCGGATCTCGTGTACGTTGAGCATGAGGGAGTCGCAGTTAAATAAGTACACAGGTAGACAGTCGCCGGGGCGTGCCTGGCTATCCGTCTACTTGTGTACGTCTAGGCTAATAATCCGGAATTGCTTTTTCTCGTTTGACAGATTTCTTCGGGACAGGGCGAATGTGTTCCGAGTTCAGCGGATACCAAAGGATACGATCAGGGACCATCCAGCCATCCGTTAGAAAAACATTCGAGCGGAATTGCACCGCGACCATCTTGTTATCCACTTGAACAACAATCCCACGGATCCACCCGCGCACGCGTTCCTTGTTCTTCTCGTGATCGCAATACACTTCGACAGTATCACCCACCTGAAAATCATGTGCGACACCGGGGGCTTTCATAAATGCGAATTGCGGCACACGGGGTCCTTTCTGTTTGCGATCATCAGTTTTTATCAAATTGTGCGGAGGTGAAATTTTGTTCACTACTCGTACTTTTTCAGCCGAGCGCGCGTTCGCCTGCACGTTGGATTTCGTCGCAGACTTTGCCTGCACAGCCTTTTTCGATTTTTCCTGAACTTTTGTTTTCTTGGTTTTTACTGCCATGAATGCTCTCAATTCTTTCTTAAACTTTTTGAACATAGTCGATTCTCACGCCATTTTATTGGCGATATACTCTTGGAAACGTTCCCGCACGCCTTCGAACGGAATGCGCTGGAAAATAGGATCGAAGAATCCCTCCACAACGATTTTCTCCGCTTCCGCCTGTGGGATGCCGCGTGACTTGAGGTAGAACAGCGGTTCCTGTTCCAGCTTGCCGACCGTCGCGCCATGCGTACAGCGGACATCGTCCGCCAGGATTTCGAGGCCCGGGATGGAATCTGCGCGGGCGCCATCGCTCAGGACCAGATTCCGATTCGCCTGATAGCCATCTGTTTTCTGCGCGCCCGGGGCAACATAGATCATGCCCTGCCACACGGAGCGGCTCTTGCCTTTCAAGGCGCCCTTGAACAACAGGTCACTGGTGGTATGCGGCGCAAGATGGTTCTGTTGCGTGTCATGGTCGAGATGCTGGTTACCATCGGTGAAGTAGAAACCGGACATGCGTCCCTGGGCGCCTTCGCCAGCCAGATCCAATTCGCTGAAGTTCTTGGTAAGACGCGAACCGATCGCACCAAAGATCCAGTCGAGGTTGCCACCGCGTTCGACGCGGACGCGCTCGTGTGAGAAGTTCCAAACGTGACGTCCCCAGGACTGCAACTCGACAAACTTCAGCGAGGCGTCCTGCATGACCTGGATCTCCACGATCCCCGCGTGCATCGAGTTGGCGGCCATATCGTCCGGCGACGCCGCCTCGTGGACGTACGTGACCGAAGCGCCCTCATCCACAAGGACAAGGATATGCGAGACATGCGCAATATTTGCGCCGGGACCCCAGAGTACCGAATGAAGGGGTTCCTCAACGGTTACGCCTTTGGGAACATAGAGCACAACCCCATTCTGCGCAAAAGCTCCCGCTAACGAGGCAAACTTGCCTTCTTCGATGTTTACAGTTTTGCCAACCATCTTTGCCAGCAACTCAGGATGCTTTTGTTCGGCAGTGAGCAGGTCGGTGAAGATAACACCCTGTTTCGCAAGTTTTTGATCCAGATCGATTTTCGCCGCGCCCGGGGTCAGGAGGATCTGTCCGCCGTGCTGGTCCGCGACCAGGGGCTTCAACAGGTCCGAGCGCACAGGGGGGAGCTTCTCCGCCCCATCAACCGTTAATTTGAATTTATCGACGGGCAAGGCATGGATATCGGTGCGACGCCAGGCCTCCTGAGCAGCGTCGGGGAGGGAAAGCCTTTTAAACGCGTTCCAGGCGGAGGTCCGATAAGAAGCGATTGAGTCGCCCGCTGCGCGTATATCGGCTTCTATAAAAGCAAAATCCCTGGCGGCAGAGTCAGCTCGACGAGTCCTTGTAACAACGACTTTTGGTTTTTCCTGCATATTAGCCGATTGATCCTTCCATCTGTAATGCAATCAAGCGGTTCATTTCAACCGCATATTCCATGGGGAGTTCCTTGACGAGCGGCTCGATGAAGCCGGATACAACCATCGTGGTGGCTTCCTCTTCGCTGAGTCCGCGGGACATGAGGTAGAAGAGCTGCTCCTCACCCACTTTACTGACCGAAGCCTCGTGACCGATGGTGACATCGTCCTCATCGATCTCGATGTAGGGATAGGTGTCCGAGCGGGACTGCGGATCGAGCAGCAACGCATCGCAAACAGTATTGGACTTGACGCCCTTCGAGCCTTTGTAGACCTTCAGCAGACCGCGGAAGGAAGCACGCCCGCCGCCCTTGCTGATGGACTTGGAAGTGACCTTGCTCGTGGTATTCGGGGCGAAGTGATACATCTTGCCGCCCGCGTCCTGTATTTGACCCGGGCCTGCGAACGCCATCGAAAGCATTTCGCCGCGCGCGCCGGGCTCCATCAAATAGCAGGATGGATATTTCATGGTGACCTTCGAGCCGAGATTCGCATCCACCCATTCGTGCGAAGCGTTCTCAAAGACCTTTGCGCGTTGCGTGACAAGGTTGTAAACGTTCGTCGACCAGTTCTGAATAGTCGAGTAGCGTGAACGGGCACCCTTCTTGACGATGATCTCAATGACACCGGAGTGGAATGAATCAGTCGTGTATTGAGGCGCAGTACAGCCTTCCACATAGTGAACGGACGCACCTTCATCCACAATGATGAGCGTGCGCTCGAACTGGCCAAGATTGGCAGTGTTCAAACGGAAGTAGGCCTGCAAGGGCAAATCCACCTTCACGCCCTTCGGCACATAGACGAATGATCCGCCCGACCAGACCGCGCTATTCAACGCCGCGAACTTGTTATCTTCAATCGGGATGACTGTCCCAAAATATTCACGGAACAGGTCCGGGTATTGCTTCAAACCATCTTCGATGCTCAGAAAGATTACACCCTGCTTTTCAAGGTGTTCCTGGATCGAGTGATATACCATCTCTGATTCGTACTGCGCGCCCAAACCAGCCAGGAATTTGCGTTCGGCTTCCGGCACGCCAAGCCGATCGAATGTGCGCTTGATATCATCAGGAACATCGTCCCATGATTTTTCGCTTTGCTCGGTGGGTTTGACGTAAAAGTAAATCTCGTCGAAGTTGAGGTCCTTGAGACTGGGTCCCCAGTTCGGCATGGGTCGTTTCATGAAATGCTCGAGCGCCTTCAAGCGGAACTCAAGCATCCATTCCGGTTCGCCCTTCATGCGCGAGATATTCTCGACAACTTCGCGGCTCAAACCCTTCTGAGACTTGAACGCGTATTTATCTTCGGGATCATGAAAACCGTACTTATATTCACCGATATCTTCTAAGATTTTTGCATCGTCTGACATAACCATCTCCAAACTTTATTAACCACAAAGGACACTAAGTTACACCAAGGTTTAAGACCAAAGGTCATGGTTCCTTTGTGTTTAAACTACTAGGCCGGAGTCTCTTCGTACCTTTCACGAATCCACTCGTAGCCCTTCTCTTCCAGATGGAGCGCCAGGTCTGGTCCACCAGATTCGACGATCCGCCCGCCAAGCATGACATGGACGGTATCGGGCTTGATATAGTTCAATAAGCGCTGGTAGTGTGTAATGACCAGGACACCCATGTCCCTGCTCATCAGGGCGTTGACGCCGTCTGCCACAATACGCAAAGCGTCGATGTCCAGCCCGGAATCAGTTTCATCCAGGATTGCGATCTCAGGAGTGAGAGTCGCCATTTGCAGGATTTCGGCACGCTTCTTCTCACCGCCCGAGAAACCCTCATTGAGATAACGACCTGCAAAGGCTTGGTCCATTTTGAGCAGGCTCATCTTTTCCTTGAGCAACTTGCGAAACTCAGGAATGGGCATACCCTTGTCTTCGGGATTTTCCGCGCGACGCCGGGCGTTCAAGGCAGTCCGCAGGAAATTCGCAACGGTCACGCCCGGGATGGCGACCGGATACTGGAATGCAAGGAAGATACCCAGCCGTGAGCGTTCGTCAGGCTCCAATTCAAGGACATTTTTTCCTTTGAATAGAACTTCGCCTTCAGTTACCGTATAACTCGGATGCCCCATCAACGTGTAAGCCAGCGTGGATTTGCCCGTCCCGTTTGGCCCCATAATGGCATGGACTTTGCCCTGCTCGATAGTCAGATCAACACCTTTGAGAATTTCCTTACCTTCAATGCTGACATGCAGGTTCTTAATTTCGATTTGCGACATCAATTCTCCTGAAAATGCGCCTTTTGGCGGTTTTTACTACATCGTAGGCATTATAGCAGATTCAGCTCGAAAAGTCAAATATTTATGATAATTTTCTAGTATATTAACAATTCTCTCGTGAAAAGCTTCACTTTAGGGATATTTATGATAATTATCTAGTATATTGACAAGCTATGGTTGGACTGTTATACTCATTTTCATGAAAAGCATGAAAGACAAGATCCTGCAGACCCTGCTCCGCAAGCCAAAGGTCACAATCAATGATTTGGCTGAGGCGGTGGGCATCAACCCCATCTCTGTTCGTCATCACCTGACGAACCTGCAGATGGAAGGTCTCATTGCAGCTGAAGAGGAACGCCATGGTGTGGGACGTCCGCGCCTGGTGTACTCACTCACCGAAGAGGGTATGGAGAGATTCCCTACGAAATATTTGCGCCTGACCACGCGTCTATTGGCGCAGATGAAGGAATCCATGCCAGGGCCGCTGGTGACCAAGCTTTTCAATCAGGTTGCCGAAGATCTGGCAAGCGAATATACCAGCCAGATACAGGGCTTGAGCATGGAAGAACGTCTCGAATTCGTTAAGGAGTTGCTGGCACAGGAAGGCTTCACGGTTGAATGGGAGAAGAAGGGTACCGAGTATCAGATCCACGAGATTTCGTGTCCCTACTATCAGATCGGTGTTGCCCATCCCGAAGTCTGCACAGTAGACCAGACCCTGATCTCTAAAATGCTGGCTCTGCCAGCCAACAAAGTACAGTGTATTCTTGACGGTGGTACACAATGCACATACGTTGTACAACCTGATGCAGTAAAAATCTAGGTATTGACTTTATAGTCATCTATTGAGGAAATATGGCTGAAGAAACTGTTAACGAAATCAAGTGGACAATTCACGACACACACCCTGATAGAGTTCCGCTCGTGCGCGAGAAGCTGTCAGAGGTGGTGGACCCGGAGATCGGGATGAATATTATCCAACTGGGATTAGTCCGTGACGTCCAGATCGAAAATGATATTGCCCGGCTGAAGATGATCCTGACTACCCCATTTTGTCCCTACGGCCCGGCGATGATCGAAATGACCAAAGCCAAAGCGATCGAAGGACTCGATATGCCCGTGACGATCGAAATGGGTATGGATATGTGGGACTTCTCGATGATGGAAGACCCGTCCGCGCTGGATTGGGGCATGTACACCTAAGGGGAGATCACACCGGTTGATCTGAACCAGCTACCGGCTTGGAAGGTTCGAAAGCAAAAGCGACTCACCTGAGTCGCTTTTTTATGGATATCGTTTGAAAAGGCCACTTCTCAATCAATGAGTGTTTACGCCACGCAATCAGCAACAAAATTCCCGACAGGAACTGCCGCAGTACGAGCAGTCACTCGCCCAACACTACAACGACAACTGTAGCCAATTGCACGACCTGGCTTTCAATCCGGTCCGTACCCATTAAGATTCCTCAGGCACTGTGTTATTGGACAACGGGGGCACATCCTTTATTTCAGAAGCCGTGCGGTACACCGTGGAAATCATCCACGCAGCTTCGATATACATTGCCAGCACCCATCCAATACTAAGCCCGATCAAACCGCCCAGAACGCCTCCTGCGATGGAGAAGGTTAATTCGATCGCCGCCATTACAAGGACTGTCAAGGCAGCATGTTTGATCTGCCGCTTGATCTGATGGATCGCCACATAATGAACCCGGATGACAACCGGCAAAGCCGCCAAAATTAAGATGCGCAGGCTACCGGTCGCCATGAGCGCATAGGAAGAGTTAAAAAAAGCCAGAATAAATTCTGCCAGAAGCATCATCACTGCTCCTCCGATGACCACTCCGAAAAAAGAAGTACGCAATGTGAAGCGTGTTTTCTGTGCCAGGATCGAGGTGTCGGCTGCGCTCACTGCATATAAGGTCTGGGTGAGGGTGGAGGGGATCACAAAGAAACTGGAGACAATCAACCAGGCGACATAGAAGCCGGCATTTGTCTCCGGGGTCAGAAGAAAGGTCACGATTACTGGCATGGCAAACTGCGCCGCCTGCAGGGAGAGATTAAGAACATGGTGTGCGATAGCTGCAGATCGCATTTCCCAAAAAACACCCCACTGAGGCTGGAAACTGTTCCACGCAATCCGTTTTCGTCCCACCAGATAAACCAGAAAAATAAAGGAAAGGATATTGCCAAGAAGCCAACTGCCGTAAATTGCCATCGCATTCAAGCCAAAGTAGTAGCTCATCGGTAAAAGAAGCAGGACTTTGCTGGTCGCCACAATGGCATTCCGCCCTAATTGCCAGTTGCTACGCAATAAACCCAACAACGCCTGATCAAGTACCATCGTGATCCCTGTGGCAGAGACTCCCATCACAAATAAGAGTGTATTTTCCCAACTGGATGCGAGGATCGCAAGCGTAGGGGAAACCTGAGCCACCATCAGGGCAAAACCCAAGCCAAGGATGGCAGAGCAGCCTCCGGCAAGCAGCAGTGCCGTACTGATCAGGGAAACCTTCATTTCGGGTCGCCTGGATAACTCCCCGATAAGCAATGTGCCCATGCCCATCATCCCCAGTGTCCCCAGCAGGAACATAGCGGAGATGGAGGCCGAAGCTAGTCCCGCTTCCGCGGGCTCGAAGCGACGAGCCACGATCCACCAAAAGGCAAATCCCAACCCGGATGTAACGACAAGCGTACCAATTAAGGAAATTGCATTGCTCAGTATCACCCAATTATTTGCCAGTAATTGAAGAAACCGGTTTTTGTTTAACATGATCATCAACATCCTGTTTCTTGGAGCACTCGTCGCAGATATACCTGCCGAAAGACTTTCCCGGGACTATCCGTCTGGAAAGGCTGGCTTTAATGAAATCACTCAGGTGCCAGCCACGCAGGAAACAAAAAGCGACTCGCCGAGTCGCTTTTTGTTTCCTAGTCGCCTGCTTTCCAATGCATGGCGTGCAGTTGTTCTCCCTCTTCGAAACATGAAATCAGGATCAAGGCACTGACCACTGTCGAGCCGACGTTTTTCCAGCGATGTTTTAAGTGTGCTGCAAACAGGAGACTATCCCCCGCGGAAAGTTGAAAGACCTGCCGCTCCACCTGATATTCCAATTCGCCGCGCAGGCAAAAGACGAACTCATGCCCGGTGTGCGCCATACTGCGCGGTCCGCTGTTCGCGTTGCTCTCCAGGGTAAGCAAGAAAGGCTCGATCCTGCCAACGAATTGCTCCCCTCCCAATCCTTCAAATACACCACGCGTGAACGCCACGTGGGTCCGCTCATTGGCTTTCAAAAAGATGGCTTGTTTCTTTTCGACCTCTGAACCAAAAAACGATGTAATTGAAACACCCAGAGCATCTGCCAGTTTATAGAGGGTGCTTACGGACGGCGAAGCTCTGCCGCGCTCGATCATGGAGAGGGCGTTGGCGGAAAGCCCACTCCGTGCGGCCAGGGCGCGCATGGAAATATTGCGCGCCTCCCGAAGCTCACGCAATCGTTGTCCTACATTTACAGAAACTGCATCCTGCTGATAAAGAGCCATTTGTTTTCTCGGAACTGTAGATTTCTTCCTGTCTACCACATACAGTGACATTATACCTACTTAAATGTGACATCACTCACTATTGTACAAAATGTCACAATATTATGATATCAAGGTATATATTCGTTTATGCGCATATAGGAAGGCAACAATGGTCAATCCAACTCTAAAGCAGGAAATCATGCAATTGGAAGCGGACTTTTGCGCCGCATTATCGGATCCCACCCGGATTTTCATGCTCTATGCACTCAATGAAAAACCTCTCAATGTGACCGAACTTACCAACGAATTGGGCATCCCTCAACCCACCACCTCCCGGCACCTGAAAGTCTTGCGGGAGCGCGGGTTGGTTTACACGGAACGCCAGGGCACTGTCATCACCTACCACCTGGCAGATCAACGTGTGATCCAGGCGCTTGACCTGCTGCGTTCCGCGATGAGGGACAAGCTGACCCAAAGAGCCAACATCGTCAGCGAACTTAGTTAAGGAGCATGTATGAAGAAGCGCTTCCCATTCTGGACCCTTGGACTGGTCGGAATCATCCTGGTGATTCTGGTCCCTGTTCTCTACTTCCTCCCACGCGCCAAACCTTCCACAAACCCCGCCGATTACCTGCCCCAAAAAGCGGTGCATGTCGACCATGCTGACATCGTCAAAGGCGATTTCGAAACAGGCCAGGATGTGACCCGCACCTGTCTCGAGTGTCATGAAGACGCAGCCACACAAGTGATGAGCACCACGCACTGGACCTGGGAATCGAAAGCCTTCGATGTCCCCTGGCGCGATGAAGACGTGACCATCGGAAAGATCAATCAGATCAACAACTTCTGCATTGGCTCGCAGGGAAATGAGAACAAGTGCATGTCCTGTCATGCCGGCTATGGCTGGGAGCAGGGGCGCGAGGCGGCACTGGCGAGCCCCGAAAATGTGGATTGCCTGGCCTGCCACGCCGACCTGGGAACGTATGGAAAAGGTGAATTTGGCAATCCCACTGAAGGTGTCGATCTACAGGTTGCGGCTCGATCCGTCCGGGCGCCGACGCGCGAGAATTGCGGCAAATGTCACTTCGATGGCGGCGGCGGGAATGGCGTCAAGCACGGTGATCTCGACGAGAGCCTCTACTTCCCATCCGAGAGCAACGATGTTCATATGGGTGGCGAGCTAAACATGCAGTGTACCGATTGCCATTGGACAAACGATCACCAGATCCTTGGACGCATGCTGGCAGACAATTACACGATCGACTCCACAGAACAAGTTTCATGCGAACAGTGTCATGTGGACCAACAGCATGAAGATGAACGCCTCAATACCCATCTCGCGGCGGTTGCCTGCCAGACCTGTCACGTCCCGGCGCTCGCGCTCGAGGACCCGACCAAAGTCTTCTGGGATTGGTCGAAGGCGGGACAGGATGGACGCGTTGACGATCACTTCACCTACCTGAAGATCAAAGGGGAGTTCGTCTACGACAAAAACTTTGCGCCAACCTACCTGTGGTTCAACGGAGATAATGAATATCGTTATATCCTTGGCGACAAGATCGACCCGAATGGTGTCACCTACATCAACAAACCCGCCGGGGGCATCAGCGATCTCAATGCAAAGATCTTCCCCTTCAAGCTTCACATCGCCAAACAACCCTACGACGCGGTAAATAATTACCTGCTCCAGCCAATTACCTCGGGTGAGAACGGCTTCTGGACCAACTTCGATTGGAACAATGCCTTCGAAATCGCCGAGCCGGTCACAGGTCTGGAATACAGCGGACAATATGACTTTGCAGAGACCTACATGTATTCGCCCATCACGCACATTGTGCAGCCTTCTTAAGACGCTCTGCAATGCGACTCCTGTCACGGTGCAGACGGGCTCCTTGACTGGGAAGCTCTGGGCTATCCCGGTGACCCCGTCGAATGGGGCGGAAGGGATAAATAGA